>ERZ1046367.2476-NODE-2476-length-9772-cov-5.798395_pt1 | contig 9772 bp, 9 predicted proteins | sample MGYA00383091_ERZ1046367 | MGnify/ENA primary metagenome ERZ1046367 (study PRJEB29581, sample SAMEA5548361) | metagenome | biome: marine; feature: coastal; material: water | depth 50 m | study: Short-term variability in the microbial, nano- and picoplankton dynamics... | reverse complement strand
CTTCACCTCAATCTTTGCTATGGCGCGTTCAGCAGGGTGGGTGGCACACTGGCATGAACAGGTGAGTCACAATAAAATCTTTAGACCGACACAAATTTATACTGGCAAAGATTTTAGAGATTATCCGGTCAGATAATTATGGGGAAGACCACTCATTTTGGCTATCAACAGGTCGATGTTGATAAAAAACAAGGCTTAGTTAAGGGTGTTTTTGACTCAGTAGCAGATAATTACGACCTGATGAATGATGTAATGTCGATGGGAACGCATCGTCTCTGGAAAAATTATACAATTGCCAGCAGCAATGTTGCTGAGGGCGACAAGGTGCTTGATATTGCCGGTGGAACAGGCGACCTAGCTATCAAATACAGAGAAAAGGTTGGCACTTCTGGCCAAGTTATTTTGTCTGATATTAATGGCTCCATGCTGGAAGAAGGCCGAAAGAACCTTTTAGACCACGGTGTTATTGATGTTGAATTTGTCCAAGCAAATGCTGAATCACTGCCCTTCGAAGACAACACATTTGACTGCGTCAGTATTGCCTTTGGCCTTAGAAATGTTACGCATAAGAATGTTGCCCTGGAGCAAATGCACCGAGTCCTTAAAAAAGGCGGGTGTTTAATGGTACTGGAGTTCTCTAAAGTTGAGAACGAAATGCTCGAAAAGCTCTATGATTTTTATTCGTTCAATCTAATACCTAAACTGGGCGGTCTTTTTGCTGATGACGAACAGAGTTATCAATACCTGGCAGAATCAATTCGTAAACACCCAGACCAAGAAACTCTCAAAACCATGGTGCTTGATGCTGGTTTTGGTTTGTGCGAATACCACAATCTTTCTGGCGGCATAGTAGCAGTACACAAAGCAATCAAAACCTAATAAAGATGTTTCGCCTTACCCTTGAAAAAACACTGAACCACTTAATCAATACCAACAATATTGACGCAAAAGGGCTTGACAATAAAATTATTGGGTTAAGTGTCGATGAGTTCAATTTAAAACTACTTTTTATGTTTACTAATTCACGTGTCTTTGTAATGGAGATGCATGACCAGCAGAACGTTGATGTTGATATTAAACTTAACAAAACCGCCTTTTTATCTTTGTTTAAAGGTGCTTCCTTTGAAGAGCTGATAGAAAGTGATGAAATTGACATCAATGGAAGCGTCAAAACCGCCCAACAACTAGCAGATTTGCTAGCTCTGGCATCGATTGATGTTGAAGAGCTAGTCTCCCACTACGCTGGTGATATTATTGCTCACCAGCTTGGAAAGTCCATAAAGCTTGTCAAGGGTAAAGCAAATAACGATAAAGTCAACATTGTGGAAGCGCTCAAAAATGATTTGACAACCCTTCTAGTAGCACCCGGCCGATCAAGGTTTTTTAACAAAAAGACGCATTAAGATGAGAAGCTTTATTCGCTTTGTTAATATTTCCAGGATTCTTGTCCGATATCGATTAGACAACCTAGTCTTGTCAACACCTCTGCTAAAAAGCTTCAGGCCCCTGGTCTACCTAACTCCTTGGCACTATTTTCCTTCGAGTAAATTTTCAAGAGGGGAAAGAATTCGTTTGGCCCTTGAAGAGTTAGGCCCTGTTTATATTAAATTTGGACAAACACTCTCTACAAGAAGAGACCTTTTGCCTGATGACATTGGTGATGAACTTGCTAAATTACAAGACAAGTGCCCGCCTTTCCCTGCCAAGGATTCCAAGTCGATTATTGAAAAAGGTCTTGGAGAAAGCGTTAACAATCTTTTTTCTTCTTTTGATGACGCACCACTTGCTTCGGCTTCAATCGCCCAGGTTCATAGTGCGGTCACTCTTAGTGGTGAAGAAATTATTATCAAGGTTGTTAGGCCCGATATCCGGAAAAAAATAAAGCGCGATTTACGCCTTCTCTATGCTTTTGCAGCATTAGCTGAAAAGCACCCAGACGGCAAAAGACTGTGTCCGAGAGAGGCCGTCGCTGAATTTGAAAGAATTATTTACAATGAACTTAACATGATGGCAGAGGCCGCGAATGCCTCTTTGCTAAGAAAGAACTTTAAAGATTCAAATCTTTTATATGTGCCAAAAGTTCATTGGGATCTTTGTCGCCCAAATATACTCGTAACTGAGCGCATTTATGGCACCGCAATAAGCAACATTGAGGCCTTGAATAAAAACAAAACCGACCTAAAAAATCTCGCTGAAAATGGTGTAGTAATATTCTTCACACAGGTTTTTGAGCATAACTTTTTTCATGCAGACATGCACCCAGGCAACATTTTTGTAGGCAAGGATGGACAATATGTTGGGGTTGATTTTGGCATTATGGGCACACTCAGTGACGCTGATCAGTATTATCTAGCACAGAATTTTTTAGCGTTTTTTAATCAAGACTATAAGCGCGTAGCTCAAGTCCATCTTGACTCAGGCTGGGTACCAGAAGGCACCAACGTCTTGGAATTTGAAAATGCTATTCGTAGTGTTTGTGAGCCTATTTTTCAAAAACCCTTGAGTGAAATTTCATTCGGACAGGTTCTTCTGAGCCTATTCAAAGAGGCCAGACGTTTTAATATTTCAATCCAGCCTCAGTTACTGTTGCTCGACAAAACACTTCTAAATATTGAAGGTTTGGGTCGCACTCTGTACCCAGATCTTGATCTTTGGGCAACGGCTAAACCATTCCTTGAGAAGCTCGTCAAAGATAAATATAGCCTTAAAGGGTCAGTGAAAAAAATCTCTGATCAACTACCAGAGCTTATTGCAGAAATACCGCAACTTCCAATGCTAGCGATTAATGCCTTGAAACAATTTGAGAGCGGCGCTCTTCAGCAAGACATTACAAAAAAACAAACAGATGCCATCATCAAGCAGTTGCGAGAAAATGCAGCAAAACAAAGCGCCATTATAATAGCGTCTGCATTGCTAATTCTTGCAGGCGTGTTGGCTGCTCAATCACTTTGGCCTTTCGTAGCAATGAGTACAGCTCTTAGTATTCTGTTTTGGCTCAAGGCTCGCTAAAAGAAGTTTAGCTACAAGCAAAAAAAATCGGGTAAAATTACCTTCCAGCTTATCTGGTCGCAAGATAGGCGGTATTTGTTACATCACTTAACGTGGTGTTTTTTTATTTATTGGAGAACTCAAAATGAGTATAACTGTAAACGCTGTAGTGCGTGAAGATCAGGGGAAAGGTGCGAGCCGCCGCCTGAGAAAAGAAGAAAAAGTGCCCAGTATTGTCTATGGCGGAAGTAAAGCGCCATTGATGATCTCACTAAATATTCATGAAATTACCCACCTATTGGAAAATGAAGATACATTCACTTCGGTGCTTGACTTGGTGGTAGACAAGTCAAAAGAACCTGTTGTCATTAAAGACATCCAACGTCATCCTGCAAAAAAATCTATCTTTCATGTTGATTTTTTGCGTATTGATGAAAAGCATGCACTTATTACTACAACACCGCTTCACTTCATCGGCACAGAAGACAATGAAGCAATAAGAGTTGGAAACATGTTGAATCAATTCGTTGTTTCCATTGAAATATCCTGTCTACCAAAAGATTTACCACACGGAATTGACGTTGATGTTAGTGGTCTTGAGCTTGGTGATCACCTAACACTGACTGACCTTGTGTTGCCAGAAGGGGTTATTATCACATCACTCCAACACGAGGATGTCGAGGCACATGATCAAACCATTTGTTCAGTAACCGAACCTAAGCTTATAATCGAAGAAGAGGAGATTGAAGATGATATTGACTCTGAATTAGATGAAGAAAGTGATGCTGAAGGAGCTGAAGATTCGGAAGGCGCTGAAGATTCGGAAGGCTCGGAAGGCCCTAAAGACTCACATGACGGTGACAAAAAAGAATAAACCGTGACTAGTCTTATTGCCTCAATAAGAAACACATCGAAGCATTGTGATGATTAAACTAATAGCTGGCCTGGGAAATCCAGGAAAAGACTATCAAGCACATCGTCACAATGCTGGTTTTTGGTTTGTTGAGTCATTAGCAAACAATCTAGATTCTAAATTCAGCGGTCAATCAAGGTTTTTTGGTGAAACCGCTGTCTGTCTTATTGGCAATAAAAAACTACGCCTATTAAAACCAAAAACATTTATGAACAACTCAGGCCAGTCTGTAAAAGCCCTGTCAAGTTATTATAATATTAAGGCAGAAGAAATCCTAGTCATTCACGATGATCTAGATCTCCCACCGGGCTCTGTCAAAATAAAAATGGGTGGAGGCCATGGTGGACATAACGGCCTAAAAGACACAATCAAGGCTCTTGACACAAATGACTTTTACCGCTTAAGGCTTGGTATTGGACATCCGGGTTCAAAAAATGAGGTCGTGGACTTTGTGCTACACCCGCCAGGGAAAACTGACTTAACGTTAATAGAGCAGGCCATAAAAGAAGCTATGGACGTCATAGAGATCCTTGCAAGCGGGGATTTTGAGCAAGCCATGAAGCAGCTACATACAGACTAACGGAGCAATGAATGGGATTTAAATGTGGCATTGTAGGTCTACCCAATGTTGGCAAATCAACACTATTTAATGCGCTCACCAAAGCCGGCATAGATTCAGCGAATTACCCTTTTTGCACCATCGAACCAAATATTGGAATCGTGCCAGTAAACGATTCTCGCCTAGACAGCCTGGCCAGCATTGTATCGCCCCAGAAAATATTGCCAACAACTATGGAATTTGTTGATATTGCAGGGCTCGTTGAGGGTGCCTCAAAGGGTGAAGGGCTTGGCAATCAATTTCTATCTAATATTCGTGAAACTGATGCAATCCTCCATGTCGTACGCTGTTTTGAAAACGACGATATTGTTCATGTTGCAGGAAAAGTTAGCCCTCTCGATGACATTGATACGATTAATACAGAACTAGCGCTGGCAGACCTACTAACGGCTGAAAAGGTTTATCAAAAAGCGATAAAAAACGCAAAGTCTGGGCAAAAAGAGGGCTTGCCTTTGAAAAACTTACTTGAAAAGATTCTTCCAGCACTAGCAGAAGGGCAGCCGGTTAGATCTCTAGAGTTTGGTGAAGATGAGTTCGTGTTACTCAAGAGCATACAACTGCTTACCTCGAAACCGGTTCTTTATGTAGCCAACGTCAATGAAAACGGCTTTTCTGAGAACCCTTATCTTGCCCAATTAGAGGATTTTGCAAGCAAAGAAAGCAACCAGGTCGTTGCTGTTTGTGCAGAGATTGAGGCTGAAATTGCCGAGATGGACGAAGAAGACAAGCAAGTCTTTCTAGCAGAAATGGGGCAGGTTGAATCCGGACTAGATCGCTTAATTATAGCTGGCTACTCATTGTTAGGCCTACAAACGTACTTTACTGCCGGGGAGAAAGAAGTTAGAGCTTGGACAATCAACATTGGCGATACAGCGCCAGCTGCAGCAGGTAAAATTCATAGTGACTTTGAAAAAGGCTTCATCCGCGCAGAAACGGTCGCCTTTAATGACTTTCTTGAGCATGGAGGAGAGAAAGGGTCAAAGGACGCGGGGAAATTGCGCTCTGAAGGTAAAGAATACGTTGTTAAAGACGGTGATGTAATACACTTTTTATTTAATGTCTGATTGCTAAACTACCCAATGAAACAAACAAAACTACTTATAATTCTAGACGGCTGGGGACATTCAGACTCTACTCATAATAATGCCATAGCCATGGCCAACACGCCTAATTGGGATCATTTTTTAAACAGCTATCCTCACACCCTAATAGGCACTTCAGGGAGCAGCGTTGGGCTTCCACTGGGCCAAATGGGAAACTCGGAAGTTGGACACCTGACAATAGGCTCTGGTCGTATCATCGAGCAAGACTTTACTCGCATTCAAAAGGACATTGATGGTGGTGAATTCTCTAAAAACGCCTCGTTATGTGATGCGTTAAATGAAACAATCAAAAACAATAAAGCTGTTCATATTGTTGGTCTTTTGTCAGATGGGGGCGTTCACTCGCATCACAATCACATACACGCAATGCTAGAAATGGCGCACCAAAAAGGCTCTGAGAAAGTTTTTCTGCATGTTTTTACCGATGGAAGAGACACGCCTCCAAACAGCGCAGAAGACTTTATAGCACCGCTGGAAGAAAAACTAAATGCACTAAAAACAGGCAGAATAGCGTCTGTCGTTGGACGCTTCTACGCAATGGATAGAGACAATCGATGGGATCGTGTTTCAAAAGCCTACCACTTGCTTTCGAGTGGCAAAAGCGAGCGCCAAGCTGACTCAGCTTTAAATGCAGTCAAGATGGCTTATGATAATGGAGAAAGCGACGAATTTATTGCACCTACAAGTGTTGGCGAGTCAGTTACAATCAACGAAGGCGATGCTGTTATTTTTATGAATTTTCGAGCTGATCGCGCAAGAGAGTTGACACAGGCACTTACGGCAGCTGACTTTGCAGGGTTTCCACGTGAATCATTCAACAACACCAATTTTGTCTGTCTCACTGAATTTAAAGAGGATTTTGGTCTTCCATGCGCTTACCCGCCCGTTTCAATTAACAACACCTTGGGTTCCTACTTGTCGGACCTAGAATTGACTCAACTCAGGATTGCTGAAACAGAGAAATATGCCCATGTGACCTTCTTTTTTAATGGCGGCGCTGAAGCTGAATTGCCTGGCGAAGACAGAAAACTTGTGCCGTCGCCCAGTGTTGATACCTATGACCTAAAGCCTGAAATGAGCGCATTCGAACTAACCGACGCTCTGGTCTCAGCGATAAAATCAAAAAAGTACGACTTTATTGTTTGCAATTTTGCCAATACTGACATGGTAGGACACAGCGGAAACCTTAAGGCAACCATCAAGGCGGTTGAAGCGGTGGACACTTGTCTTGGGGACATTCATAAAGCATGCGAAGATATTGGCGCTGAAATACTTATTACTGCAGACCATGGCAACGCTGAACAAATGGCAAACCCAAAAACCAACAAATCCCATACCGCTCATACAACCAACCCTGTTCCTCTAGTTTATTTGGGTCACAGAAAAGCCTCTATAGCAGGGCCACTTGTTGGCACACTTGCTGATCTGGCACCCACTATATTGACACTAATGGACATTGAACAACCTGAAGAAATGACAGGTCGATGCCTATTAACGATTAAATAATAAAGGAGATTATTATGAAACAACCTAACTTTATTGCCCCTTCAATCCTCTCTGCAGACTTTGCCAAACTTGGTGAAGAGGTCGACAATGTTCTTGCTTCTGGCGCTGACATTGTTCATTTTGATGTCATGGATAACCACTACGTACCAAACCTAACGATTGGTCCTCTAGTCTGTGATGCACTTAGAAGCCATGGCGTAACAGCTCCAATCGATGTACACTTAATGGTTAAACCGGTTGATAGAATCATTCCCGACTTTGCCAAGGCTGGCGCTTCCTATATTACGTTCCACCCAGAGGCTTCTGAACATATCGACCGCACTGTAGCTTTAATCAAAGAGCAAGGCTGCAAGGCTGGACTTGTCTTTAATCCGGCCACCCCACTGCATTACCTTGAGCACGTAATTGATCGGCTTGACATGGTGTTGTTGATGTCTGTTAACCCGGGATTTGGCGGGCAATCATTTATACCCTCTTCCTTGGAAAAGCTTAGAGTGGTTCGTAAAATGATTGACGACAGAAACCTTAGCACAAGATTAGAGATTGACGGTGGAGTTAAAACTGACAATATTAGAGATATTGCTTCAGCGGGCGCCGATACTTTTGTTGCTGGTTCAGCGATCTTTAATACTGACAATTATAAATCAACCATTGAAACCATGAGATCTGAGCTGGCCTTGGCCCAATAAGCGTTTTAAAAGAAATTATAAAACACCATAACAGCCAATTATGGGACAATATCGCCATTGATTTAAACTAGGGGAATTATGGGCAAATCGTCTTTTTTTGGTCCTGAAACAATTGCATTACATAGCGGACACCAGCCAGATTCAGATTATGGTAGTCGCGCTGTTCCCATTTATCAAACAACCTCATATGTATTTGAAAGCGTTGACGAGGCTGCTGCAATTTTCAACATTGAAAAAGGTGGCCATATCTATAGTCGAATAACCAATCCAACTGTTGCTGTTTTAGAGCAAAGGATTGCAGCACTCGAGGGAGGCTCCGGCGCCATCTGCACGGCTTCTGGGATGAGCGCGCTTTTTGTTACTTTCATGACCTTGTGTTCTGCAGGGGATCATATTGTAAGCGCCTCTCAAATCTATGGTTCCACGGGAACTCTCCTCAAGCACACACTAAAACGGTTTAATATAGATTGCACCTTTATATCCATCAATGATGAAAAGGCTTTAAAGGAAGCAATTCAAGACAACACCAAACTAGTTTTTTGCGAATCAATTGGAAACCCGGGGCTTGAGGTTTCAGACCTACCTAAAATATCTAAGATTGCTCATCATCATGGCATTCCCCTTGTATTGGATGCAACTTTTGCAACGCCGGCGCTTTGTCGGCCGTTTGATCACGGGGTTGACGTTATTGTGCACTCTGTAACTAAATGGATTGGTGGGCACGGTGTCGCGGTAGGCGGCGCAATTGTCGACGGAGGGGCCTTCGACTGGGGGGCTAGCAAACGACACCCGTCACTGACAGAGCCTTACGAGCCTTTTCATGGGATAAACTTTTGGGAAGAGTTTGGCCCTTCAGCTCTTGCCATGCGAATTCGAGCAGAGTCAATGCGTGACTTTGGTCCTGCAATGAGCCCTCATAGCGCTTTTTTGTTACTTCAGGGCGTTGAAACCCTTGGTTTACGCATGAAACAACATGTGAAAAATGCAATTAAGCTCTCTAAGTGGCTATTAGATCAATCCTCTGTTTCATGGGTTAACCATCCCGACTTGCCAGAGAATCCGACCCACCTAATTGCAAAAAAACTTTTTCCAGAAGGAGCTGGCTCAATACTATGCTTCGGCGTAAAAGGTGGCAGAGAAGGTGGAGCGGCATTTATTAATGCACTCAAGTTGTCATCAAATTTGGCGAATGTTGGAGACTCTAGAACATTGGTCCTTCATCCTGCTAGCACAACCCATTCGCGCCTAGACGATGAAGCCATGAAAGCGTCTGGAAGCAGCCCGGACTTAATTCGTGTATCAGTGGGCATCGAATCGATTGCCGATATTATTAACGACTTTAAGACTGGCCTTAAAGCAGCAGAAAAGATAACAACAAAATGAATCTTGTTATTAGCAGCCATGAGACCTATGTCGCAACCGGAGGCTGTGTGTTTGATCCAAAAAAGCCGACCGTGGTTTTCGTACATGGTAGCGGTCTAGATCATCGTTGTTGGGCTCTGCAATCTAGATGGTTTGCATATCACGGTTTTTCAGTTTTTGCTCCGGACTTTCCAGGTCATAGCCTTTCAGCAGGCGAGCCTATTAAGTCTATTGAAGCCATGGGTAAATGGCTTGTTAAGGCCCTTAAGCTAGCAGGCTGTGATTCTATACATTTGGTTGGTCACTCTGCAGGCTTCCTCATAGCGCTTGAAGCAGCTAACGCGCTTGGTGACAAATTAAAAACATTGACAGCCGTGGCAAGTGCTGCAGCCATACCTGTCAATGAGCTTCTAATCGAAACAGCAAAAAATTCTAGCCAAGATGCTGCAGACATGATGCTGAAATGGGGATTTGGGAACAAATCACAAAAAGGCACTAGCGCAGTACCTGGCATGCAGCCGATTGCTATTGGACGCCAGATAATGTCCAACAATCCCCTGGCTGTAGATTTAATCGCTTGCAGCAAGTATAC
>ERZ1046367.2461-NODE-2461-length-9798-cov-4.399056_pt1 | contig 9798 bp, 10 predicted proteins | sample MGYA00383091_ERZ1046367 | MGnify/ENA primary metagenome ERZ1046367 (study PRJEB29581, sample SAMEA5548361) | metagenome | biome: marine; feature: coastal; material: water | depth 50 m | study: Short-term variability in the microbial, nano- and picoplankton... | reverse complement strand
TAATTTTGGTTCATTATAACTAAATTAGGTGTCTAGGAAATTGGGGACTTATCAGGTCAATGTAATAATCCATATTCGCTAACAGACCAGGATCACTAAACGGAATTTCCCACGGCGTATCTAACGTAATATGTTTACCTATTTGGTATATCTTTAGTGTTCGTGTTTTTAAAGGTGACCAAGTAGCAACGTCATCCATACGGCGTAATAATTGAGGTATCATTTTCGACAGGTACTTATTTACATCAACAGTACTATTACTTTTCATTCTGGCTTCATCTAGTGCTATTAGCTCTTCATCACTGCCTAAAATATTAGTAAAATAAATGTATCGTTCTAAGCACCTAGACACAGCCACCCCCAGCGAATAGGCGTTATCTTCTCTCAGCACGTACGGTAGTTGCTCACAAGTTCCAGTTGGAAGTAGGAATTTATCTGCTGGAAAATTCGCCATCGGCAATGTGTTTTTTATTTGTTGGCGTTCCAAGCTCTTATAGGAAACTTCGGGTAACTCCACATTATCGTGATTGCATTCAGTGTTACCAAATAAAACCAGATTATGTAGTTCATTACTTTCATTCGATTTTTCAATTACTTTATTAAAATTTTGCATTTTTATCTTTCCAAATTTTGGGCGCAATTATCCACAGCAGTGATTTCACGCATTAATATTTTAGGGGAGAAAAAGCGTGGAGGTCCCCACGCTTTTAGCTTTTAAGCTGCTATTTGTTCTTTGGTTAGCTTTATATTTGTGAGTAGTGTAATAGCGTAGGGTAAGGTGTCATTATCCATACTTAACCCATTTAAATATGGAAAGTTTTCTTGATTAAAATACATCTCAAAGCCCGTATTCAGCTTTAAATATTTAAATGCAACTGTTCCATCTTCTCTAATGGTAGCGATATAATCATCAACTTCAGCCATCAAGATAGGTAACAAGGACTCTGTAACATCTACTTCAAACTTTTCATCTAATACATGATGGTTGTCTAGTTGATGAATTTTAATAGCAACACTTTGAACTGCGTCTAATGCAGTATTTTCACTTCGATACTCTGCGAGTAAAGGCAAAGACACCTGCTTTATATTAAGTAAGTTTTTATCTGAAGGATGATCAATAACATTAAACGCCTCAAGTTTATCAAGAAACGGTTGGCGTAGTTTTTCTGGTAACCTTTGAATGAATTGAGCCATGAATGCTAGTAAAGCAAAGTACGCTCTTCTATTATAAAGTTCCTGATGAACTGTGTTTTTTATTGCATGAATTTCGTCGATGTTTTGCTCATCGGTCAAGTTAGATTCAAAATATTTAGTGGTCATATTAATACCCGTGAATTAAGTAGGTGAACCGTTGTGGCCACCTTTCGAACGAGAGTATTACATAAGCTTATGCCACCAAATTTACGACGCTAAGCGTTTTAAAATTAAAAACTAAAATAATCAAAATCACTTTAAACTGGCACATTTTTCATTATGACAAGCTATTAGTTCATTAACCTGATCTTCTAACGGTCTATAATCTCTAACCCTTTTCATAGCCGATTTGGGGGCTATTTTCTCTATGTGGGTTCTTAATTTACTAAATGTAGGTAATTCAACAGGTGTACATACAATATCTTCATCATCAGGGTGGTAACAAAAATTAGACTGGTAATAAATGGCAGACTTATCTTCTGCTCCCATATATGTTTCAACTTCTTCGAAATCTGCTTTATTGTGCTCAAGATACAAACCAAGGCGAACGAATTGAACACAATTATGTTCAATAAAGTTATTAAGCGGCGACTGTAAAGCATATAAACTTAACTTTGTGACAGCACTAATATTTAATTCTGGTTTTTGCTTCCATATTTTCAACGCTATTCCTTTAGCAAAATTTAATGCAGGATCTATATCGATTTTATCTTTTTTAGATTTATTACCTTTATGCGCTCCTTTACTACGTGAAAATAGCGTATTTTCAGCCCAATCGAGTACTTCTTGCAACATATCACTAGCCTTTATTTGCTGCCGTAGTTTTGCTGCTTCGACTAACCTTTCAGAGCTATCTTCACTACTAGTTAATTCATCAATGCATATTTTAATACAATGAACAGCGCACTCATCAGGTGTTATAAAATCCTCAAGAAACGAACTAACATCATGAGTAATTAACTCACCTTCTCTTCCTGAAATAAGAATTCGCAAGGCTTTTGATTGAAGCTCAACTTCATCAATTAATTTTCGCTGTTTATGTGCTTTAATATTTTTAAAGTGACGATGAATCGCATCCCAACGCCAAATATCAGGCTGTCGTTTTAATTCATTAATACAATCGGTATATATTTCTAAGTACTGCTTCTTGAAATTAGACTCTGACTTGTTATAAAGCTCTTCAAATTTCTGGGGATAAAATAAAAATTCATTATAATTCATTGACTAGCACTACTAAGGGGAACGTACGCAGATTTTACACTAATTGATCCCGCTGTCGTTACCTGACACAGAGAAAAAAGTTAACGGATCTCGATATCCGCTATGGGTAATAAAACACGCGTGTTTATATACTACTACGTACTAGGGTCGGAAGAGTTTATTAAGCTAATCAGCAGCTTTTCAATGCTGATAACACATCAGCTTGTATCTTTGCTAATTCATCATCAGTTATACATTCCAAACCTGCGATATTTTCTATTAGTAAGCCAAAATACTCATTTACTGCATCAATGTTTTGTACATTAATACCAGCTTCATTAACAAGCTCTGCAAGTTGTTTTATTTGTGATGGTGTTAGCATAGAAATATCCTTTGATTAAGTAAGAACACTTTCCATTGATTAACCTTTAAAGCCAACAATCACTAGCTATTGTCTTATACCCTTATTACTTTGATGGTACCCCTAACGAATAATTAAGGAGTTACCATGACAAAAAATAATCCACTACAAGCATTAACCTTTACAACAAAACCAAAGGTTGAAGCTGTTAACCCGATAGAAGTAAAACGAGCTAAGTTAATCATCCGATTAAATGAGCAACGCGCTATGGTGCAATACTTGTTAAATAATACTGAATTCACTGCATTCAAATATGTTTATATTCTTGACGAAGAATCTGGTGAAAAAAGAAAAGTAAAACGCCCTAAACGTATTCGACCTTGGTTTTATCAATCAGCTGATAAGTATTACTTTGAAATAAAATACGGCACTAGATCACTTGAGATTCAGAAGAACAAACCAGCTATTGATGTTGGCAGTAAAAATGAATTATTAACAATAATTGATACGGTTATCGATGCTACGAAACAAGGTTTTTTAGATGTTGAGTTGAAAGCAGTTAAAGGACCAATAAAATCAAAAGCTCAAACTAAGTAATGGCAATACTACGTGAGATAAGTATTTGTTATTCCTTTAAAGAAACTGACGACAATATTTTAAACCAAACACTTGATAGCCCTGAAAAGGTTTACCAGGTGTTTAAATTTCTTTCTAAGGAAACCAAAGAAAAATTTATTGTTGTTAACTTAACTAATCAACACACTATTATTAACTATGAAGTTGTTGCTGTTGGCTCTGTTAAAGCGGTATCAGTTAGACCAGCAGAGGTATTACGCTCAGCTATTATTATCAATTCCCCTGCCATTATACTGGTGCATAACCATCCTTCAGGTGATCCCAAGCCAAGCGGTAGTGACATTAAATTTACTGAAACCATCAAGCAAGCAGCTAAACACTTTGATATTGAAGTGTTAGATCATGTGGTGATTGGTTATCAGTGTTTTGATAGAGCTGTAAATGATAAGTAATAACAGACGAAACAGAAAAAAATTTTCAAATTTTTTTTTAATAACTAACTACTGATTTATTTTAAATAGAAATAGTTTACTTAAATACTGTCTGTTTCATCTGTTGTTTTATTATTTTTAGAATCATCTGGTTTAACTGGGGTAATTAACTTCTTCGGTTTGACAGGTTTCTTTGGTTTTACAGTTTTTATCAATTTAATTTCTATAAGTTTCATATTTGTAAGCTATGTGATTGCTGATAATGATATTTATAGAAATCATACCTAACATGCCCAACTAGTTTTTAAATTAACTACAGTAGTTTATTCAGAAGTATTATTTTAAGATATCAATATACTCAAGTATGTTAGGTATCACTTCACACATGGAAGTATTAACTGCAATTCACCAATTTTTAGACGCTGTTAGCAACAGCGATGTTGAAATTTACAACGAGTTTAGCTACCAACATGAACTAGATTTATTTCTACGCCAGCATAAAACTGTTCACAAAATTCAATTTGAGCGTAATGTCAGCCACTTTGGTTTTGATAAAGTTAATTTTGAGAAAAAAGAAATCGATATTGCTGTATTCAAAGATGCTAAAACTAAACGATCTTGCGTAATTGAATTAAAATTCCCTAGAAATGGTCAAGTACCTGAAACAATGTATAGTTTTTGCAAAGATATTTCATTTCTAGAGCAACTAGTTAATGCTGGTTTTGATTCTGGTTACTTTGTTGCTTTAGCTGATGATAAAAACTTCTATAGTGGTAATAAGGTTGATGGGATATATGGATTATTTCGTGATGAGCAAGTAATAACTGGCACAATAGTAAAGCCTACTGGTGATAAAGATACTTCAGTAACAATCAACAACACTTATATAGCTAAATGGTTTTCAGTAACTGAAAAAATAAAGTGCTGCATTATCGAAATTAAGAAGTAAAAACACCATGATTTACTGCTAGAAATAGGGTCTTGGTGCCAAAATTAGTGTTACCTAGCTTGAATAGCCTGTGTTTATGCTAGTAACTAACGGATTGAGGATCAGTTACTCAGAATGGCTAGGGTAATTTTTGACACCTTGATCTATTACAATTTACTTATCTTGCAATCAAGCCGATACTTTAAAGTCACTTGGTTGGTTTCGCTAGGGTAAGTTTTAGTACTTCAAACTAATAAAAATCACTTGCTGAAATCTACCAAAATTAATACTAGGTTAATATTTTAAATTAACAAGATACAACGGCCAAACTCAACTACTGCACTATTTAAAAAACTAATGTAATATAAAGTATATTTGACATTTTATGAGTTTTTCATGTTTCCAAAAACAGTCCTTATTTTAGCAATAGTTTTGCTCCTCTCTAGTTGTTCTAAATATTCAGCAGATGAGCAAATAATAGTCATTAAAAAGGCTATTGAAAACTCTGAATCTCAAAAAGCTATTGTATCCGCAAAGTTTTTATTAAAACATGCAAAAGAAGAAAATTTAAGTAATGTGGATCAGATAGCTAATTTGCTATTGGCAAGAGCTTATTTTGATGTAGGTAATTACACTAACGCGTTAAGCCATTATAAGGTGCTTCTTGTAGATAACATAGAAGGAAGCACTGAAGAAGATTGGCATGTCATGCTTTATTCAGCAATAGATATAATGGATAAGAAGTTGATCCATGAAATCCTTACCAATAAAAATAATCCCATGAATGATGACGATAAAGAAGTGTATTCTATTCGGTTGAGCGTTTTAAAAGGAGGTATCGAAGATAGTCTACTTATTTTGTCATTAGCAGATATTGCTTTAAGAAAAAAAATGTCTTATTGGACTTCTCTTCACTTTCAACTAATGCAAGTAAGGTTTGATTTAGATCGTACATTATCCAATTTAATTGCATTAGAAAAAGTATCAAAAATACCAGAAATAACATTCCATTTAGCTAGGCTGAGGCAACTAAATAAGCAAAAGCTACTTTCCTTTGAAAACTATGTTAAATATGAGAAATTAAGACCTGAAAACATTAAAGCAAAGTTACTCTTATCAGGAGCAGCTATACAAGTTGATCGTTTAGATTTCGCCAGAGAGAAAATAAATAGTTTACCTGCACAAATTCAAAAAACGCCTTATGGCAATCAAATTAGGGCTGTTTTAGCGTTCGAAAATAAAGAATATAAATCAGCAGCGAATTTTGCTAATCAGTCCATATCTCGTGGATATGATACGATAATTAATAGAATTATCGTTGGCATTAGCTCTTATCATTTAGATTTATTAGAGCAGGCTCATAATCATTTATCGAAGGTTAATAAATCCGCCCCAAATAATAAACTAGTTCAACAGTACTTAACAGCTACGGAATTGAGATTGAATAAACCAGAGGAAGCCGCTGAATTATTTAAATCAACTGATATTAGTAATACGAATGACGTTTCAATGGCGAATAAAATAAGTTTAGAGTTATTAAAAAGTGGTTTGTGGAGTGAGTCTAATATTATTCAACAACGGATTGCAAACTTTTCTGCAATAAAAGGAATGCCTGAGCACTCGGCTTTAAGCGAAACATTAGTACAGTTAAGTAGGCAACAAGAATTTAGAAGTCATCTAAGAAGTGCTGTAGCATTAACTGATAATACTTTTCAAAATCGAGTTTTATTGATTTTGGCTAGTGTAGCAGAACGCAATATAGTCAAAGCTAAAGAATTACACCTAGAGTGGAAGAACTTAACTGTAGAAAAAGGGATTGAAAGGAGTACCTTTTTTAATATTTCTGCTTTATTAGCTTTAGCTGAAAAAGAGACGATAAAAGCACGGGAATTCCTTAATAAATCTTTAGCACTACAGCCAGGTAATTTATCAAGCCTTATATTGTTATTAGAGTTAAATAAAGAACAAGAGAAATGGGATATTAATTTAGTATTATCTAAAGACATTTTATTTACTCAGAAATTAATAAATATTGAAGTCTTTAGGCATTTCATTTTTTCGCAACTTGAATTAAATAAACTTAATATAGATAGTATTAAAGAGCTTATTTCACTTGATTCAGAAAAGGATTTTGAGCTTGCTTTTATAAAGATATTGATCAATAAAAAAGAGAATGATCTTTTAGCTCATTATCTTTCGTCAATAGAAAACTCGCAGTGGAAGGAACGACATCATAAATTGTCAATTGATTTAGCGTTTATCACAAATGATAAGGGGCTTGCTCAGCAACGAATTAATAGTTTTTTAATTAATACAAGATTCGACAGTTTATCGTCGTTAGTTTTTGTTATAGCTAGAGCAGCAGACAATAATGATTATGAATTAGTTCTATCTATGCTGGATATAGCTAAAAATAAAAACATTTCCATTAAAAACCAAGATTTTATTAAAGTAAAATCACTAATTAATCTAGCTCGATATGAAGAAGCAAAAATAATTTTATCGTCGTTAGATAAAAAAGAACAACTTTATTTTGATGCACAATACCAATTGAGCATGGCAAAGTCTAAATATGATGAGGCATTCAAATTTCTTCAAAAATCTATAACCTTAGGTCCAACTATTGACCAAACAAAAGCCTTAATTCAATTAGGGAGCCAATTACATAGATTAGAAGAAGTTGAAAAAACGATAAAGTTGGTTGTAAACGAATCTCCAGACAATATTACTTTTTTAGCAAATATTTCTTTGTTGTGTATTAAAGAGTTACCAGAATTATCCATTGAAATTATCGAACGACCTTCTTTAGCCCACTACCTAAAAACTGATTACATATTATTGAATAATTTAGCTTGGCTGCACTATAAAAAAGATAACATAAGCAAGGCTAAAGACTTAATACAAAAAGCGATAGTACTGAATCCAGATAATAAACAAGTAATTAACAGTTATAACGTAATATTTACTCACTAAAAAAACGCGATCTAAAAGAAGCAGCCTAACTATGAAAGTAAATTTTAAAGCGAAACCAAGAGTTGAAGTTATTGGTGGTGTCTTACCTCTCCTTATAATAGATGATTTTTATGAAGACCCTGATAGCGTAAGAGAAAGGGCTTTTTCAGGACATTTTGAACGAATGGAGGCTGGGTACCCTGGTAGACATGAGCCTCTTTCAATAGAAGAAGACGATGTATTAATTGCTCTTACCTTCATTCGAGAAGTTGTTCAAATAGCGGCAAATGTAAAGTTCGACATTTTAGAAATGAGCACAGATTTTTCTGTATTAACAACTCCTAGTAAAGCTATTCATAAAAACCAAAGCCATCCGCATACAGATGGTGTGGCATTGGCTGGAATCATCTATTTAAACCCTGAAGAAATGGGGGGAACATGTTTTTATAAAAATAAAATAATAAATAGCATGCTTCTCAATGAACAAAATGAAAAAGAATGGAACAAATATCTTTCTGAAGAGGGCTTACAAGACACTCCAGGTTATGTAAGTGATAGCTTTAGTGTATGGGAGTTAGTTCATAGTACTGTAGGAAAATACAATCAGTTGGTTATGTACGTTGGTAATGCATTTCACTCAGTAAATGTAATAAAAGATCCAGACCCATCAGATATAACCAAAGCCAGATTAACACAACGTATTTTTGTCAATAACATAAAACCAGCTTAAAAAATAAGGAATAAAACATGACGAGCCCAATTAAATCTATTGTTATTGTTGGAGGTGGCTCTGCAGGATGGATGAGCGCGAGTTATTTACAAAAAGTGCTATCTGCTTTTGAACATAAAGTAGAAATTACAGTTATTGAGCCAGCCGATATTCCAGTAATAGGTGTTGGCGAGGCGACCATCCCAACAATAAGAGAGTTTTTTTCATTACTTGATATTCCAGAAGTGGAGCTACTCATTAAAAGTGACGCCTCTATTAAAACCGCGATAAAATTTGTTGATTGGAATAATAAAGGCGATAGTGGTTATTATCACCCATTTGATAGTCCCGCTTTTTCAGATGGCTTTACTATTGCCGAACATTGGATGGCTTTAAAACAAAATAATAAATTATCAAATCCTGTATTTTCCATTGATACAGGAATTGTATCAAAACTTTGTGAAGACAATTTAATTTTTAAATCAACCTCAGAAACTCAATATAATGCAGCGACTCCGTATGCGTATCACCTTGATGCCATAAAAATGTCGGCACATTTAAAAAAAATAGCATTACAACGTGGCGTTAAGCTAATAACAGACAAGTGCGTAAATGTGAATGTAGATACTAATGGCAATATTAGTAGCGTTGACACTGAGCATAATGGTGAAATTTCTGCAGATTTCTTTATTGATTGCACCGGCTTTCATCAACTATTGCTTGAAAAAACACTTGGAGATACGTACACAGACTATGACGAGTTGTTATGCAACAGTGCTATTACTGCAGCGACAAAGCTAAAAGAGAATGATAGTGAAGGCATCAGATGTTACACAACCGCAACTGCGTTATCTTCAGGTTGGGCATGGGAAATAGATTTGCCCTCTAGAACAGGTAATGGTTATGTATATTCAAACAAATTTCAATCAGAAGAGTCTGCTCAACAAGAACTAGCTAAACATTTAAATAAAGAGGTTAATGAACTTGAATTTAAATCAATGCAATTTAGACCGGGCCGAAGAGATAATTTTTGGTCAAAGAATTGCTTAGCCATTGGTTTATCTGCAGGATTTATCGAACCATTAGAGTCTACTGGTTTGCAATTAATAGAAGTTGGTTTACGGATGTTTTTCGACCACTTTCCAAATAGCGTATCAGATAGCGACGAGGTTAGAGACCAGTACAATTTATTAATGCGAGAGCAATTTGACGAAGCAAAAGATTTTGTTCATTTACATTATTTAATAAGCAAAAGAAATGAAACAGAATTTTGGCAAACAGCAACAGATAAAAATAAAATATCAACTACTTTAGAACAACGTTTGAAATTATGGCAACAAAAACTACCTTCACAAACTGATTTTCGTAAATATGAAATTTTTACTTCCACCAATTATATGTATATTTTAGCCGGTATGAATTATTTTAATATTTCAAACTACAATAA
>ERZ1046367.2459-NODE-2459-length-9802-cov-5.342567_pt1 | contig 9802 bp, 7 predicted proteins | sample MGYA00383091_ERZ1046367 | MGnify/ENA primary metagenome ERZ1046367 (study PRJEB29581, sample SAMEA5548361) | metagenome | biome: marine; feature: coastal; material: water | depth 50 m | study: Short-term variability in the microbial, nano- and picoplankton dynamics... | reverse complement strand
ATTGTTTCTTGTAGTAAAGGAGGTGAGCCTGAAGTAATAACTTCAAATACAGAAGTTCAAGTAACAATTGCTAGTCCTGGTAAAGTAATTCTAAATTCTCCTGATAACAACAAGGTTTGTGAAGAGGGTACAAGTGTTTCTGAAACTGAAAGTTCAGTTAGTTTTGGATGGTCAAAGTCTGATGACACTGAGTCGTATGATCTTAAAATTACAAATTTAGATAACCTAGCTGTGGTAAATCTAACAGGGATAACTGAAACCAATAAATCAGTTACTTTGTCTAAAGCGATTCCATATTCTTGGCAGATAACTTCAAAAAATCAAGGGCTTAATAATACTGCCAGTGATGTATGGAAATTTTATTTAGCAGGTGATGGGGTTTCTAATTATGCCCCTTTTCCTGCTGCTCCTATTTCTCCAATGCCTGGAGCGACAATAGATCCACTTAACGGTAAGGTTGTAATAAGCTGGGAAAGTGCTGATCCTGATGGAGATACTGTTAATTATACACTTTATTTTGATTCTATTGATGGAAATCAAGAACCGGCTCAAGAAAATCTTAATTTAATAGATTCATCTTTGGAAGTTGACGTTAATTCAGACACAGTTTATTATTGGAAAGTTATTACAAGTGATGGGAGTAATACTGCTACTAGCATCGTCTATACCTTTAGAACTTCATGACTTTGTTTCAAACCACCTTTTGGGTTAAACTACTAAGACTCTAATTTAAACCTAACATTTTCAACGCTTTCTTTTGTCCCAACCAAAGTAACAAAGTCTCCTAATCTAAGCCTTGTATAGCCATGCGAAATAAGCACTTGTCCTTTTCTAACTACTGACAAAACAATTACGTCAGTTGGGAATCTAAGGTCTCTTAGTGTCATTCCATGAATATCTTTATTTCTTATTTGAACATCCACTGAGTCTTTCTTGTTGTCAAGGCCTAATAACAAAGAAGTTGCGTTAGGAGATCTAACAAAGTGATCAAGAAGATTAATCATAGCTAGGGAGGGGTCAATTATTCTAACGCCAATATTTATAAGTCTTTCATAATATTCTCTAGCCCCGTTATATCTGACTATAACATCTTTGGTTCCATAATGTTCATAGACAAGATTGGCTATTTTATAATTTTCTTTGTCTGACAATAGACAGACTATTGCATCAGCTCCTTCTAGGCTAAGTTGGCCTAAGGAATTTAATGAAATGTCTCTTGATTGAATAATTTCAAAATCATCATTCGTTTTTTTCTCAATATCAGAAAATGTTATAATTTTTGGAACCCAACCACTTTGCTTTAATGTCATAGCTAAGGCTATAGATTGACTTTCCAGACCAAAAATTATTGCATCTTTTATTCCGTCAAACTCTGAGCTTTTGTGTTTTAGATGGCTTTCTTTTGCTATGTCTATAGAGATTTTAAAAAGTACGGGGCCTATTAGTTGATTAATAACTATAATTGCTATTATAATAGTTTGAAACTCATAGCCCCATTCCGTAAACTCATTCGCTATTATAGTCGTTAACCCCAATGCTACTCCAGCTTGTGTAACATATGGCATCCATGAAATAAATAAAAATTTTTTTTCATCTTTTGCTGACAAAACTCCAAACATGCCTGCTAAAAACATAGAAAAAAGTCTTAGGCAAAAAAATGCAATTGCTATCCATAAAACTTGAATTAAGGTTTGAAAAGAAAGGGAGGCTCCAGTTAAAGTAAAAAAGATTACATATATGGTTGGGCTTATTTCTTCTAGAAGTTCTACAAATTCAATTCTGTTGTTAGTATAATTCGTTATATAAAAACTTCCTATTATACAAACAAGAAGTGGTTCTAAAACAATTTCATGCCCAAAAATTATAGCGGTTTTGCTTCTAACAAGTTCAGCAAAAACATAAACCCCGTATCCAATTAACAAAACCCCTATAGCTTTAATTGTTTTGTTAATTTTTAAAGATAGTGGTAGTTTTAAAGCTAATCCAATTACAATGCCTAAAAAGAATGATAAGGTTAAATCAAGTGTTAAGAAAATTAAAAAGGTTAAATCAAGATCTTCATTATTAATAACTGTTTTAGCTGTAGAAAAACATACAGCAAACAATATAATTACTAAAACGTCCTTAACTACCGTCACCCCCATTGAGGTTTTTGTAAATGGTCCGTTTGCTCTCATTTCGTTTATAACAGCTATGGCAGAAGAAGGAGATCTGGCAACAAAAATAACTCCAAAAAGCAAGGCTATTATCAGCCTTATGTCTTTAGGCTGGTCTTGCATAAAAGGAATATATAAAGAGTACTCGAAAATTACCCATGTGCTCAGTATTACTGTTATAAACAGTTGACTGGCTGTCATCCACTTTATGCTATTAATTCTACTTCGAAGCTCTTTTAAATAAAATTCTGCTCCTGCAGAAAAGGCTATTATGGCAAGAGCAAGGTTGTTAAGAAAATTTAATTTAGGTAGTGATTCTGAGGGAATAAAGTTTAAAAAAGAGGATCCTGCTAAAATTCCTGTAATAATTAAGCCTGTTATCAAAGGAAATTTTATTTTTTGAAAAACTTTGGCTATTTGTTGTCCTGCAATTGCAACTAAAACAAATCCCGCTAAAAGAACTATAAAATTAACTTCCATGCTTAGTTGAATTTAAAGGCAATATATAAAATAGAGGCCTAACTTGCTTGTTTTTGTATTACACCTCAAAACATATTCTCTGCCTGATGTCTAATTTAAGAAATTCTTTTTTTTAATTTTACCCATATTTCAAAACATAGACCTTTAACTTTCAACTCATGAACCTTTATTCTATAGAAACTGGAAATTTTAAATTAGATGGCGGGGCTATGTTTGGAGTGGTTCCTAAGCCTCTGTGGGAGAAAACAAATCCGAGTGATGATAAGAATAGAATTTCTATGGCTGCTCGATCATTGTTAATAGAAGATAATAATCGTTTAATTTTAATTGATACTGGGTTTGGAAATAAACAAGACAAAGCTTTTTTTAGTCATTATGGACTATGGGGAAGTTTTAATTTAGATAGTTCTCTTGCCGCTAATGGTTTTCATCGTAATGATATTACTGATGTTTTTCTAACCCACCTTCATTTTGATCATTGTGGTGGAGCAATAAAGATGTCCGCTAATGGAAGATACGTTCCTGCTTTTAAAAATGCTGTATTCTGGGTGCATGAGGATCATTGGAATTGGTCCAAAAACCCAAATATTAGGGAGCGGGCCTCATTCATTCCAGAAAATATTAACCCTATAAAGTTAAGCGGTCGGCTCAACTTTATTAAAGAACAAGGCTCTTACGTTAAAAATTCTGCGTTAGGGTTTGATCTTATTATTGTTAATGGGCATACTGAAAAACAAATGCTTCCTGTTATTAAGTATAAAGATAAAACGATTGTTTTTGCTGCTGATTTAATTCCTACAATTGGTCATATTCCTATACCTTATATAATGAGTTATGATACTAGGCCTCTTATTACTTTAGAAGAAAAAAATTCTTTTTTACAGTCTGCTAATAAAAAAAAATGGTTGCTTTTTATGGAGCACGACCCGTTCAATGAGCTTGTTTCTTTAAAAATGACTGATAAAGGGGTTCGTTTTGATAAAGCCTCAACGTTAAAAGAATTTTTTTAATCTCGATTTGTTTATTTTAGTGCGACTTTAATACTATTTGTTATGTTTAGAATTTACCTCTGTTCTTTTTTGTTTTTTTTATATAGCTTTTCTAGTTATTCTCAAAATTATTGGCAGCAATCCGTTAATTATAATATGACTGTTGATATAGATGTCAATTCTTTTCAATATTACGGAAAGCAATCTCTAGTTTATACAAACAATTCTCCTGACACTATTAATAAAGTTTTTTATCATCTTTACTTTAATGCTTTTAGGCCAGGGAGCGAAATGGCAACAAGAATTGTTAGCGGTAAAGATAAAAACAAACGCTTTGATGTTGACATAAACACAATACCAAAAGAAGAAGAAGGAAGTCTTGTTGTTTCTAATATTAGACAAGAAGGAGAGCTTCTCTCTCCGGTAAATTCTGAAACAATTCTTGAGGTTCCTCTAAAAAAAACATTATTACCGGGGAAAAGCACAACCATTTCTCTTGACTTTGAAGGACAGGTACCAAAAATGATTCGTCGTGCTGGTCGTGACTCTAAGGAGGGTGTGGCTCTTTCTATGGGTCAGTGGTATCCTAAACTGGCTGAATATGACTATGATGGATGGAACGCTGAGCCCTATATTGGTAGAGAGTTTCACGGTGTTTGGGGAGATTTTGATGTAACCATTAATATTGATAAAAACTATGTCGTTGCGGCTAGCGGGTATCTTCAAAATCCCAAAAATTATGGTCACGGATATGGTGACTCAAAACCTAGAGCAAAAAAAGGAAAGCTTTCGTGGAGGTTTATAGCTCCAATGGTTCATGATTTTACGTGGGCTGCTGATCCTGATTTTATTCATGACACATATCCTGGGCCTAACGGTGTTACTATGCGTTTTTTCTATAAAAACAATCCTAAAATTATAGATAACTGGAAAAAACTACAGCCTAAAACTGCAGAATTAATGAGGTTTTTTAATAATACTATTGGGGACTATCCTTATAAAGAGTATAATGTTGTTCAGGGGGGAGACGGGGGCATGGAATATGCAATGTTAACGCTTATAACGGGAAACAGAAAGTTTGGTAGTTTGGTTGGCGTTACCGCTCATGAGCTTGCGCATTCTTGGTTTCAGCATGTTTTAGCAACAAATGAAATGAAGCACGGGTGGATGGATGAAGGGTTTACGTCATACATTTCAAGGCTTGCTGTAGATAAAATTTTAGCAGAAAACAAAGTTTTTCCATTAAGTGGTTCATATAATGGTTATTTTCGTCTAGCCCTTTCTGGGTTCGAACAGCCTCAATCAACCAACTCCAATAGATACGATTACAACATGGCTTACGAAAGCACAAGCTATAGTAAAGGCGCTGTCTTCTTGGCTCAGCTTGGCTATATAATTGGCCAAAAAAATCTTTCAAAAACAATTAAAGAATACTACCGCTCCCACAAATTTACCCATCCAACACCTAACGATTTTAGAAGGGTTGCTGAGCGGGTTTCTGGAATACAGCTTAAGTGGTATTTAACTGATTGGACTCAAACCACAAATCAGATAGATTACGGAATTAAAAAAATTGATGCGGTTAATGAAAAAACTCATATTACTTTTGAAAGAATTGGGTCTATGCCAATGCCCTTGGATGTTTTGATTAGCTACAGTGATGGAAGTTATGAAATTCAATATGTTCCAATTTCTTTAATGCGAGGAGAAAAAAATAACCCCTACAATATTCCCTGGACTGTTAATAAAGACTGGGCCTGGTCCATGCCAGAATATATGCTTGAGGTTAATAGGCTAAAAAAAGATGTTGTGTCTATAATAATAGATCCAACCGGGTATATGGCTGATATTAATAGGAAAAACAATGAGTTTTTTAAAAGTTTGAAGGATGAAAAGGCTGATCAAAAAAAATAGTTTGCTTTCTTTAAAGTCTAAAGAGAATTTTAAGTCTCTCTTTGAAAAGGGGAGTTTTTATAAAGAAAACAACGTGGGGTTTCGGTGTTGGAAAGGAAAAAATCTTGCTTTTTACGTGGGGTATACTGTTTCTAAAAAACAATTTTCTAAGGCTGTAGATCGAAACTTGATTAAAAGGCGATTAAAATCAGAGTTGCATAGGGTTAGGGGTTGTTTTATGAGTGCTTGCCCTCCCGGGGTTTATCTTTTTTATTATTTAGGAAACCAAATTCCTCTTTCTTCTAATTTATCTAATGGAATAAAAGGGGTTATTAAAAAATTTATTGAAGAGACATAGCGCTGTAAGGCGCTCTATCTTCTAAATGTCTGGGTTTAATCATTAATTACAAGGAATTTTATTGACTCTATCTTTGTGTCTTCCTCCTTCAAACTTGGTTGAAATAAATGTTTTAACCATTTGAATAGCTTCATCCAAAGAAACAAACCTTGCTGGTATACTTATAATGTTAGCGTCATTGTGTTTTCTGGACAGCTTGGATAATTCATTATTCCAACAAAGAGCCGCTCGTATGTTTTGATTTTTATTTGCTGTCATAGCAGCTCCATTTCCGCTTCCACAAATAATAATTCCTAAACTTTCTGGGGTGGTTGAAACATGGTTAGAGACGGGGTGAATATAGTCAGGGTAATCGACACTTTCTTCTTTATCTGTTCCAAAGTTTATAACCTCATTGTTTTGTGATTTTAAAAACCTTATGATTTCCTTTTTGTAATTAACTCCAGCATGATCATTTCCTATTGCTATTTTCATGGTTTTTTTATTTACCTGGTTAATAATTTTTGTTATAAGTTTCTTATAAACTGTTAATATTTAAAATAAGTTGTTTTGTTTGTCTCTATAATTTAAACAATTATAAAAAAATTAGTTTTATGCAAATTAGTTTATTCTTTTATATTATTTAATTATTAAGTTTTTTCTGTCATTTTTAAACATATTTTTGATGTTTTATCAAAATACTTATTAACCTCTTTAATATATTAACAGATGTTAAAGAAACATGTAATCTGTTAATTATTAGTGTATTATGTATATTAAGCTAAGTTAATATCTGTCTTATTAATGTTATTAATTTATATACAAAATAATAACTCTAAAAGTTGTTTTATATATTAACATACTATTATAATCACTTTCTTTTTTATTTAATTTTTAAAATATAATAATAGTGTTTATAGTTGTTGACAAAAATTTCTTGTTTTAATTTTTGTAATTCCTAATTTTGAAAATAATAATAAAAAAATGTCTAAAAAAAAGAAGGGACTTAAAGTTTACGAAGGAAAAATAATGCGTCTTTTCCAAAAAAACAATAAAAAGCATTATAATTTCAAGCAAGTTTCTTCTGCTTTAGGCGTTAAAGACACTCAAGAAAAAAATCACATTATAAAAACCCTTAAGCAGTTGTCGATAGCAAAAAGAATTTTTCAAGAAAAGGAAGGAAAATATAGGTTTATAGAGAATGAAAGATTTTATGAAGAAGGTATTATAGAAATAACTAGTTCAGGAAACGGGTATTTATTAATGAGCGGTAAAGATATATTTATAGCAAAAAAAAACATTAATAAAGCTTTAAATAATGACACAGTTAGAGTATATGTTTTTAAAAGAAGAGATAGAAAAGACAATATAGCAGGAGAAGTGGTAGAAATTATTGAAAGAGCTAAAAACGAGTACGTTGGTATAATACAGAAACAAAAAGATTTTGGTTTTGTGCTAACAAGAGGACCTAAAATGTATACTGACGTTTTTATATCAGCAAAAGAAATGCTAAAAGCAAAAGAAGGAGAAAAAGTTGTTGTAAGAATTTCAGAATGGCCAGAAAGAGCACAATCACCTTTCGGAGAGATAATTGAAGTGTTAGGTGATCCAGGAGACATAGATGTAGAGATGCACGCTATTTTATATGATTATGGTCTTCCATATAGTTTTTCAAAAAAAATAATTGAAAGCGCTAAAAAAATTGATAAAAGTATAAGAGAAGAAGAAATTTTTAAAAGAAGAGATTTTAGAAAAGAGATGACATTTACTATAGATCCTATTACCGCTAAAGATTTTGACGACGCAATATCCTTTAAGGAACTTAATGAAGAAAAGTTTGAGGTAGGAATTCATATTGCAGATGTTTCATACTATGTTAAAGAGGACACTATTATAGATGAAGAGGCTTATAAAAGAGCAACATCAGTATACTTGGTTGATAGAGTTGTTCCTATGCTTCCAGAGGTTTTATCAAATAATCTGTGCTCATTAAGGCCAAACGAAGAAAAATATACTTTTTCTGCCGTTTTTGAAATAGATAAAAAAGGAAAAATATATTCAGAGTGGTTTGGGAGAACTGTTATAAAATCTGATCACAGGTTTTCTTATGAAGAAATACAACAAGTGATAGAAACCAACAAGCCAAAGATTAGTAAACAGACATCATTAAATAGTGAAGCATATTCATTATCAAAGAAAACATTTAATGCCATCATTGAATTAAATAAAATAGCTAAGGTATTAAGAAATATAAGAATGGATTTTGGAGCGCTAACCTTTGACAGAGTAGAAGTTGGATTTAATTTTAATGAGAAAAAAGAGCCAGAAAGCATAAAATTAAAAAAATCAAAAGAAGCAAATAAATTAATTGAAGAATTTATGTTATTAGCAAATAAAAAAGTCGCAACCTTTATTAATAAACAAACAAAACCTTTTGTTTATAGAGTTCATGATAAACCAGATAGTGATAAAATTAAGGAACTAAAAGAGCTAGTAAGTACCCTTGGATATAAACTAGAAACATCTGACAAAGAACTAACATCTTCATTAAACAAACTATTAAATGATATTAAAGGAAAACCAGAGCAAAACATGATAGATACACTGTCGTTGAGATGTATGTCTAAAGCGGTTTATACAACAAACAACATAGGCCATTACGGATTAGCTTTTGATAACTATTCTCATTTTACCTCTCCTATAAGGAGATATCCGGACATTATAACTCATCGACTGCTTCAGCATTATCTTGATGGTCAAAAAGCCGTTAATAAAGAGATGCTGGAAGAAGAATGTATACATTCTTCTTATAGAGAACAATTAGCAACAAAAGCTGAGCGTGATTCAATCAAATATATGCAAATTAAATATATGCAAAATAAAATTGGATCAATTCACTGGGGTGTTATTACCGGTGTTACAGAGCGCGGACTTTATGTTGAGATAAATGAAAACAAATGTGAAGGAATGGTTTCGGTTAAAAGTATTGAAGGAGATCAATTTTTTTATGATCCCACAAAACACTTATTAGAAGGATATGTTTCAGGAAAAAGGTATAAATTGGGAGATCCAATTGAAGTTATAGTTAAAAAAGCTGATTTAGTAAGCAGAAACCTAGATTTTGCAATTAAAATAATTTAAAAACACAAAACAAATAAACCATGAAACGCATTGTAATTTTTTTATTTATAGCATCAACCGCATCTTTATTAGAAGCACAACAAAAAGCAGAGAAAACCATCATGACTGGAGGCTTTGACACTATAAATGTTTATGCCGGGATCCAAGTAAATGTCATAAAAGGAGACGAAAATAAAATAATATTAAGTGACAACAATGAAGATAAATCTGTATTTATATATAAAATAAAAAACAATATCTTGAAATTAAAAGCTGGGATAGACAAAAGACTTTCTTTAGGAAATGTATTTGTAGATGTTTATTACACAAACGAGATAGATGCAATAAATTTATATCAAGGGTCTAAATTGTTTTTAAAAACCCCAATAACTCAAACAAATTTTAACATCAAAGCACAAGAGGGCTCATCTTTTGAGGGTAAGGTTGTGACTGAAAAAACAAATATACATGTTGCCTCAGGGGGGGCTATAACTGTTTTAGGCAAGACCTCTGTTCTAGATATCATAGCAACCACGGGGGGGCTCTGTTTGGCCGAAGAGCTTTCATCAAATCAAACTAAAATACAGGCCAATATAGGGGCTGTTGTTTATGCAAAAGCCTCTGTTCTTATGGATGCAAAAGCTTCTCTAGGGGCAATAATAAGAGCACATGGTGAATCAAAAAAAAGCGTCTATAAATCCTTTCTTGGCGGATCAATAAAACAAATGAAATAAAAAAACCCGCCATTGGTTTAACGGGTTCTTAGAGGCATCGAGCGGATTCGAACCGCTGTACAAGCTTTTGCAGAGCTCTGCCTAGCCACTCGG
>ERZ1046367.2455-NODE-2455-length-9820-cov-5.896467_pt1 | contig 9820 bp, 7 predicted proteins | sample MGYA00383091_ERZ1046367 | MGnify/ENA primary metagenome ERZ1046367 (study PRJEB29581, sample SAMEA5548361) | metagenome | biome: marine; feature: coastal; material: water | depth 50 m | study: Short-term variability in the microbial, nano- and picoplankton dynamics... | reverse complement strand
AAAATATCAAACATGGTGTCGATCTCATCACGGGTGATAATCAGCGGCGGCGAAAATACAGCCATGTTTATCAATGGGCGAACAAGAAGCCCCATTTCTTCGCAGGCCTCATCCAGCAATGCGCCAAGCTTGCGCTCATCATCTAACGTTGAGCCGTCTTTATCAGGCGTTCCCTCAATACAGCCCAAAAGCCCCATACCCCGCACATTTCCAACAATGGGATTGGATGCCAGCGCTGCGAGCCTCTCTTGAAAATAGGGTGTAATCTGGCGAACATGCTCTAGCAGGCCTTCGGTTTCAAATATTTCAATATTCTTAAGCGCCGCCACACAACAAACCGGATGCGCTGAATAGGTATAACCAGCGGAAAATAAAACTGGATCATTTGGGCTTTGCATCTGGTTCATAATTCGGTCGGAAATAATGCAAGCGCCAAGCGGCAAATAGCCAGATGTCAAACCTTTTGCACAGGTAATGATGTCGGGCTCAATTCCAAAAACGTCCTTCGAGGCAAACCAATGCCCAAGGCGCCCAAAAGCAGTTACAACCTCATCCGAAATATAAAGTATATCATGCTTACGGCAGAGCTCTAAAGTGCGTTTATGATAACCTTCTGGTGGCACAATAACACCACCAGAGCACAAGATGGGCTCGGCAATGAAAGCGCCTATTTTATCTGCACCTATTTCTGCAATCGCATGTTCAAGATCGAAAACCTTGGCATCGCACCAATCGGCTTCACTCATGCCCTCAGGCCTGCGGTATGGGTTAACGTCGGGCAGGAAATGCACCAGCCGCTTTTCAATATCAAAGCGCGATTTATCCCGTTCTTTGCCGGTAACTGTAGAGGCTAGATAGGTTGACCCATGGTACCCTTTTTCGCGCGCTAGAACGATTTTCTTTTCCGGTCGTCCCAAACGGTTGTTTAGGAAATGAACTGTTCGCAGCGCGGTATCAACGGCCGTGGACCCTCCGGTTGTAAAGAACACGTTGTTCAGATCACCCGGCGCCATAGAAGCTATCTTTTTCGCAAGGATGGCCGAGGGTTCGGTCGTTGACGTCCAAGGTGAGGTATAGGGGAGTTTCATAACCTGCTGGGCTATTGCATCCGCCATCTGCTGACGCCCGTACCCGATCTGTACGCACCACATCCCACCCGGCCCGTCAATAAACCGCTTTCCGCTTTCATCCCACAAATATATGCCGTCCGAGTTTTGAACCAGCATATGGTCATAGCCACGCCATTCGTGCATTGCCGCCCATGGATGAAGTTGGTGGTTTCTGTCCCACTCATGCAACATGTCCGCCGAGGGCTCATTTGCTCTTTGGTCAATCGGTGTATTTCTTTGCATTGCACTCTTCCCAATTCAATTTATGAGATCATATGAGCAAGATTTATGAAAGGTAAAGATATTCTGCCAGCCCTCACGCATTTAATAACATTGAAAAGGCAAAAATACGCGAAAAGATACACCCACGGCTATTGCTTTGCAGGGCGCACTGCGGGTTTTTGCAGCCCTTAAACGAGCAAATCAAAAGCTGCGTTGAACCAAAAAAGAAACCCCATTGGCCCCGTCATATGCAGAAAAGAGGCTTTCCGAATTGGCCTGAGTCCAATCGGCACTAGCCAAAAGTTTAAGTTCATCTAAACCTGAATACTCAATTGAAATTGCCTGATTGGAAACCGAGGCATCCAGTGCCCCGGAAAATACCGCAATGGTATTCCATCTATCGTTGGAAAAGCTCTTTGAAAAATAAAGCTGATAACCTGAGTTTATTTCTTTATCTTCAAAACCGCCGGGAAAATAATATTTATCTTTCTGGTTCAACCAAAACTGGCCATAGGCCGCCATATTTATTTGCGTTGTAGAGTTTAAGGCATATTCAAAACCGACCCCAAGGTCGAACCGGTCATGCGTCGATAAACCGGTTAAGTCAGAGCGTTCTTGGCCAGATTTATAGCCAAGATCAAACTCCCACAGCACTCCGCTGCGCGCATAGTTATAACTAACACCCACAAGGTTATAGGGTTGCGCCGAGCTTGTTCCAGCGCCCAAATTAACGACAGCCGATTGCGGCAGCAATTGCGCCGCATAAAGACTAAGCTGGCCCTTTCCAGAGGGGCGTTGGTACTTGAGCCCAAATTCAGGTTGAGTGTTATCACTTGCCAGCGCAATGATTTCAGAAGAGACGGCAGGCCGCACAATAGAAAACCCGCTCAAAGTATTATCGCCGATGAAATAATCCGCGCTAAGAGCCCATTGGCCGGCATCGGGATCACCACTTAAACTCCCGCTAGAGGCAGCGACAGGGTTTACAATATCCAGAATTGAAATCCCTTCTAATTCCCCCCACCCGATGCGCATTTTGCCCAGCTTCCAGCTCACATCTTCATAAGAATTTTGCAAAGTAAATTTACTTAGGGTTGCTTCTAATGTGTTTGTCCCATTTTTGTCTTGAGCGGACAGTTGAGCTTTCCACTCTATGTTTCCTAAGGCCCCCCAGTCAGCCGCATCCTCTAAATCAAGATCAAATCGCGAAATGTCTGTTGTTGTTAGCGATGTATTTGACCTTGAAAATTGATAACGCGCCGTCAATGCTAAACTGGTCGGATCTTCCGTTTCAAAAATTGCATCATCAAATTCAACACCTCCATCAATCTCCTCGATCTCTTCAAGCTCGAATACCAATTCGGTCTCATCAAACTCAAAATCTATATCCTGGGCAAAAACGGGGTTTGCAATTCCCGCCATTAGTAAAAGCAAACTTACCCGCATCACTTTAATTCGCCTGGGCTCGAAGGCTTTTCAAGTGCTTTTCCCGAAAAGTGGTATCGGTTAGGGCCCTTTTGGTGAGCAGCGCAGGATTAATATCGACCCCAAAGTCGATCGACAGTAAAGCCATGTTGGACAAGCGGCTTTCAACAAGGTTCATTAATGTAACGGACCGCGCCAAGTAAATTCCATTAATTTTTTCGATTTTATTGGCAAATATCCGGCGGGTTTCGCGCCCTTTTCGATCATAAAGAGCAGCTTTCAACATCACAAAACGCTCTTGATCAATCCATACAACCGATTTTGAGTATCGGCTCTTTCGTGCACGGTTTGCATTTGGAACCTGCTCGATAACATAGGCTTTGCGGCCTTTGTAGGTTACCCTATCCAGCAGCGCGTATTCATATTCATCAATTTTTCCGGTTTCTTGATCTTCGGTGGTAAACTCTGAGCCAAACAAGGAAACAGGTTCACTGTCATCATCAGAATTTGATGCTACCATCCGCTTTACCTTGCCAAGCGCAGACAGATAAAGCCAGGTTTCATTATCCTTGGCCGGATCATCATAGGTATGGCTTAGCATACCAACACCGCGCTCTGACTTAGGTTCGCGCACAAACAAGATAGATTGAATATCCTTGCCGTTTTGACCGACGGTAATTGACGCACTTTCCAGTTTTTTAACCACTGGCTTTTTGGTGCATTTCACCTTTGACCCCTTAAGCCCGTATTTGCAGGTGGAAATCCTTAAGATCGTAAAGGATGAATCGTTTTGCTGACGCGTCCTTTCGTCCACCATGATCATGATATCCTTTGCCGATTGCGCCTGTACACCGCCCACTGACATAAACATGATAAAAAGACCTAGGGCTGTGGTTTTGAACAAAACGATCATGAAGAAACTCCTAAGACCGGGGCGGTGTCCGTTATAGCATCTTTAACCCCGAATTTTGGTTTGAAAACATAAATCAGTGCCGGCAAAAACAGCAGGTCGCAAAGCAATGCCACAAAAATAGCAAGGGCGCCAAAAAATCCAACTTTTGCAAGGCCCAAATAATCAGAAAAAGTCAGCATGAAAAAGCAAATGCCGAGCACCAAGGTTGTGAATGTTACAGCTTGTCCTACTTGAAGCACGGCTTCTTTTATCGCACGCGCAAGATCTCCGTGTTTGGCCAGTGCCATGCGGTAATGGGTTACAAAATGAATGGTGTCATCCACTGCGATACCAATGATCAGCGGCGCAATCATAAGCGTATCCGTATCCAGAGGAATGCCAAACAGACCCATTAATCCGAACGCGAAAACAGATGGGAGCATATTGGGAATAATCGCAAGCATGCCGCCGTAAAATGATCCGAGCGCCAGCATCAAAAAGGCAGAGATGATCACAATGGCAATGGTCAAAGATTTCACCTGAAGGTTTGAAATGACATCAGCCAGTTGCATCAACAGCGCCACGCTTCCCGTGACGGTAATTTTTTGCTGTTCATACTTTGTGCTAAGCCCAGAAAATGCAGCATCTATATCCTGCTGCATGCGTGCCAATAATTCTGCATATTCAACGGATCCCGCATTTCTCATCTGGATAGATATATGCGACCGAGCGTAATCATCAGATACAAGCGCTTGCCGATCTTCTGGCGCACTGCTGTTAAACAGATACAGAAGCTGGGAAACCGCCTGTTGGTCATCTGGTATTGTATAGAAATTCTGGTCTCCATCTTGCATGGTTTTATGCATTGATTTTACCAAATCAGCGATCGAATTGGTACGGGTCACAAGGTGGCTATATTTGCTTTCAATCACTTCTTGCAGACGATCAATCGCTTGCAAAACTGTCGGGTCACTCAGGGCATCTTCTTCATAGAAATCCATCATGATTTCCATAGATGAGGTGCCTGCCATATGGGTGTCGACAATCTCATAGGTAATCCGCAAGGGTGTCCCTTCCCGAAAGAGATCGACAAGGTTAGAGTCAATTTTTACTTTGCTGGCACCATAAAGGCATATCCCAAAAATAAGGGTGAATACGATGATGATCAGCCCTCTAAACTGAAAGGAAAATTTGGGAATACGGGCCAAGAGTGGGGGCAGCCAAGCCGCCGTAAACAACCAACTCAAGCCAATTTTTCTGAACACAATAAAAAGCAATCGAAAGGGTAAGGTCGCAATGTGCCAGATTTTCCCCACCAATGAGGTGGGTGCAGTAGTTTCCTTTCCTGGGTTTGGATGCCAAAGCTCTAAAAGAGATGGCAGCACAAAAAGGGTGAAAACAAAGGCAGCGAACACCCCTGCTGCCGAGGTTATTCCAAACACAACAAATTGGCCAATTCCGCCAAAGGCGATCGCGCCCATTCCTGCCATGGTGGTTAAAGTGGTTAGCAAAATAGGAACGCCAGTTTTCTCATAAGACTTGCTCAGGGCCTCTTCATGGTTCAATTCTTCGCGCCTGTAATAAAGGTACTCGCTCATGACATGTACGCAATCAGCCACCCCGACAGCCAAAACAAGCATTGCCGACAAGGCCAAAAGTTGTGAGGTCGGTATGCCCAGCCAGGTCATACCACCGACCACCCAAACCATGCTTGCAACAATACATAAAACGGGCCAAATCACTGCGGCCGCAGTTTGGAATAATGTCCATAAAAGAACCACAAGTAGAACAACGCCAATCCCGAGCAAAAGGCCGGACTGGATCATAATGTCCATAGAGCTTTCCATCATACCCGCCATCCCAATCGGGTAAAATTCGAATTGATCAGCAAATTGGTCTTGATTGTAAATTGCCTTCAGCGCAGTGATAAAGGCCAGATATGTTTGCGGTTGCACTTCAATAAATTCTACGTCTTGGACAATAGCCGTTTCGTCCACTTCCAGCGCAAAATCATCAAAAGCCAGTTCAAATTCATCCTCGGCCTCTAAATCAAGGTCGCCTTGCGCTGCGTCAAGCACTGGCTCAGCCCCGAAATCTGTGGTGATCACCAAAGCGCCAAATTCTTGATTTTCAGAAAACATCTGCAGGGCAATATTATCTTGATCCAAAGCGCGGGCACGGGTTGCCTCGGCAATCTCTTTGCTGACCTCACTATCTTTGGGAAGCAGCCTTCGCGAAACCATCGCTTCGGGTGTGTTTTCTTGATAACGTAAATTGGCCAAAGTTTGAACGCGCAAAATGTGATCAAGGTCTTTCCAAACGGCGTCTTGCACGCCTAATGCTGCAGGCTCTAATCTATCCCAGTTGTCTATTTGGTCTGTTAAGTCACGGAGCAAAGATAGTGATTTAGGTGAAAACACATCGCCATCTTTGGCACGATAAACTAAAAATAACCCATCATCAGAACCAAACTGGGCCCGAAAATCATCCAATGCTTGCACCGCGATATTATCGTCGGATAACCACGCATCGATACTTTGATCCACTTCTAGATGTCGAATGCCCAGTCCCAAGCCAACGCTGCCAATAAATGCAAGGGCCAGAATATAGTAACGGTAGGGCCGACAGACATTAGGCACCCTGGCAAACCATAAAGCCATAGCATTCAACATGCGGTTCATGTGATTTCCCCTTTTGACAGAACGATAACCCTCAATTGAGAGGAAGTATTAACCATAAAAGGCTTTTCCTGACAGACCAAAACAGTGAAATAGTGCTTCTATTAACCTGCGTTGTCTAGGGCCGTTGTGGTATCTCTGCTCTAACTTGAATGGGCTACGTATCCCCGCAAAACCCTACATGGCAATAAAGATCAAAAATCCGTTATCATCTTTTAGAAGCTAGGCTGACAAGGTTCGTTGCTGCAAAACTGAATGCCGCGACACATACAATAGACGGACCGGCAGGCGTGTCTATCACATAGGCCAAGCACAGCCCGATAAGCGCTGAGCTAGCGCCAATCACGGCTGCAAGTACAGCCATCATTTCCGGTGTGCGCGAAATCGGGCGGGCCGCGGCGGCAGGAATGATCAACATTGCCGCAATCAACAATGCGCCGACAACCTTGATGGCCAACGCCACTGTGATTGCAAGCGTGAGCGTTAAGATCAGTTGTTCGCGTTTGGGATCAATCTTATTAGCATGGGCCAACTCTTCACTGAGCGTAGAAATTAGCAATGCTTTCCAGCGGTAAGCGATAAGTCCAACAACCGCCAGAGCGCCGAGCCATATAACCGCAAGATCCGCCTGCGACACTGCCAGAATATCGCCGAATAAATATGCCATCAGATCGATCCTTACCCCCGAAATAAAGGAAACCGCCACTAACCCAAAGGCTAAAGCGCTGTAGGAAAGGACCCCCAATAATATTTCCATTGCGTATTCTCGCCGAGACAGCAGCGTGACAGCTATCGCCATGGCTAAAGCCACCATTACAACACCCAAAAAAACCGAAAGTTCAAGCGCAAGGGACAGGGCCACGCCAAGAATGGAAGCATGGGCCGTTGCGTCACCAAAATAGACCATGCGCCGCCAAACAACAAAGCTGCCCAAGGGGGCTGCGGCAATGGCCACGCCGATGCCGGCCAATATGGCTCGTACCATAAAATCATCAAGCAAGCTCATTATTGTTCCGATATTTTTGAGTGATCGTGGTCGCAGTTCTCATCATGTACATGGTCATGATGATGCCGGTACAGCGCAAGTTGACCACCTGTTCCGGTTCCGAAAAGCGCCCGATACTCAGGGTCTGAGGTAACGATTTCAGGGGTGCCTTGGCAGCAAATATGCCCATTAAGGCAGATAACCCGATCTGACGCACTCATCACAACATGTAATTCGTGACTGATCATAACAACTGCGCAATTGGTTTCTTTGCGAACCTTTTCTATCTGACGATAAAAATCTGCCGAACCGGGTTGGTCAAGCCCTTGCGTGGCCTCATCCAGCAGCAAAAGGTTCGGCTGAGTTAACAAAGCGCTCGCCAGCATCACTCGTTGAAACTGTCCTCCGGATAAGTCAGACACCTGCTTTTGTGCAAGCTCTCGAATTCCAGCTTTCTCCAAAGCTTGCACGCAAAGTTGCCAAGAGCTGTTTCTTTGAATACGCAAAAACCGCTCTACTGTAATTGGCAAGGTTGTTCCGATGTGAAGCCTTTGAGGAACATATCCAATATTCAAATCACTTTTGCGGGTAATCCTGCCAGACGCAGGATTTACTGATCCAATCAATGCACGAAAAAGTGTGGTTTTGCCAGATCCGTTGGGCCCCACAATCGTTAGAATTTCCCCCTGACTTATTGCCAGAGAAACATTACGCAAGACTACATTAGAGCCATATGCAACACTTAGGTTTTTTAATTCAATAAGGCTCACGCGTTTGCTTGCTCTGCACAGGAGCAGCAGATGCCCTCAACCTCAATGACACTTTTCTCAATCTTAAATCCTACTTTATTTGCTGCTTTACCAATCATACTCCGCGCCGGACCAGAAATTGCCTCAACCACCAAATCACAGGTTCGGCATATCATAAATGCTGGTGAATGGGATTCGCCCGGCTTACTACATGCGACAAATGCATTCAGTTTTTCCACCTTATGAGCAAACCCGTTCCCAACCAAAAAATCAATGGCCCTATATGCCACGGGCGGTTGCGAGCCAAAGCCTGCCTCACGGAGAATTTCAAGTAAATCATAAGCGCCAAGCGCTCGGTGCTCTTGCAACAAAATTTCTAGCGCCTTACGTCGAACAGATGTAAAGCGCAGCCCCTTAGCAGCGCAGTGCGCGTCTGCAACCTGCAGCGCGGTATGCACGCATGTCGCGTGATCATGTGCTTCGAAACCAACCGGATGAGATGATTTTTCTTTTTCCGCATCATTAGGTCTTGCCAAATGAAATACTCCCTCCTATAAAATGTAATGTTATAAAATCACATGAAATCGAAAATGTCTAGTAAAACCTTTGCCCTTTGTTCAATTATGTCCCTCTCAGCTGGGATGAGTATCGCCGAAGCGCCCCAAGTGGCCGTTGATATCGCGCCGGTACACTCATTAGTGGCCCGTGTGATGGAAGGTGTTGGAACTCCAAATCTCATTATCCCCGCTGGAGCAAGCCCACATGAGTACAACCTTCGCCCTTCAGAAGCAGCGTCTTTGCAAAACGCTGACGTGGTCTTTTGGGTAAGTGCCAGCCTCACACCATGGATGAAAAACGCAATAGAGACATTGGCAGAAGATGCCGTTGTAACCGAACTTTTTGAAGTAGAAGGCACCCTAAAATTACCCTTCCGACAAGGGGTTTTGTTTGAAGAGCATGATGATCACGAGGCGCATGACGACCACGAAGGACATAATCACGATGGAGACGATCCTCATGCTTGGCTATCGCCAGACAACGCTGCGGTATGGTTGAACGCTATTGCACAAACGCTGTCCAAAGTGGATCCAGATAATGCAAGTCAATATTACTTAAATGCTGCCGCTGGTCAGAAGGAACTACGTGAGTTATCAATCAAAATTAATGGGATACTTGCCCCATTTGAAGGACGCAACTTCATTGTTTTTCATGATGCGTATCAGTATTTTGAAAAGGCTTTTGATTTTTATGCCGCAGGAGCCATATCGCTTTCAGATGCCAGAGACCCAAGCCCAGCGCGGATTGCAAAAATCCAGAACCGGATAAACGAACAAAATATTTCATGTATTTTGTCAGAACCGCAATTCAATCCAAACATTGTTGCCGCAGTTGCTAGTGGATCTGATGTAAAAATGGGCATTCTCGACCCATTGGGTGTGGGCCTAGAATTGGGTGAAACGCTGTACTTCCAGACGCTTCACAATCTTGCGAAAGCTCTTTCAGATTGCCTGTAGATGTCCGGTCTGCTTTTTCTGAGGAACCGCGACCAAGAGGACCGCGGTTCCTTACACAGTTTAAAAATTGCCTCAACTGAGGTGGTATCTAGCTAAGCTGATACAGAGCCGCGCTGCTAAATGCATATTTGGCACGCGCGGCTTTGGGTTTGATTGACCCTTATAAGCAACAGTCCACTGAATGATCTTAACACGCTTTATCGTGAATGGATGGGGTGCGTTCGCGGCAGTACGTATTTGGAGGAG
>ERZ1046367.2453-NODE-2453-length-9828-cov-8.719431_pt1 | contig 9828 bp, 10 predicted proteins | sample MGYA00383091_ERZ1046367 | MGnify/ENA primary metagenome ERZ1046367 (study PRJEB29581, sample SAMEA5548361) | metagenome | biome: marine; feature: coastal; material: water | depth 50 m | study: Short-term variability in the microbial, nano- and picoplankton... | reverse complement strand
TCCCGCCGGGGGTCGACCATGCCTTCTTCACGCCCGGGTCCCAGTCGGTGGCCCGTCGTGCCACCGGGCTCGGCGACGGTCCGGTGATGCTCTTCGCCGGTCGCATCCAGCCGCTCAAGGGCGTCGACGTCGCCGTCCGTGCCCTCGACGTGCTCGACCGGCCCGACGCCCGACTCGTGGTGGTCGGCGGGGCCAGCGGCGCCGAGGGCGAGGCCGAGGAGCGGCGCCTGCACGAGCTGGCCGACGCGCACGGCCTGGTCGACCGGGTCCAGTTCGTCCCGCCAGAGCCCCATCACTGCCTCGCCTACTGGTACCGGGCCGCCGACGTGGTCGTCATGCCCAGCCGGTCCGAGTCGTTCGGCCTGGTGGCGTTGGAGGCGGCAGCCTGCGGGGTGCCCGTGGTGGCCGCGGATGTGGGCGGGCTACGGACGTTGATCGACCATGGCCGGACCGGCTACCTGGTCGAGGGCCGCGACCCGGCCGACTACGCCGCCCGGGTGTCATCGATCCTGGATGACCCGGCGCTGGCTGCCTCGATGGCCTCAGCGGCTGCCGAACGGTCGTGGTCCTACACCTGGTCGGCCACCGCGGCCCGTCTGCGACGCATCTGCGACGACGTCTCGTCCCGCTCGCTCGTGGACTGCGCCTGACCAGTTGTCCTGTCCAGTCGCCACGTCCGGCATCTGAAATCACCTCCTGAACATGTCCGACCAGCCGCTGGGGCCCGACGACCTCGCCGCCGTGGAGGCCGTGGTCGACGGGTGGTTGGCCCGCACCCTGGAGGAGAATCCGGTGCTGGCCGCCGTGGAGCGTGACCCGGACGCCGGCACCCACGAGCATCGTTGGTTCGTCCGCATCGAGGGCGAGGAGAAGGACGTCTCGACCATCCGCCTCTCGCTGCGCCAGCGGATGCTCCACCACGAGACGTACCTGATGCCGGCGCCCGAGGAGAACCACGCCGACTTCCATGCCCACCTGCTGAAGCGGAACCGCGACCTGGTGGGAGCCACGTTCTGCATCGGCGAGGAGGAGGCGGTGTTCCTGGTGGGGGCCATCCCGGCGTCGACGGTCGATAACGACGAGTTGGACCGCATCCTCGGGACGGTGTGGACGGCCATCGAGCGGTGTTTCCGGACGGCCCTGCGGATCGGCTTCGCCAGCCGGTTCGACACCTGAGATGATCTGTGTCTCTTGTTGACTTTCAATCCCTTTGGACATATCGTGCCCGTTGAAGCCGGCGGCCGGTACGTCGGGGTTCGATCGGGGAAGTGAGTTCTCCGATGCCACGGCCGCCGGCTTCGCCGCGTGCAGGCTCCGGCGCCCCCACCGGAACGGCGGGCAGGCCGTCCCGTCTGCTCGTCTTCTCGGTCACCGCCATGGCGCTCCTCAACAACTCGGTCCTCATGAGCTCCACGCCGGAGATCCTCGAGTCGTTCGGCGAACCGGTCTCCCGGGCCGGGCTGCTCATCGCCACCGGGACCGTCACCGGGATCGTGGCCGCACCGGCCATCGGCTTCCTGGCCGACCGGCACGGACGCAAGCGCGTCCTCGTGCCGTGCCTCCTGGTGTTCGGCACCTTCGGAAGCCTCGGGGGGTTCGCCCCGTCGTTCGAATGGTTGCTGGTCGTCCGGATCATCCAGGGCCTCGGGTCGGCTGGGCTCATCAACCTGGTCGTCGTCCTCATCACCGACCACTGGTCGGGGCTCGACCGGGCCAGGTTGCTGGGCCAGAACTCGGCCGTCATCACCGGTTTCCTGGCCGTCTTCCCGTTCCTCGGTGGGGCCACCACCGACCTGTTCGGCTGGCGGTGGAACTTCGCCTACTACGCCATGGCACTACTGGTCGGCGCCGCGGTGGCCCGCCACCTCGATGACCCCTGGGTAACCCGGCGTGACCCGGTGGGTCGTCAGTTGCGGTTGGCGCTGGCCGAGATCGCCATCCCGGTCAACGCGGTCACCATGGCCCTCGGATCCCTGACCTTCTTCGTCATGTTCGGCGTCTTCCTGACCCTCATCCCCATCCATCTCGACGAGGTGTTCGGCCTCGGCCCCACCCAGCGGGGCCTGGTGGCCGCCGTCCCCGCCGTGACCTCGACCATCACCTCGCTGACCGTGACGTGGTTCCGGGCCCGCCTCTCGGTGGGGCTCATGGTGGCCACCGGCCTCGGGGTCTTCGGCGCCACCTTCGTGGCCATGGGCCTCGGATCGCTGTGGCTGCTGGTCGCCGCGGCGGCCGTGTACGGCCTGGCCGAGGGCCTCACCATCCCCACCCTGCAGGACGTGGTGGCCGAGCGGGCACCCGAGCACCTCCGCGGCGTCCTGATGGCGCTGTGGGTCGGGGGTCTCCGGGTGGGCCAGACCACCGGGCCGCTGGTCGTCGGGATGGCCATCGGGTGGTGGTCCACCGAGTCCGTCCTCACGTTGGCCGGCATCACCGTGGGATGCCTCGCCGTGGCCCTCGGTGCGTCGCGGATCCTGCCGTCGGGACGCCCCATGGCATCCGACGGGCCCGGGTCCCCGGTTGACGGGAACCGATAGGTTCGCCCCGTGACTGACGGACTGGACGGCCCACCCCCGAGCATGCGCCTGCAGGTGATCGGTGGGGGGAAGATGGGCGAGGCCCTGCTGGGCGGCCTGTTGGACGACGGCTGGGCGACCGCCGATCAGTTCCATGTCGTCGAACCCGATGGTGACCGCCGGGCCGTTCTGGCCGAGGCACTCCCGGGCATCTCGGTCGGCGGATCGGCCATAGCCGGGGTGGACACCCTGGTGGCCGTCAAGCCCCACGTGGTGGCCGACGTGTGCGTCGGCCTGGCCGCCCTCGGCGTGCCCCGTGTGCTGTCCATTGCCGCAGGCGTCACCACGGCGGCCATGGAGTCGGTGCTGGGTGACGGCGTGCCTGTCGTTCGGGTGATGCCCAACACCCCGTCGCTGGTCGGCCAGGGTGCCGCCGCGGTGGCCGGCGGCCGTGCGGCGACTCCGACAGACCTCGACTGGGCGGCCGGGATCCTCGGTGCGGTCGGCGAGGTCGTGGTGGTCGACGACGAGGCCCTGATCGACGCGGTCACCGGGCTGTCAGGCTCCGGCCCGGCCTACGTCTTCCTGCTGGCCGAGGCCCTCATGGCGGCCGGCATCGCCGAGGGCCTGCCCGCCGACGTGGCCGTCACCCTCACCGAACAGACCCTGCTGGGGGCGGCCACCCTGCTCAAGGCGTCGGACGATCCGCCGTCCACCCTGCGGGAGAACGTCACCTCCAAGGGCGGCACCACGGCAGCCGGTCTCGCCGTGTTCGAGGCGGCCGGATTCCGGGACCTGGTGGCCGACGTGGTCGCCGCAGCGGCCGCCCGGTCGCGCGAACTGGGTTCCTGACCGGGCGACGACCATGGGCCAGCGACACGACACCCTCTCCTTCCTCTCGGACTACGGCACCGATGACGAGTTCGTCGGGGTGGTCCACTCGGTGGTGGCCTCCATGGCTCCCCACGTGCGGATCATCGACGTCACCCACGGGATCGCTCCCCACGATGTGCGGGCCGGTGGCCTGGCCCTGGCCCGCAGCGCGCAGTACCTGTGCCCCGGAGTCGTCCTGGCCGTGGTCGATCCCGGGGTGGGCACCGCCCGCCGGGGCCTGGCCGTCGAGGTGGGCGGTGGACAGTCGGTCCTCGTTGGTCCCGACAACGGTCTGCTGGCCCCCGCGGTGGCCATGGTCGGTGGCGCTGATCGGGCGGTCTCGTTGACCGATCCGGCCTGGCACCTCCCGGCTGGCGCCACGACGTTCGACGGGCGCGACGTCTTCGCTCCGGCTGCCGCCCATCTGGCCAACGGTGTCGACCTCGCCGAGCTGGGCGAGACGATCGATCCCAACGGGCTGTTGCCTGCCGTCGTCTCGGCGGCCGCCGTCGAGGCCGATGGCCTGCACGCCGAGGTCTGGTGGATCGACCGGTTCGGCAACGTCCAGATCAACGCCGGACCGGAGGATCTCGACGAGTTGGCCGGCGACCCGTCGGTTGACCGGTTCCGGGTGCGGATCGCCGACCGGGTGCTCCCGGCCCGGCGGGTCACCGCCTTCGACGAGGTGGATCCGGGCGGCCTCGGGCTGCTCGTCGACTCGGCCGGCCTGGTGTCGCTCGTGATGTGCCGCACGTCGGCCGCCGCCGACCTGGGTCTGGGCCCGTCCGATCCGGTGATTGTCGAGGCGGCCGACGGTCCGGCGGGGGGCGTGACCACGGCGGTCACCCTCGGGGCACGGCCCGAAACCACGCCGCCGCTGGAGGAGTCCTGATGCGTTTCGGAACCACGATCGTCACCGCGGTGCTGTTGATGGCCATCCTCGGCGCCGCCGTCGTGCAGTTCGTCCTACTGGTCGACTGAACCGCCGGCGCCGGCCCTGCCGCCGGTGGCGGTGAGGGCCCCGGCGAAGATCAGCGAAATACCGACGAGCAGCGATACGGCGAAGCCGGTCATCTCGTCGAGCATCGAGTTCAACAGGCCACCCCAGCTCAACACGAGCGCCCCGGCCACGATCAGGCCGTTGCCGGTCGCGCCCCGACGGGCCGCCGGGCCGCCGATCCGACCGAGACGGACCATCGACCAGAGGGACCCGACGATGACGACCAGCGCGCCCACCGATGAGGCGAGGGCGGCGGCCACCCGGGGACCGGCCCCGAACACCTCCGAACCCTGCGGCAACTCGTCGGCTGCGAAGACTTCCGTCCCGCTGGTCCCACCGGTCACCGGCGCAGCCATCACGACACCGGCGGCGAACGCACAGGCCAGGACGGTGGCCACGGTGATCCGGTCGGCGGTTCGCCGGGACGCCAGCAGGTACACGGTGCCCAGGGCCAGGATGGGCACGTTCAGGACGGCGCCGAAGGCGTAGAACGCACGGAACGAGCCGGCCGACCAGCCGGCCGATGCGCCCCACCAGAGGGCGCCGGCACCCGCGGCGAACAGCCCGAGCGACGTCGCCCAGGCAAGGTCCTGGGGCCGGCGACGGTCGATCCAACGCTCGAGGACCGTGGCGGCGAAGGCCAACGAGACGAGCATGGCCGCCGCGGCGACCGGGGACTGCGTGTTCACGGAAGGCAACGGTATTGGTCCGTTGTCCCGGCCCGGTTCCCGCCAGCAGGCGGTGTCATGTGAATCGGTGCACAAGCGCGTAGTTTTGCAGTGTGTCTTCCATCGACGGGCCCGTGAACGACGGGCCGGACCCGACCCCGCACCGGACACCGGACCGGACACCAGACCGGGTAGAGGCCATTCCCGAAGCCACGGTGGCCCGACTTCCCGTCTACCTGCGCGGCCTGATCGAACTGGCCGAATCCGGCGTGGACACCGTGTCCTCGGTCGAACTGGCCGACCTGGCCGGGGTCAACGCGGCCAACGTCCGCAAGGACCTCTCCTTTCTCCATGCCCACGGCACCCGGGGCGTCGGCTACCAGGTCGACCACCTCATCGGCGAGATCAGCCTCGCCCTGGGGGGTGGCGAGCCGAGCCCGGTGGTCATCGTCGGCATCGGCAACCTCGGTCGGGCCCTCAGCCGGTACGACGGCTTCGTGGCCGGCGGGTTCCCGGTGGCCGGCCTGGTCGATGCCGATCCGGCCGTGGTGGGAAAGCGCATCGGCGGACGTGTGGTGCGGCCGGTCGACCAGCTGGCTGAGGTCGTCGCCGAGTCCGGATGCACGGTGGGCATCATCGCCACACCGTCAGCTTCCGCCCAGGAAGCGGCCGATCAGCTGACGGCCGCCGGCATCCTCTCGATTCTCAACTTCGCTCCGGCGGTCGTCCACGTGCCCGAGCACATCGACCTCCGGCAGGTCGACCTGGCCACCGAGCTGCAGATCCTCGGCTATCACCAGCATCGCCGGCTGCTGGAACGAGCGGCCGCTCTGGCTACCGGATGAGCCACTCGACGGCGGTTCGCGGCACAGATCACGAAGTGGGTTGGAACACACCCTTCTCATCGGGAATGCTGGAGCCCCTGACGACGTCCGACGATGTCGTAGGCCGGTCATTCCACCCGTCCAGAAACCATTCCCCCAGAAACCATTCCCCCAGAAACTGGTACCCCGGCTTTCCGGCGGTGCCGGAGAACCAGGAGTAGCGGCCCTTGTCGGTCGTCGCCGTCGGCTTGAACCATCGGACCGTTCCCCTCGACCTGCTCGAGCGGATGACGGTGCCGGCCTCCCGCCTCCCCAAGGCGTTGGCTGATCTCACGTCGCGTGAGAACGTCACCGAGGCCGTCGTGCTCTCGACCTGCAACCGCATCGAGGTGTACGCCTTCGCCGAGAAGTTCCACGGCGCCTACCAGGACATCCGCAACTTCTTCGCCGAGTCCTCCCACGTGGCCCCCGAGGAGTTCTCCGACCACCTGGTCGGCCTGTTCGACGGCGACGCGGCCCGCCACCTCTTCTCGGTGGCGTCCGGCCTGGATTCAGCGGTCCTGGGCGAACACGAGATCCTCGGACAGGTCCGGACGTCCTGGGAGACGGCGGCCACCGAAGGCGCCGTCGGGCCGGTGCTCAACCCGTTGTTCCGTCATGCGCTCGAGGTGGGCAAGCGGGTCCGGACCGAGACGGCCATCTCCCGGAACATCACCTCGGTCTCACAGGCTGCGGTGGCCATGGCCACCGATCGGCTGGGCACCCTGGAGGGCCGCCAGGTCATGGTGGTCGGCGCCGGCGAGATGGGCGAGGGCCTGGCCCGTGCCCTCCACAGTGGCGGCGTGTCCTCCATCCTGGTGGCCAACCGCACCTGGGAACGGGCGGTCGACGTCGCTGAACGCCTCGGCGGCACGGCGGTCCGCCTCGACGATCTGCCCCGCCTCCTGCCCGAGGTCGACGTGCTGTTGACGTCCACCGGTGCGTCATCGGTCATCCTCGAGCACGGCGACCTGGCTTCGGTGGTCGGTGAACGCGGGGGCCGTGAGTTGCTGGTCGTGGACATCGCGGTGCCCCGTGACGTCGATCCGGCGGCCGGCGAGATCGACGGTCTGACCCTGTTGGACATGGATGACCTCCGGGCCTTCGCCGAGGCGGGGATCCGGGAACGCCAGCGGGAGGTCACGGCGGTCCAGGCCATCGTGGACGCCGAACTGGATCGTTACGTCGACGAGTCGACGGCCCGTCTGGTCGCACCATTGGTGACCAGCCTCCGTGGTCGCGGCGAGGACGTTCGGAAGGGCGAGTTGGAGCGTCTGGCCGGTCGTCTGGGCGATCTGGACGAACGCCAGCGCGAAGCCGTCGAGGCGCTGGCCGTCGGCATCGTCGGCAAGCTCCTGCACGAGCCGACCATCCGGATGAAGGACGCCGCGGGCACCGCCCGGGGCGAGCGCCTGGCCGAGGCCCTGCGCGACCTCTTCGACCTGTAGCGGTCGACATGCACATCCGTGCGGCGACCCGGGGCAGCGCCCTGGCGCGATGGCAGGCCGATCGCCTGTCCGCCCTGATCGTGGCGGCCCGACCGGGCACCACCGTCGAGATCGTGGTCGTCGAAACCACCGGAGACCTCGACCGGACCACCCCGCTGGAGCAGATGGGTGGCCAGGGGGTGTTCGTCAAGGAGGTCCAGGCCGCGGTGCTCGACGGCCGGGCCGACGTGGCCGTCCACTCGGCCAAGGACCTACCGGCGGTGACCCCCGATGCTCTCGTGCTGGCCGCGGTGCCTGAGCGCGCCGACCCACGCGACGCCCTGGTCGGTTGCCGGTTCGCCGATCTGGCCGACGGCGCCACGGTGGCCACCGGTTCGATCCGTCGCCGCGCCCAGTTGGGCCACCGGCGACCCGACCTGGTGTTTGCCGGCCTGCGGGGAAACATCGGTACCCGGTTGGCGAAGCTTGACGGGCCCGAGGGCTTCGCGGCGATCGTGGTGGCGGCTGCCGCCCTCGATCGACTGGAACTGACCCCCGACGTCGTGGACCGTCTGGACCCGTCGGTGCTGCTTCCCCAGGTGGGTCAGGGGGCACTGGCCGTGGAGTGCCGGAGAGATGACGGCCCGGTCGTCGAGTTGCTGACGACCGTCGACGATGCGGTGGCCCACCGGATGGTGGCCGCCGAGCGGGCGTTCCTGGCCGAGCTGGGTGCCGGGTGTGATCTTCCGGTGGCCGCCCACGCTGTGCTGATGGACGGGACCACTCCCGGTGACGAGCCCGACGGCGAACTCCGTCTGACCGGGTCGGTGTCGTCGATGGACGGCACGGAGCTCCTGGTCGAGGAACGGACCGGATCCGATGGGCCGGCCATGGGTCGGGCCATCGCCCGCTTCCTGCTCGACGAGCGGGGCGGATCCGCCCTGCTGGGCCGATGACCGCTGATCGGCCGGGCCCACTGGCCGGCTGCACCGTGGTGGTCACCCGCGCCACCGACCAGGCGGGCTCTCTGGCCGACGCCCTGAGGGCGCGGGGCGCCGAGGTGGTCGAACTCCCGGTCATCGCCATGGCCGAGCCGACCGACGGGGGAGTGGCCCTCGCTGAGGCCCTCGACCGCGCGGTGGCCGGTGGCTACGACTGGATCGTGGTGACCTCCCCGAACGGTGCCCGCCGGGTGGCCGGCGGGCTCGACGGGTGTGCCTTCGCGGGACGGATCGCCGCGGTCGGGCCCCGGACCGCGGCACCACTGGTCGATGCCGGCCACGTCGTGGACCTCGTGCCGACCCGCGCGGTGTCCGAGGGACTGTTGGCCGAGTTCCCGGCGCCCGACGGTGACCGGTCCCGGGTTCTGCTGGCCCGGGCCGAGGTCGCCCGCGCGGTGTTGCCCGAGGGTCTGCGGGCCGGCGGCTGGGAGGTCGATGTGGTGACCGCCTATCGGAACGTGGCACCCGACGTGGACGCCGAGGTACTGGCCATCGCCGCCCGGGCCGATCTGGTGACCTTCACGTCCGAATCCACGGTCCACCGGTATCACGACCTGTTTCCCGGGGCGGTGGTCCCGCCGGTCGAGGCGGCGTGCATCGGCCCGATCAGCGCCGCGGCGGCCCGGCAGGCCGGACACGAGGTGGTCGAGGCCGAGCCGCACTCGGTCGATGGCCTGGTGGCCGCCGTCGGGGCGTGGGCCGCTGACCGTCGGAGGCCTGCTCCCGAGGACGCTGGCTCTCCGTAGGCTCTGACCCGTGGAATACCCCGTCTCGCGGCCCCGCCGTCTGCGCCGCACGGCCGCCCTACGGCGCCTCGTCGCCGAGACCCGTCTGTCGGTCGACGACCTCGTCGCCCCGCTGTTCGTCCGCGAGGGCATCGACGACCCGCAGCCCGTGGCTTCGTTGCCGGGCGTGGTCCAGCACACCCGGGCCAGCCTCCGCTCCGAGGTGGCCGCCCTCCGGGACCTCGGCGTCCCGGCCGTCATCCTGTTCGGCGTGCCCGAGAAGAAGGACGCCGTCGGCTCCGAAGCGTGGAACCCGGACGGCATTGTCCAGGTGGCCCTGCGGGACCTGCGTGACGAGGTGGGCGACGACGTGGTGCTCATGGCCGACCTGTGCGTCGACGAGTACACCGACCACGGTCACTGCGGCGTCCTGGACGGGCACGGCTCGGTCGACAACGACGCCACCCTCGACCTCTACGCCCGGGCCGCCGTCGCCCAGGCCGAAGCCGGGGCCTCGGTCACCGCTCCCTCGGGGATGATGGACGGTCAGGTGTCGGCCATCCGCACGGCGCTGGACGACGCCGGCCACCAGCAGACGGCGATCCTGGCCTATGCGGCCAAGTACGCCTCGGCGCTCTACGGGCCGTTCCGCGACGCGGTGGACGTCGAGATCGCCGACGGTGGCGACCGCAAGGGCTACCAGCAGGATCCGCCCAACGCCCGCGAGGCCATGGTCGAGATCCTCGGCGACATCG
>ERZ1046367.2448-NODE-2448-length-9842-cov-3.992643_pt1 | contig 9842 bp, 11 predicted proteins | sample MGYA00383091_ERZ1046367 | MGnify/ENA primary metagenome ERZ1046367 (study PRJEB29581, sample SAMEA5548361) | metagenome | biome: marine; feature: coastal; material: water | depth 50 m | study: Short-term variability in the microbial, nano- and picoplankton... | reverse complement strand
TATATTTGTAATGCTGATTACGTTAGTAAAAAAAGTTTTTTAAACACCATTTTATATATTTAAATAATAGATGAATTCTATTGAGTCGAAGGTCTGGAACAATTGCTTATCTTTTATAAAAGATAATATTCAGCCTCAAGCATTCAAAACATGGTTTGAGCCTATTGAAGCTGTCAAATTGACTGACAATGTCTTGAGTATTCAGGTTCCAAGTAAATTTTTTTATGAGTGGCTAGAAGAACATTATGTGAGTCTACTAAAATCAGCACTTATTCAACAATTAGGTGTAGATGCTCGTTTAGTTTATATAATTAAAATGGAAAATACTTTTGGAAACAAACAACCTTTCACTGAAAGCATTCCGAGTAACAATAGAAATTCATTAAAACCTCAAGAGGTTTCTGCTCCTTTAATGTCTAGAAGTCACGAGCTCAAAAACCCATTCATCATTCCAGGTATTCGTAACTTACAAATTGAGTCCCAATTAAATCCAAATTATAGTTTTGATAATTTTTTAGAAGGAGATGCGAATCGATTAGCAAGATCTGCTGGTCTTGCAGTTTCTAATAAACCGGGTGGAACATCTTTTAACCCTCTATTGATTTTTGGTGGTGTAGGTTTAGGAAAAACTCATTTAGCTCATGCTATTGGAGTTGAAATTAAAGATAAATATCCCGATAAAACTGTTTTATATATTTCAGCTGAAAAATTTACTCAACAGTACATAGAATCAATCAAAAAAAATTCAAGAAATGATTTTATTCATTTTTATCAAGTTATTGATGTTTTGATTATTGACGATGTTCAATTTTTAAGTGGAAAATCAGGGACTCAAGATGTCTTCTTTCATATATTTAATCACCTTCATCAAAACGGTAAACAAGTAATTCTTACTTCAGACAAAGCTCCTGTTGATATGCAAGATATTGAACAGAGGTTATTATCTAGGTTTAAATGGGGGCTTTCAGCAGAGCTTCAGTCTCCAGATTTTGAAACACGAATTTCAATTATTAAAAACAAATTATTTAGAGACGGTGTTAAAATTGAGGATAGCATAATCGAATATGTTGCAAAAAATATTAAAACAAATATTCGTGAATTAGAAGGTGCAATAATTTCATTAATTGCTCAATCGTCATTTAATAAAATGGAAATTAATATTCAATTAGCTCAAGAAATAGTAAATAAATTTGTAAAAAATACTAAGCGTGAGGTTTCAATTGATTATATTCAAAAAGTTGTCTCAGAATACTTTCAAATGGACATATCAACCCTCCAATCAAAAACAAGAAAACGTCACATTGTTCAGGCTAGACAACTTGCAATGTATTTTGCAAAAAAATTCACTAAAGCTTCTCTGGCAAGTATTGGTTCTCAAATTGGTAAACGAGATCATGCAACTGTTCTCCACGCATGTAAAACAGTAGACAACCTAAGTTTTACAGATAAACAGTTTAGAAAGTATGTTGAAGATTTAAATCAAAAGCTAACAATATAACTTTCAAAAACTCTCCTACTTACACCCGAATTTTAATGGTTTGCATGGGGAATATTTGTCGCTCTCCTTTAGCCGAGGGTATCCTTAGAAAATATCTTCCTAAAAACAAATTTATTGTTGATTCAGCCTCTACATCCTCATATCATATTGGTGATCCATCTGATATAAGAAGTATTGAAATAGCTTATAAAAATGGCGTAAACATAAAGAGCCTAATATCAAGACAATTCGCTTTAGACGATTTTAAAGCTTTTGATCATATTTTTGTGATGGATAAAAAAAATCTTCGTGATATTTTATCCTTGTCAAATAACAAAAAAAACTTAATGAAAGTTAAACTTCTTATAGATAACAAAGAGGTTCCTGATCCTTACTATGGAGGTCTAGAAGAATTTGCTGATTGCTATAAATTAATTGATATAGCCTGTAAAAAAATTGCTAATGATTTAGTAGAAAATAAATAAAATCGATAGTCTATATTTATTATTGATGGAGTTTTATTAACGGTATATTTTTTTATTATTTATCCAACGTATATATTTTTTTTTATTCGCATTATGCTCCCTCAAATCTTTTCCAAAAATATGGTAGCCCTTATTTTCTGGATCAACAACAAAATATAAAAAATCATGATTTTCAGGATTTAATACAGAATTTATTGCATCAAGATCTGGCATCCAAATTGGACCTGGGGGAAGGCCTCTGTTTTTATAGGTATTATAAGGTGATTTAACTCGTAAATCTTTATATAAAACTCTTCTTATTTTTAAATCAAAATTTGAAGATTGATTTTTTAAAGCAAAAATAACTGTCGGATCCGCTTGTAATCGCATACGTTTTTTTAACCGATTCAAATAAACACCTGCTATTCTTGGTCTTTCATCCTTCATTCCCGCCTCACGTTGAACTATAGAAGCTAAAACAGATACATTTTGTTGCGATAAGCCTATTTTCTTTGCTTTTGATATTCGGGTTTTATTCCAAAACCTCTTATAAGACTCTAGCATTTTATTTCTAAAATTATCAGCGCTAGTATCCCAAAAAAACTCATACGTATTAGGTAAATACATTGAAATAGCATTCTTTGAATCAAAATTGTTATCATCTAAAAAGCTCTTATCATAAAATGCTCTTAATAATGACAAACTATCTAAAAAAATTTGTTTTGAAACTCTTCCAGCTAAATTTTCTAATCTTTCATGGTTATTAAAAGTTACTTTTACGGCTTCACTTTTACCTCTTAGGATATTAATAATTTCATTATTATTACTTTCTTTAGGAATAAGATATAATCCTGATTTTACTCTTGAATAATACCCCTTTTGTTTTGCTGCCAAATCGAAGTAATGTGAAGATTCAAGAACCGAGCTTAATTGATTATTTATTTCATCAAAATTAGAATTTGGTTTTACATACAACTTAAAACTTTCTGAATCAAAATTAGTGTTTACAGTAAAAAAAATTTTATACGAACGATACCCAAAAAGACCTAGAGCGAGTAATCCAAAAGAACTAATGATTAAAAAAACTTTTTTAATACTTTTATTCATTCAATATTCTTTTTCATATATCTTATTATGTTTTCTAACAAAACCAGATTTTTCAAACAATTTAATACTTTTTATATTGTTTGATTCTATTAGAGCACACAACTTATTGATACCAACATCATTAATACAATATAATTCCAATAATTTAATTGAATCATGCCCTATTCCCTTTTTTCTGTATTTATCTAAAACTACTATCCCTACATATGCTTTATTTTTACTTGGTTCATAATCAAATAAATCAATAAAACCTAGTATGTTATTTTTAAAGGATGAAATAACAAATCTTTTTTGTTTTGCTTCAAAAATATTTTGAATTGATGCGTTCATAATATAATTTTTAAGCATTGCTTCTGAAAAAGGCTTGTCCTGAATGGAATAATTCCATAAACTTTCATCATTCTCTGTTTTCAAAAGAATATCAATGTCAGAATTTTTTAAATTACGAAGAAATATTTTCATTTTTAAAAACTAATTATACCTTTAAAAACCTGCTTAACTGGACCCTCCAAAGTAATTTCAGAAAACATTTTACTTGATTCAAACTCAAAACAAATAATCAAATCACCGCCAAGAGTTTTCATTTTAATTTTATTTTGTTTTGTTCTTCCAAGATAGCGCATTGTTACAGCAGATGCTACAGCACCTGAGCCACATGAAAAAGTTTCATCTTCAACACCTCTCTCATAGGTTCTAATCATAAATTCTTTAGATGATACTTTTTGAACAAAGTTAACATTAACCCCTTGTGGATTATACATTTTAGAATATCTTATTTTTGAACCCTTTTCTTTAATATTAACTAAATTTAAATCAGATTGCTCAATTACATGATGAGGTGATCCTGAATCAATAAATGTATAATTTTCATTGCTAGAGATATGATCAATATTATTCATTTTTAAAAGAACTGATGAATCATTTATTATTATTGCTTCATGAGCCCCATCAATAGCTTGAAAAACGGTGTTAGTTTTTATTATTTTTAAATAATTAGCAAAGGCAACTATACATCTTCCTCCATTCCCACACATAGTACTTGTTTTACCATCAGAGTTATAATAAATCATTTCAAAATCATATTTTATATGATTTCTTAGCAAGATAAATCCATCAGATCCAATTCCAAATTTCCTATCACAAATCTCCTTTATCTCATTTGTTGAAAATGAATAATTGAGCTTTCGATCATCAACAATAACAAAGTCATTTCCAGCTCCATGATATTTATAAAAAGTTATTTTCATACATTTCCAAAAATAGTTAAAAACTAGTTAAAGATTAACAGGCATTAAATCATCTTGTTAATTTAGCATTATCAAATTATTTATATATCATGAAATCATACTTTAAAATATTAATTATAACCTGCTTAAGTAGTCTTTTTACTATCATTATTTATGATAAATTGAGCTCTGAGCCTTTGCACTCTATTAATAATTATCAATCAACAATACCAACAAATTATGTTAATTATAAAAGTGCTATAGAAGAAACTGATTTTACATTAGCTGCAAACAAAACAATAAATGCAGTTGTTCATATTAAAAACACAAGTAATTACATAGAAAATTCAAAAAACTGGTTATATAATTTATATGGAGATTCAACACCTAAAAAAATTGGTAATGGCTCAGGTGTTATTATTTCTCCTGATGGTTTTATTATAACAAATGAGCATGTAATTGAGGGTGCTTCTGAAATTGAAGTAACAACAAATAATAATAAAGCTTATAAAGCTATAATTATAGGATCAGATCCCTACACAGATATTGCTGTTTTAAAAATTGAGCCCAAAATAGCCCTAAGCTATATTCCATTTGGAGACTCTGAATTAATAAAAATTGGAGAATGGGTGTTAGCTGTAGGAAACCCATTTAATTTAAATTCTACAGTAACTGCAGGTATTGTAAGTGCAAAATCAAGAGATTTAAATAAATTAGATAGAAAAAATCAATCCTTTATTCAAACTGATGCTGCTGTGAATCAAGGTAATAGTGGGGGTGCGCTAATAAACACAAAAGGTGAATTAATAGGGATTAATACTGCAATATCTTCTATAACTGGAGGATTTGTCGGGTACTCTTTTGCGGTTCCAAGCAACCTAGCTAGAAAAGTTTTTGAAGACATACTAGAATATGGAAATGTTCAAAAAGGACTACTTGGTGTAACTGGTAACGCTTTAGATCAAAACCTTGCTGAAAGACTTAAAATAAATGAGACAGAGGGATTTTATGTTAATGAAGTTGAACCTAAACTTGGTGCTGAGAAAGCAGGTATTATTAAAAATGATATTATTATTAAAATCGACAAAAGTAAGATTAATAAGTTCTCTGATATGTCAGGTTATTTATCAACTAAACGTCCTGGAGATAAAGTAAAAGTCAATTATATCAGAGATGGTAAAATTTTTACAACTGATGTTGTTTTAAAAAAAATCACAAGAACAATATTTTTGGGAATGGAACTAAAAAATATTTCAGAAGATGATGAAAAAATAATTGGAAATAATCTAGGAGTTAAGGTTACAAATCTTCAAAATTCTAGACTTTACCGTCTTGGAATTGATAACGATTATTTCCTACTTAAAATTAACGACACAGAAATTAATGATATCAGTGAAATAGATCGAATAAATGTTGAATCAATAAGATCAATATTATTTATGAGTCCTTACGGAGAAAAAGAACGAATTGTTTTTGAGTGAGAATTGATTTTTATTTAATAAATTATGACTTTAACAATGACCTCTTTTTTATAATATTGCTTTAAGATCAACTATGCGTTTAGATATTATAACCCTTTTTCCTGAACTTCTTGAAAGTCCTTTCAGCGCATCTATTGTAAAAAGAGCAATAGAATCTAAGCTGGTTGAAATTTATTTTCATAACCCAAGGAATTTTAGTCATAATAAATTCAAGCAAGTAGATGATTATCAATATGGAGGGGGTCCAGGAATGGTTATGATGATAGAACCAATAGCTAAATGCATAAAAAAACTTCAATCTGAACGCAATTATGACGAGGTAATTTATTTAACTCCAGACGGTGAAACACTTAAACAGTCAATTGCTAACAAGTTATCAAATAAAACCAATTTAATTTTACTTTGCGGTCATTATAAAGGAGTTGACCAAAGGATAAGAGATCATTTTATCACACAAGAAATTTCAATTGGAGATTTTGTTTTATCTGGTGGGGAATTAGCTGCTGCTGTTTTATGTGATTCTATTGTTAGACTTTTACCTGGAGTTCTAGGTGATGAATCTTCCGCATTAACTGATAGCTTCCAGGATGGTGTCTTAGCACCACCTATATATACCAGACCTGCAAAATATGATGACATGAATGTTCCTGAAATACTTCTGTCAGGAAACACCGCTAAAATTGAAGAATGGAGAGAAGAAAAATCAATTGAATTGACTAAAAAACTTAGACCAGATTTACTTCAAGATTAAAAATTTATTGAATTTTTCTATTAAATAAAAAAAAAGTATTTTTGCCCGGCAATGTAACCTCTGGCGAAAATCGTGTATGTTGCCTTACTATAAAATTTCAATGCAATAAAGATGGAAGCATTAATCGATTTTGTTCAAAAAGAATTTCTTAAAAAAAATGATTTTCCTAAGTTCTCTTCAGGAGACACAATAACTGTTTTTTATCAAATACGTGAAGGTGAAAAAGTAAGAACACAATTTTTCAAAGGTGTTGTTATACAAATTAAAGGAAAGGGAGAGTCTAAAACTTTTACTATTAGAAAAATGTCTGGAACTATTGGAGTGGAACGAATCTTCCCTTTAAATCTTCCTACAATCGAAAAAATAGAAGTTAGTAAACAAGGTAAGGTGAGACGTTCTCGAATATACTACTTTAAAAAAATGCGTGGCAAAAAAGCACGAATTAAAGAAGTATTAAAATAATAAATTAAAAAACCGCTAAAATAGCGGTTTTTTAATTGTGTCTCATAAATATTTTAAATTTAAAAATGCAATGTTATTGTATATTTGCTCTCATAATTAATTAAGTTATAAAATGTCCAAAATACAAGTTAAAAATCCTGTCGTAGAAATTGATGGAGATGAAATGACCAGAATAATCTGGAAGTTTATAAAGGATCAATTGATTAAACCTTATATAGCAGTTGATCTAAAATATTATGATTTAGGAATAGAATCGAGAGATAAAACAAATGATCAAATTACAATTAATGCTGCTGAAGCAATAAAAAAATATAATGTAGGAATAAAATGTGCTACCATTACCCCAGATGAAGGTCGAGTCAAAGAATATAGTTTAAAAAACATGTATCGCTCTCCTAATGGAACAATAAGAAATATTGTTGGAGGCACTGTTTTTAGAGAACCCATTATAATGAATAATGTTCCTCGATATGTACAAGGTTGGACAAAACCAATATGCATTGGAAGGCATGCTTTTGGAGACCAGTATAAAGCAACTGATATTGTTACAAAAGGAAAAGGCAAACTAACAATGACTTTTACACCAGAGAATGGTAATAAATCAAAGTCTTGGGAAGTCTATGACTTTAAAGAAGATGGTATAGCAATGAGCATGTATAATATAGATTCATCAATCTATGGATTTGCTAGATCATGTATGAATAGAGCTTTAGATAAAAAGTGGCCTCTATTTTTATCGACCAAAAACACTATTCTAAAAGCTTACGATGGTCGTTTTAAAGATATTTTTCAAGAAGTTTTTGAAAATGAATTTGAAAGTCTATTTAAATTAGCAAAGATTACATACGAACACAGGCTAATTGATGATATGGTTGCAGCCGCAATGAAATGGAATGGTGGGTTTGTCTGGGCCTGTAAAAATTATGATGGTGATGTTCAATCTGACACCGTTGCCCAAGGTTTTGGATCGCTTGGATTAATGACTTCTACTTTGGTCACTCCTGATGGTAAAACTATGGAAGCAGAAGCAGCTCATGGAACTGTTACACGACATTACAGAAAACATATAAAAGGAGAAGCAACATCTACAAATCCTATAGCATCAATTTTTGCATGGACAAGAGGTTTGGCTTTCAGAGGAAAATTAGATAAAAACCAAGATTTAATCAATTTTTGTAAATTACTTGAAAGTGTTTGTATAGAAACCGTTGAAAGTGGAAAAATGACAAAAGATTTAGCTATATTAATACATAATGAAAATTTAACTGAAACCGACTACCTAACAACTAAAGGGTTTTTAAATGAAATCAAGTTTAACCTTGATGAAAAATTATCATAATTTTGTTATGAATTATGAATTATGAATTATAGAAAAATAACCGAAGAAGACTCTATTCATAATGACTTAGAAAATAAATCTGTTCTTGAAATTATTAAAGGCATCCACCTAGAAGATTATAATGCCCTAAAAGCAATTGAAAAAGTAATTCCTGAACTTGAAAAAGTTATTGAAAAAATAGTTTCACAACTAAATAAAAATGGTCGTCTTTTTTATATTGGAGCTGGAACTAGTGGGAGAATAGGAGTTTTAGATGCTTCAGAATGCCCCCCAACTTTCGGAACAGACCCTAATACTGTTATTGGTGTCATCGCAGGAGGTGATAAGGCGTTAAGGAATTCAATTGAGCATTCTGAAGATGACTTTTTAGAGGGATGGAAAGAATTAGAAAGCTATAATGTAAATTCTAATGATTTTGTTATTGGAATTGCGGCTTCTGGATCAACCCCATTTGTTGTAGGTTCATTAAAAAAATGTCAGGAAAATAATATACCTACTGCCTGTATTTGTTCAAATCCAAAAAGCCCAATAACTGATTATTCAGATTACCCAATAGAAGTTATAGTTGGACCAGAATATATATCTGGAAGTTCAAGAATGAAATCAGGAACTTCTCAAAAACTTATACTTAATATGATTTCTACAACCACAATGATTCAATTAGGGCATATAAAGGGAAATAAAATGATAGATATTCAAATAACCAATGAAAAACTTAAAGATAGAGGGTGTAGAATAATTCAGGAAAATTTAAAAATTAATTATTCTGAAGCATTTGATTTATTAGATAAACATAAGAGTGTTAGAAATGCGATTGAATCAAAAATGACAAATGAATAAATTAAAATTTATAAAAGGCCTAAAGAAATTAACTTTTGCAATTGTTTTTGCATTTATTGGCCCTTTTATAATTCAACAGGCCTTCCAGAATCAAAATCATCAATTTTATTTATATGTATTAATCTTAGGCCTTGTAATATCTGGAGCTTCAATAGCTTTAGGATTTTTAGGGATTTCAAATCTAGTTAGCTCATTTTTAGGTGATTATAAAAATAAAACAGATTCTTAACTCTACCCTTTGTTAACATTGATAGTCAGCTTATCTTTGTAAAATATTAAATGTTTTAATATGATCAAAATAACTTTCCCAGATGGAGCGAATAAAAGTTATGAAAGTGGTATCTCTGTTATAGAAGTTGCTAAAAGTATTAGTGAAGGGCTTGCTAGAAATGTTCTTTCAGCTAAGTACAACGATCAAATTGTAGAGGCTTCCACAACTTTAAATAATGACGGTAATATAACTTTTTTTACTTGGGATAATGATGAAGGAAAATCTGCTTTTTGGCATTCTTCTGCGCACGTATTGGCTGAGGCTATTATAGCTATATACCCAAATGCAAAGTTAACCATAGGCCCTTCAATTGAGAATGGCTTCTATTATGATACCGATTTTGGAAATATTAGTTTTTCTGAAAAAAATCTTCCTGAACTTGAAAAAAAAGTCATAGAGTTTGCGAGAAAGAAATCTGTATTCA
>ERZ1046367.2436-NODE-2436-length-9858-cov-3.978680_pt1 | contig 9858 bp, 9 predicted proteins | sample MGYA00383091_ERZ1046367 | MGnify/ENA primary metagenome ERZ1046367 (study PRJEB29581, sample SAMEA5548361) | metagenome | biome: marine; feature: coastal; material: water | depth 50 m | study: Short-term variability in the microbial, nano- and picoplankton dynamics... | reverse complement strand
TTGCCGAATAATAAAAATAATCATTATGAAGAAATTTGACTTTAAAGAAATAATGGAAATTACTTGCCGTCTTTATGTATTCTTTTTCTTAACTATTTATGGGATTGGAAAGATTATTGGTGGACAATTTTATACAGAAGCAAGAATACCAGATGAAATAGCTCTAATGCCGATCGGACTATTACCAGACTTTGAGTTGGCTTGGACTTTTATGGGTCGTTCATTTGGATATATTCTTTTCATTGGTCTAGCTGAAATTATTGGAGCTTTTCTACTACTCTTTAATAAAACCAAACTAATAGGAACCCTTATTTTAATTCCAATTATGGTAAATGTAATTGTGTTCGATATTTTTTTCTTAGACGAATACGGTGCGTTAGCAGGAGCAACCTTGTATTTATTTATGCTATTTGCAATCCTTTTTATCAACAAAGAAAAAATGATATCTATTTTCAATGACCTGATAAACAACAAGAAACTGCCTAAGACATCATCCAAAGAAAAAATCCTTAAATATTTAATAGTTCTAGTTATAATAGTTTTAATTTTTATAGGAGATCAATTAATCGTGAACTTTTTTGGGTATGGAAAAGGATAATAAACGCAAGAAATTCAACCCCTACAATGATAACATGGATAATTATATTCCAAGTAGCTGAAACTGAAATATTAATTAAAGGAAATATTCTTCTTCTTCTATGCTTGGAATACGACATGAATCTCTCTTTCCCATGATATTATATCGATTTCTTGAAATAATATCATAAAGATAATCTGAAATAACTCTTGGGAAAATAAGAGCGATTTTACCTAATAAAGGGTAGAAGATGCCATCCAAGGTTGTTAATATAATAAATATTGCTTGTGACTTTTGGTAGATTCTGTCTCCATCATCATAATAAATTGTTCTTAGTTTAATATCATTGATTCCTCTTTTCATCAGTTTTTCTTTTGCAATATCAGATTGTAAAGAAGCGTAATATAAATTTCTTCTTTTATTACGCTTCCAAACAAAATCTACAGTCACATTACAAAAATTACATACACCATCAAAAAATACTATTTTACTATTTTTCATGTAGAGAATGATATTGCTAAAGTCAAAGAAATTATAAATACTTGTAGTGTTTTTTTCATACATTAAACTTACTCAATAATATCCTAAGAAAAGTTCGAAATAAAGACCGAGAAGTCCGCCAAATTAATCTCACTTTTAAAAGTGAGGTTTTTTTATATTCTACCCCCCTTAATCAATAACCAGAGGTGTGTTAAAATTGATTATATTTAAGCAAAATAAATACTTTATAATAAGTTATTTGCTTAAATTTTATGTTCCCTGACTTTTTAAGACTTTTACTTTTTTTAAACTTAACAACATATTTAAGTTTTGGACAACAAAACTATAAACAACAACTCCCTGGAACTGAGAAATCAATTGCGATGCTGTTTATTCCCGGAGGAACATTTACGATGGGAAGTGCGCCCACTGAGAAAGGGCATTTTGCAGATGAGGGCCCTCAACATCAAGTGATTATTGATCCATTTTGGATGGCAGAGTTTGAAACTACTTGGGATCTGTATACATTATTCATGGAACGAACTATTGATAAATATCAAATAAACTCCTCTCTTGCAAATGAGGTTGATTTGGAAGTGGATGCAATTTCTGGTGCTACGACTCCATATACAGACATGAGTTTTGGAATGGGCACTGACGGTTATCCAGCTATTTGCATGACACAACTTGCTGCAATAAAATTTTGTGAATGGTTATCGGCAATGACTGGGAATTTTTATCGTTTACCGACTGAAGCAGAATGGGAATATGCCTGTAGAGCCGGGACTTCTTCAGCCTATTCTTTTGGAGAGACTAGTGAAAATTTATCCGAATATGCATGGTTTAAGGATAACTCTGATGACACGTATCAAAAAGTGGGTTTAAAAAAACCTAATCAATGGGGGCTCTTCGATATGCATGGTAATGTATCAGAATGGACTTTAGATGCATATGAAATAAAAGCCTATCGCATTAGAAAAAAGAATAATAATGATAATCCTTATATAGTCCCAACAAAAATTTACCCTCGTGTGGTTCGCGGAGGTTCGTGGATGGATCGGGCAAGCAGATTAAGAAGTGCCACAAGAAGAGGATCATCAAAAAAATGGAAACAGCGCGATCCACAAATACCAAAAAGTTTATGGTGGCATACTGATGCACCTTTTGTAGGTTTCCGGATAGTACGTCCTGCAAAACCCCCAAAGATAGAAATACAAAAAAAATATTGGAATTACTCAACTAATTAATAAATCTTATGAAAAAACAAAGCAATTCACGAAGAAATTTTATCAAAACTACAACCCTTGCCACTGGAGCAGTAATAACCGCTCCACTCCAAATGAATTTTATGGCTCCAGGCTTAGGAAATAAAAAATTGAAACTTGCACTAGTTGGCTGTGGTGGACGTGGCTCGGGAGCAACTGTTCAGGCATTAACTGCCGATCCTGATGTTGAACTTGTAGCCATGGCAGATGCTTTTCATGATAGAATTGAAAAAAGTTTAAAAGGAATCCAAGAACATTTTGGTGAAGACAAAAAAATAGATGTCAAAGAAAAGAATCGTTTTGATGGTTTTGATGCTTATAAGAAAGCTATTGACTTAGCGGATGTGGTTATTTTAACTACTCCGCCTGGTTTTCGTCCATACCATTTTGAATATGCGATTACAAACGATAAGCATGTGTTTATGGAAAAGCCAGTAGCCACTGACCCTGTAGGCGTTCGAAAAGTATTGGAAATGGCTAAAATTGCTAAAGCAAAAAAACTCAATGTAGTTGTTGGTCTTCAGCGCCACTATCAATCCAAATATATTGACTTGAAAAAACGGATTGACAATGGAGTTATAGGGCAAATTAGAAGCGGTCAAGTTTACTGGAACGACGCTGGTGTTTGGGTAAAAAAACGTAAGGCTGGTCAATCAGAGTTAGAATATCAAATGCGAAACTGGTACTATTTCAATTGGCTATGTGGTGATCATATTTTGGAGCAACACATTCACAATATCGATGTAGCAAACTGGTTTATTGGTGATTATCCATTATCGGCTCAGGGAATGGGTGGACGTCAAGTACGAAATGGAAAAGATCACGGTGAAATATTTGATCATCATTTTGTTGAATTTACTTATGCAAATGGTGCAGTTATCTCAAGTCAGTGTCGCCATATACCAGGAACAATGAGTCGAGTGGATGAAGTTTTTCAAGGGACTAAGGGGAGTATTACACTTGGCAATGGGGTGATTAAAGATTTAGAAGGTAACCACCAATTTAGCTATCCTATAAAGTGGGGTGAAGATCCCAACCCATATCAAGTAGAACATGATAAATTATTTTCTTCAATTCGCAGTGGAGGTGTAATTTCAGATACTGAAAATGGTGCCAAAAGTACACTTTCCGCTATTTTAGGAAGAATGGCTACTTATACTGGTAAGAAAATCACCTTTGAAGAGGCTTTAAATTCTCAATTGCATTTAATGCCAGAATCCTTAACATGGGATAGTACGCCTCCATCAATTCCAGATTCAAACGGAAACTATTCTATCCCAACTCCAGGAAAAACAAAATTTATTTAAGATGAATCGAAGAAGTTTTTCACAATTAGTCGGTATTTCAAGTTTAGGAGTACTATCAGGAAAGTCTGCTTTTGCAAATACTAATCAAAGTATTTTAAAAAAACCATTTAAGTTAAATTATGCCCCACACTTGGGTATGTTTCGTTATCATGCAGGCAATGATCCTATTGATCAACTAAACTTTATGGCAGATCAAGGTTTTAGAGCTTTTGAGGATAATGATATGCGAAATAGAGATGTTGTATTACAGAAAAAAATGGCTCAAACCATGACCAAGCGTAATTTGAAAATGGGTGTTTTTGTTGCTCATAAAATCTATTGGCAAAAGCCAAATATAGCAAGTGGTGATAAGGTATTGCGTGAAGAGTTTTTGGACTATATCAAAAAAGCTATTCCTATTGCAAAGCGAGTTAATGCCAAATGGGTAACTGTTGTTCCAGGACATGTTGATTTACGTCAAAATATGGCTTATCAAACAGCACATGTTATTGAGAGTTTAAAACAAGCTGCTGAATTATTAGAACCGCATGGAATTGTAATGGTATTGGAGCCTTTAAACTTTAGAGATCATCCTGGCTTATTTTTGACTGATAGTCCTCAGGCATATGAAATATGTAAATCAGTTGATTCTCCATCATGTAAAATTCTTTTTGATATTTATCACCAACAGATTCAAGAAGGAAACTTAATCCCAAACATAGAAAAATGCTGGAATGAAATTGGCTACTTCCAAATTGGAGACAATCCTGGACGAAAAGAACCTACTACAGGTGAGATCAATTATAAAAACATCTTTAAATACATATATAAAAAAGGGTACAACGGTATTTTAGGAATGGAGCATGAAAATTCTAAAGAAGGAAAAGTTGGGGAACTTAATATAATTGAAGCATACAGAAGTGTAGATCAATCATAAACATAAACTTTTTTTGTTTTAGATTTTTCTATTTTACACTCTCTTTTACATAAACTTACCTGCATATTAGACTTTAAAGAACCTCTTTGCAATCTTCCAATTGCTAAATTATATTTTACTTACTTTTGAATCTCGTTAAATTCAGAAAGATGAAATATTTTTTTTTACTGAGAATTTACTTTGTAGGAGTGATTTTTGTTAATGCACAAAAAAATACAATTCCTCTTTATCCTGAGGGAGTTAAATGTGGAAATAACTTAATTGCAGAAACTGATTATGATGCAGACGGTAGAATTTTTAAAAAAGTAAGCGATCCTGAGATATGGTACTATCCTTCTATTAAACCCACAAAAACTATAGATAAAGCTGCAGTACTTGTTATTCCAGGAGGAGGCTATTGGGGGCTTTGGTTCGATAAAGAGGGTGTTGATGTTGCCAAATGGTTAAATCGCATGGGTATATCAGCTTTTGTATTAAAACATAGAGTACCCCACTGGGAATCTCAGAATTGTAGAAGTAAGGTTGCATTAATGGATGCTCAGAGATCTATTCGGATCATTAGGGCAAATGCAGAAAAATGGGGTCTTGATCCTGATAAAATTGGTGTTTTAGGATTTTCAGCTGGAGGCCATTTAGCCTCAACTTTATCTACTCACCATGATAATGGCTTGGATCTTTCGGAATTAAAAATAGAAAAATTTAGTAGTAGGCCCGATTTTTCAGTTTTAGTTTATCCCGTAATTACTATGCAAAATTCTCCATATACACATATGGGAACAAGAAAAAATTTATTGGGCGAAATACCTTCTGTTGAATCTATAAATTATTTTTCTAATGAATTACAAGTTAGACAAGACACCCCTCCTGCAATTTTAATTCATACAGATGAAGATGATGGTGTTCCTGCGGAAAATAGCATTAAATATTATTTAGCACTACGAAAATTTAAAATCCCTGCAGCACTTCATATATGGGAGGGTGGTCCTCATGGTTTAGGCCTTGCTAAGAACTACGAAGGCTCGTTTAAAAATTGGCCTAATATAGTTGAGCGTTGGATGATTGAAAGAAATATATTACCTACTTTATGAAAAAACAACTTCTTGGATTCTGGAGTATCTGGAATATGAGTTTCGGATTTCTTGGAATTCAATTCGGTTTTGCTTTACAAGGAGGCTTCATGTCTCGAATTTTTCAAACATTAGGTGCTGATAAAGAAGCTATTCCACTTTTGTGGATTGCAGCGCCTTTAACCGGATTACTCGTACAACCTATAATAGGCTATATGAGTGACAGAACTTGGTACCCTACTTTAGGGCGAAGAAAGCCTTATTTTTTAATAGGAGCTATATTAAGCTCTATTGTTTTGTTTTTTGTGCCACATTCTCCAGTATTATGGGTAGCGGTAGGTTTTTTATGGGTCTTAGATGCTTCCATAAATATTTCAATGGAACCCTTTAGAGCTTTAGTTGCCGACAAGCTCCCTGAATCGCAGCGCTCCTACGGATTTGTAGTTCAGACCTTAATTATTGGGATAGGAACCTGGATTGCAAGTAACCTCCCATGGATAGTGACTCAATTGGGTGTTTCAAACTCAGCAGCTTCAGGAATCGTACCAATGTCTGTTAAAGTGGCATTTGCCATTGGGGCTTTTGTATTTTTTGCAAGTATTCTTTTTACAATCCTAACAACCTCAGAATATCCCCCAGAAGATATGGAAGCTTTTGAAAAAGAAAGAAACCAAAAAAGTAGATTTGTTAAAGATATTTTAGAAAATATAGGTAAAATGCCTTTGACTATGAAAAAACTTGGAGTGATTCAATTTTTCTCTTGGTTTGCATTTTTCACAATGTGGAGTATGGCAAATCCTGCATTGACAGAACACGTTTTTAAAAGTTCAGCTCCAATCGAAGAAATCTATGACATTCAATCTTCAAAAGACATAGAGTCCTTTGATATAGCAAAATCTGCTTTTCAACAATCTTCAAATTTAGTAGGCTCTGCTATGGGTGTTTATGGCTTGTCTTCAATGGTATTTGCATTGTTGCTCACATTTTACACTTCCAAGAAAACGATCAATAGAAAATATCTTCATATGACTTCTTTAATTCTCGGGGGTGTTGGCTTTTTAACGATGTACTATGCCACACCAGAAAGTTTAAAATATTGTTTCATTCTTATAGGATTTGCATGGGGGAGTATTTTATCAATGCCTTATGCTATGCTTTCAAGTACTGTAAATCCTGATAAGATGGGACTGTTTATGGGTATATTCAATATGTTTATTGTAATTCCTCAAATCATAGCTGCCTTAGGATTTATTAACTTTTTATCTAATTTATTAGGGCCAAAAGCCATTAACGCGATGCTTGTTGCTGGATTTAGTCTAATTATTTCAGGCTTGTGTAATTTTTTAATTACAGATAAAGCGGCTATAAGCTACCAATCTAAATAACTAAAAGCTAATATAATTAAATTGTTTTTTGCAATTAAATTATTATATTGATTTCTTAAACCATAAAACAAAATGAAATGAAAAAACTTTTCTTAATTACTTTTCTAATCTCATTTGTCTTTTCAGCTTATGGACAAAGGAACCCTAATTCTGAATATTGGAACACATTCCATTACAAAGCAAAAGAGGGAAATGAGCAAAAATTCATCCAAGCTGCTGCAATAAAAACAAAGAAATTTAATGCTAATCCAGAAAATCTAATTGTTACTTATAGGATTACTACTGGAGAAAATGCTGGAGTGTACGAAAGAATTATGCCTTTCCAAAGCTCTAAACGTTATGATAGAGATGCTTCAAAAGAATTGAAATATTGGGCTGAGAATGTTGCTCCATATGCTAGTCCTGTGGGTGGTCAACAAATTTGGGTTCGTCTGAAATGGGCTGATGTAAACATTGACCCAAATGATCCTCCTTTTAAGCATCTTTTAAAAACCACATATATAGTAAAACCTACACATCAAAACCATTTTGGTACGTTTATGGCAAGAATAGGTAAAATTATGGCTAAAAGAATGCCTGATGCTGGAAGATTAGATTTGAGACTTTTTTCAGGAGGTCAAAGAAAGAGGTTCGTTTCTTACATAGCTTTTGTTACTTTTGAGCATAATAATCCTAAATTTGATTCCACTTGGGAAGATGATTATAATGAAATTTTTGGTTGGGATAGCTGGAACACTGACACTAAATTATTTGATGAATCCCTAGAAATGATTGTTGGAGAACAGAGGGTTTCTCTTGAACTTGTAGAAGAATTATTACCTAATTAAGATTAAACCTCCCTAAATACCCTCTAATTAATTTTAGGGGGGTATTTATAATTAAAATAGAGGCTTGGAATTACTTTTATATAAAGTTGTTCAAATTCTTAGCGTTATTTGATTCGATTGTATTTTTTCAAAGTTTCAACAAGTAAATCGTGCGGAAGAGCATATGCTTTATTTCCATTAATTCCTTCCATAGTTTCTGCTGCAACCATCGCATTTATAATTGCCTCTTCAACAGCTTGAACAGTTGCTTCAAAGAATGGGGTAATCAAATCATTCGAAAAATTTTCTACCGTTGACGTTTCTTCACGATTAAAAGCGCTTTCATTTGCTGTTGAAAAAGCTAAAAAAATATCTCCTGAGCCATTACTCCCTCTGCCTCCAACTATTCCAATTCCTATAGGAACTCTTTGTGCTATTCTCTTTAATTGATGCGGAAGAAATGGAGCATCTGTGGCTACTACAACAATAATAGAACCGTCTCCTTCTTTTCTTATTGATTTTGGAGCAGCTTTGTATACATAATTTAGAGTATCTCTTAACTCAAGACCTACTGGAACACCCGCAACGGTAAAGTTTCTCTTACTCCCAAAATTAGATTGAACAATTACACCAACCGTATAATTTAAATCTTTAACTTTTACAATTCTTGAAGAAGTTCCTGTTCCACCTTTAAACCCTAAACACATCATTCCGGTGCCTCCACCAACATTTCCCTCGGCAATTTTACCACTTGATGCACTATTTATAGCTTCTAAGACATTTTCTTCTTTTACGTGAAAACCATAAATATCATTTAAGAATCCATCATAAGTTTCTGCAACGACTGGATAGGTGTACCACCAATCTTGACCATTATACCAATTTATATCTACATACCACTTCAAAACTGCGTCTCTAACGACTCCAACGCTATTTGTATTGGTAATCATAATTGGAGTTTCAAGAAATCCTGATTCTGTAACCCAAGTTGTTCCTGTCATTTCACCATTACCATTTAGACTATACCAATTAGCATATACAGGACTAAATTTTTTAGATTTCCCTCTCGGAAATATTGCTGTTACACCTGTTCTTACTGGACCTGTTCGAATAATATTTTCACCACTTCCAGAAATAATAGTACTGTAACCTACTTCAACACCTTTTACATCGGTTATAGCATTATTTATTCCAGTAGTACCATTAAACGGAACACCTAAATCTCTTGCTCTTGGTTTTTGTCCGTATGATTGGTAATAAATGAGTACTATCGTAAAAACGATTAATATTTTTTTCATTTAAGTTGGTTTTATACTAAATTTAGTAAAATTTACTTACCTACATTTACAAATAGATAAACTCTAATAAAAAAATAAGTAATTGATCAATCATTGATTTCAAAACATTCTTTAACTATGAAAAAAATTTTTAAAATTTTGATGTATAGCTTCTTATCACTTATAGGTCTTATTATTGTTGGTTTTTCATCACTTTATATAACTCGATTGATTGATAAGGGAAATAATTATACTCTTCTGGGAGAAGAAGCTCCATTTTTATCCATAAATGGAATTAAATATAGAGACTTAAACAAGAATGGAAAATTAGATATTTATGAAGATAAAAATCAAACTATCAATAACAGAATAGATGATCTAATTTCAAAAATGACAATTGAAGAAAAAGCAGGTTCAATGTTTATAACCATGATTGGTGTAGATCAAGATGGAGGGCTAATGGAAGCTCCTTCTTTTTCTGATCCATTCAGTTTCTTGATGGAATCATCTTCTAAAATTTTACTAGTAAAAAAAATGAATCATTTTAATATTCTAGCTGCTCATCCAAAATAAATTATGTTGAAATGGTATAATTCAATTCAAAAAATAGGGGAAAAAACTCGTTTGGGAATACCTATTACTATCGCGTCTGATCCAAGACATGGAGTTAAAAATGAATTCGGAACATCAATATATACTCCATATTTCTCAAAATGGCCTTCAGCTTTAGGTTTTGGAGCTATAGGAGACTCCTCTTTAGTGAAAGAACATGGAGACA
>ERZ1046367.2434-NODE-2434-length-9861-cov-4.740669_pt1 | contig 9861 bp, 8 predicted proteins | sample MGYA00383091_ERZ1046367 | MGnify/ENA primary metagenome ERZ1046367 (study PRJEB29581, sample SAMEA5548361) | metagenome | biome: marine; feature: coastal; material: water | depth 50 m | study: Short-term variability in the microbial, nano- and picoplankton dynamics... | reverse complement strand
TACTATTTCTGTTAGTCTTTTCCGACAGTTCGCTGGCGTCAGTTGCCCAAACCCTCTTCAGCGCGTTTGAAGGCCACTATACGCTTCTCGCCATCCCGTTCTTTATTCTAGCATCTTCATTCATGACGACGGGGGGTGTTGCTCAACGCATCATTCGGTTCTCAATCGCCTGCGTCGGACACTTGCCAGGCGGTTTAGCGATTGCCGGGGTCTTTGCCTGTATGCTGTTTGCGGCTCTTTCAGGATCCTCGCCTGCGACTGTTGTGGCAATCGGAACCATCGTGATCGGTGGAATGCGTCAGGTGGGATATACCAAAGACTTTGCAGCAGGCGTCATTTGTACAGCAGGGACATTGGGTATTCTGATCCCACCATCCATCGTCATGGTAGTCTATGCTGCGTCGGTAGAGGTTTCGGTCGGTCGGATGTTTCTGGCTGGGGTCATCCCCGGGCTGCTCGCCGGATTCATGCTGATGACGACGATCTATGTCATCGCAAGAATTCAGAATTTGCCCAAGGGAGAGTGGCAGGGTTGGGGCGAAATCTTCGCCTCTGGCCGCGATGCCGGTTGGGGCCTTTTCCTGATCGTTATCATCCTTGGCGGCATCTACGGGGGTATTTTCACTCCAACCGAAGCGGCCGCAGTCGCCGCAGTCTATGCGTTCTTTATCGCAACGTTCGTCTACAAGGATATGGGGCCACTCGCAGATAGACAGGTGCGCAGCCTGTCAGCCGCGGCGGTGAATGAAACGCCGGGTAGCATACCCTTGCGTCACCGTCCTTGGGCCATCGTGACCGCGTTTTTCCATCCAGATACACAACGCACTTTGTTCGATGCCGGCAAGCTGACAGTCACGTTGCTGTTCGTGATCGCAAACGCGCTTATCTTGAAGCACGTTCTAACCGACGAACAAATCCCACAACATATCGCTAATGCGATGCTTTCTGCTGGTTTCGGGCCGGTCATGTTCTTGATCGTCGTCAACATCATCCTGTTGATCGGCGGCCAGTTCATGGAACCGTCAGGTTTGCTCGTAATCGTGGCACCACTGGTATTTCCCATTGCGATCGAGCTTGGCATTGATCCGATCCACCTAGGTATCATCATGGTCGTCAATATGGAGATCGGAATGATTACACCTCCGGTCGGGTTGAACCTTTTCGTGACCTCGGGCGTGGCCGGAATGCCAATGATGAGCGTAGTGCGCGCGGCACTGCCATTCCTTGCCGTACTCTTCGTCTTCTTGATCTTGGTGACTTATGTGCCGTGGATTTCAACGGTCTTGCCCAACACATTTATGGGTCCAGAGATCATTACGAAATAGATGTGGCCATGCGAAAAAAAACGGCGGTGCCAGTTTTGGCATCGCCGCTTTTCTTCTAACTTTTGCGAAATCGAATTTACCGTCGTCACTAAGCGAAGCAGCTATTCATACAAGTTGCAGCATTGGTCAATATGGTGCTCCAAGCGGCTATCCGCTCTTAAGCTCTATTGCGTCTCACCCTCCAACATCCGCACCTCTCTCGGGGGAACGGTATAGAAACCCCATTCGCCTTAAACGTATCCCACAAAGCCAAATACACTGCGCCGCGCACATTTGTGAGGCCCCCCGCTGGATCCATGATCCAGAACCGCAGGGTATAATCGACACTACTATCCCCAAAACCCATCTCATGACACACAGGTGCGCGTGGATCGCCGAGGACACGTTTCACGGTTTGCGCCGCCTCAATCGCTATGGCGCACCTTGAGGGGGTCATCGTCATACGCAGTGCCAAAGAAGATATCGAGACGCACAAAATCGGAAGAATGCGACCAGTGACTACTTGGCCTGTGATCAGATCCTCGTTCGGGATCAGGTACTCTTTGCCATCGCGGGTCACGATGCACACGTAGCGCGCACCAAGGGCGTTGATCTAGCCGAACGTCTACCCGAGAGAAATTACGTCCCCCGGTTTTATCGATTTATCGAGCAGAATGATAATGCCGGACACAAGGTTGGAGACCACCTTTTGCAGATCAAAACCAAGGCCGACACCAATTGCGCCCGATAGAACGGCGAGGCCAGCCAGATCCAAACCAACCGTGCGCATCCCGATAAAAAGGCAGAGCCATAAAGCAGCACTTGCAAGAACTTGATTGCAAGCACCTGCATGGATGGCGAAATTTCTTCGTTTTTGCGGATCGTAGCGGTGAACACAGTTGAAATTAACCTCGCGCCCGCGAACAGGATCGCAAGGATTACCACTGCCTAGACGACGGCCCAAAACGACAAGCGCATCGTACCAAGCTCGAACGCGATGTTTTCAAGCTGCTCTTGGGTTTCGTCCGTCAGGTTGATGTTGCTCAACGTCACCCAAATCCATGCGCCATAGCGGATGATCGCGCGCAATAGTGAGTTGTGAATATAGCGCGTAACGAAAGCGATGAAGAACCAAGCGGTGGCTAGATTTGCGATTATCCCGATCAAATAGGAGCGCGAGGGTCATGTGATTTCGCGCTTCACCAACAAGGTGATCCAGATCAGCACAACATAGACGAGCAAAAGCAAACGGCGGTGCAACATCACAAAGATACGCATACGCCACGTCTGCCAGCCTTCGCGCGCGAATCCAATTCTGAAAGCGTACTTTTAGCGAGGTTGTCAGAAAATACGCGACAACAAACACGCCAATCGCGATGGCGATTTGATAGGCGATCCAGGGTCGTAGTAGGTTTTCGTTGAGGTTCTGCGCGATGTCCGCAAAAGAAAATGCGACGTCGCGTAGATTATCCAAGGGGTCGGGGCAGGGTTTTCAGCCACTACCGTCTCGGTCGCCTCAGATGTGTTTTGCTCTTGCGCGTCGCTCACTGGATGAAAAATTGTCTGCTCGGGTGTTTAATCCAGTGTGTCGCGCAAATGGCAACAGCACAAGTCAACGTTAACGCAAGGGTACCGCCAAGATATCGCGCGCTTGTTCCCATGTTGCGACGGGGCGTGCGTATTTTTCACAAAGCGCAACCGTACGCGCAACAAGGGCTGCATTAGACGGTGCGAGCGTGGCGCGATCCAAACGTAGATTATCTTCCAACCCTGTGCGCGTGTGCCCGCCTGCGGCAATCGCCCATTCATTCACAAGGATCTGACCGGGACCAACACCAGCGGCACACCACGGTGCATCAGGCGCGCGGGTTTTCATTACTTTGGCGTAGAAATCAAACACCTCTTTATCGACAGGCATGGCATTTTTTACACCCATCACGAACTGCACATACAGCGTGCCATAAAGCAGGCCGTCCTTGTGCATTTGTATCGCTTGTAAGATATGGCTCAGATCGAAGGCTTCGATTTCAGGCGTCACTTTGTATGTGTGCATTTCGGCGGACAGCCACTTGATTAAGTCAGGGCTGTTTTCGTACACGCGCGTCGGGAAATTGCACGACCCTACAGAGAGCGATGCCATATCAGGTTTCAACGGCAACATTCCGCCGCGCTCATCACCCGCGCCGGACCGCCCGCCGGTCGACATTTGAACGATCATGCCTGGACAGTGCTTTTGAATACCTTCTTTCAGAGCCGCGAACTTTTCGGGATCAGAAGAGGGCGTTTCATCATCATTGCGTACATGGCAGTGCGCAATCGAAGCGCCTGCTTCGAAGGCCTCATGTGTGCTTTCAATTTGCTCAGCGACTGTGATCGGAACTGCAGGGTTGTTGGCTTTCTTGGGCACAGATCCTGTGATCGCAACGCAGATGATGCAGGGTTTGTTTGCATGTTCGTTCATAGGTTTGCCCGTGATCTGATTTTCTCGATTACACCGCATCCCAAACGACGCGAAACCCATGATGTGGCGTGGCGCTATCGGGCGATGTGCCAGATCGTGCCGCGATGCGATACCGATAGCAATAACTTTTGTGGCACAGGAAGGAACCACCTTTTGACAGTTTGAACCCTTTCATCTGCACCAACCGTCGCTTCACATCCTTTTTGAGCGACTGAACATGATAGGCATCGCTGGTCCATTCCCAGACATTGCCGACCATATTGAACAATCCATAAGTATTTGGCTCAAACGAACGCGCAGGTGCCGTGCGTTGGTAGCCATCCGCGCACGTGTTGGTATTGGGGAAATCGCCTTGCCAAATGTTGCAGGGCGTATAGCCTTTTTCCTCAGGCTCTTGATCGCCCCAAGGAAATTTGACGTCGCCCAAGCCTCCGCGTGCCGCATGTTCCCATTCCGCTTCTGTCGGAAGGCGGCCACCCACCCAAGCCGCGTATGCACGCGCATCGCGCCATGACATTTGCACGACAGGATGATCGGGATCCCATGCTGCAGCATAGGTGTAGGGGCCATTGATGTCGCGCCAGTTCGCCCCATCAACGCGGTGCCACCATTCCACACCCGGCACAGCTTGGGTCGGGCCGATCTCTTTCGCGATGTCGCTGTAAAAGACGAAGGACCAGCCGAAGTCCTCGGCTTCGGTTACATATCCTGTCGTGTCAATAAACGCTTTGAACTGCGCGTTGGTAACTGTGGTCACGCCGCAGGTAAAACCACGCAGGCGCTTGCTGCGCATCGGTCCTTCCCCGTCATTGGGGATTTGCGGCGTTGCGGTTCCATAAACGCTGCGCCCTGCTGGAATTGCGACAGTATCAAAGTCATCGACAGTCCGCGCGGCGATGATCTCGGCGCTAGGCCTGTTTTGAGGTGGTGCATTGCGTGATGCGCCGCAACATGTGGCTTTAATGGTCATAATGGCTTTACGTTTGAGGATGGTCGCAGGTTTTACTAGAGCGCTTGCAATAGAAACGCGCAAGGGGTCCAGTGTTGATCATCAATTGAAGGGGCAAAAATATGCGAGCTTTGATCACAGGTGCAGCGACTGGCATCGGGGCAGCGACAGTACAAAAACTCAAGGCAGCAGGGTACGAAGTTACGGCGTTTGATATCGTAGAACCTACTGGTGCGGATCACTGGATTAAAGTGGATATGTCTGATCGCGATGCCATCGATGCTGCGGTATCAAAGCTGTCGGGCACATTTGAATGCTTAGTGAACAATGCAGGTGTGCCCCCGCGCGAGGGGCTTATGAAAACCGTTCTCGCAGTGAATTATCTGGGCTTGGTGCGGTTGACGGGCGCGGTTGAGCCGATGTTGAAACAAGGGGGCGCAATCGTGAATGTTGCCTCGCGCGCAGGGGCTGCGTGGCGTACCAACATCGAACAAGTGAAAGCGCTGATAGCCTTGGAAAACGTGGCAGCGCTAGATGATTTCATCGCCAATCAAGATATCAATTACGTGCGCGCCTACGATCTCTCCAAAGAAGCGGTCGTCGTTTGGGGCATCGCCAATACAGAACGTTTGCTCGCCAAATCACTGCGCGTGAATTCCGTTAGCCCTGCGGCGGTGAGCACGGGCATCTTGGATGATTTCGAAGCCGCCTTTGGGGATCGCATGACAAGAAACGTCGCGCGCGTTGGTCGTCCCGGCTACCCCGAAGAAATCGCTGACGTCATCCTCTATTTGCTCAGCGCTGAAAGTGGCTGGATCAAAGGGCAAGACATCACCATTGACGGTGGCATGTCGGCCTTGGGGACTAGCGTGCAGTTGGGGCTGTAAGTCTATCTGCGCAAAAGGTTCCCCCTTGAACGAAGGGGTTTGCCTGTGTATTTGAAAGCATATGAAACAAGTTTTCGATCTGAACGAGCACGCGCGTTTGCGCGAACGCTTTTACGGCGCATCGCGCGCTGTACTGGCTCGACTATTCTAAGCCTGCTTTGATCTGGCAGCCTTTGCGCTGCGCCAAATCCCTATAGCTAACAATGACGGGAGTGGACCAAATGTCCCCCAAAACGATCTATGACAAAATCTGGGATGCGCATGTCGCGCATGAAGCGGAAGATGGCACATGCCTTCTTTATATTGACCGCCACCTTGTACACGAAGTGACCTCGCCGCAGGCATTCGAGGGCTTGCGCATGACGGGCCGTACGGTGCGCGCACCTGACAAAACAATCGCTGTGCCGGATCACAACGTACCGACAACCGCAGGCCGTGATGATCCAAAGAACATGACAGAGGACAGCGCGACTCAGGTCGCCGCCCTTGACACGAACGCGAAAGAGTTCGGCATTCACTACTATCTTGTCTCTGACGTGCGTCAGGGGATCGTGCATATCGTTGGACCAGAGCAGGGTTGGACCCTTCCGGGGATGACTGTTGTTTGTGGTGACTCACACACAGCGACGCATGGTGCGTTTGGTGCTTTGGCACATGGTATCGGCACGTCTGAGGTGGAGCATGTTCTGGCGACGCAAACGCTGATCCAGAAGAAGTCCAAGAACATGAAGGTCGAGATCACAGGCAAGTTGAAGCCGGGTGTGACCGCGAAAGACATCACCATGTCTGTGATCGGTGAAACTGGAACCGCTGGCGGTACTGGCTACGTCATCGAGTATTGTGGCGAAGCGATCCGTGACCTTTCCATGGAAGGCCGCATGACTGTTTGCAACATGGCGATTGAGGGCGGTGCGCGCGCAGGGCTTATCGCGCCTGATGAGAAAACCTACGAATATTGCAAAGGTCGCCCCCACGCCCCAAAAGGCGCTGAGTGGGAAGCGGCTGAAACATACTGGCGCACGCTCTTCACCGACGAAGGTGCGCACTTTGATAAGGTCGTGACGCTCAACGGCGCGGATATCGAACCGAGCGTAACGTGGGGTACATCCCCAGAGGATGTTTTGCCGATCTCTGGTGTGGTTCCGTCCCCTTCCGATTTCGAGGGTGGCAAGGTTGAAGCCGCGCAGCGCGCGCTTGACTATATGGGCCTAACACCCGGTCAGAAACTGACGGATATCGAGATTGATACAGTCTTCATCGGTTCTTGCACCAACGGCCGTATCGAGGATTTCCGCGCGGTTGCTGAAGTTGTTAAAGGCAAGCAGATCAAAGAGGGCATGCGCGCGATGATCGTGCCGGGCTCTGGTCTTGTGCGAGCGCAGGCTGAGGAAGAAGGCCTCGCGGATATCTTCCGCGAAGCAGGCTTTGATTGGCGCCTTGCGGGTTGCTCCATGTGCCTTGCGATGAACCCGGATCAGCTGTCTGAGCATGAGCGCTGCGCTGCGACCTCGAACCGTAATTTCGAGGGTCGTCAGGGTTATAAAGGGCGCACGCATCTTGTGTCCCCTGCAATGGCTGCTGCGGCTGCGCTTACGGGTCGCCTCACCGACATTCGTGAGCTGGTCTAAATGAAACGGCGTGGCTTTCTTCAACTGCTGGGGAGCGCGTTGAGTGCGCCCCTTATGCGTGCTCTACCAGCGGGTGCGGCAGCTGTGGGAACGGCTTCTAAAGCAGCTTACCCTGCTTTGGCGATGAAGATGGCACTGGATCAAGCTAAACACCGCGTGAATTTCTTGGTGTTTAGCATGGCGCAGCAATTGGGCCTTGGTATTGATCAGGCGAATGCGTTGATGGTTGATCTGTCAAAGCAAGGTGTTGTTGGCCTGATCCAACGGGCGACCAAATCAGGGCGCTGGGCGTGGAGCCAGTTTTGGCAACGTCCCGAGGACAGCATCGTAGCAAGTCAAACAGCAGCGCGCGATCTTAAAGAGGCCACTCAACCACGCACACAAGATACTCCAAACAGCACTGCGCGGCGCGCAGATGCGACAAAGGAAACGACAATGGAAAAATTCGAAAACCTCTCCGGTATCGCGGCTCCTATGCCGCTCGTGAATATCGACACGGACATGATCATCCCGAAAGTGTTCTTGAAAACGATCAAACGCTCCGGTCTCGGTGTGAACCTCTTTGACGAGATGCGCTTTGATCGCGAAGGCAACGAGATCGAGGACTTCGTTCTCAACAAGCCAGCCTACCGCGATGCGCAGATCATTGTGGCGGGTGACAACTTTGGCTGTGGTTCCTCACGGGAACATGCGCCTTGGGCTTTGGCGGACTTTGGGATCAAATCCGTGATCTCCACCAGCTTCGCTGACATCTTTTACAATAACTGCTTCAAGAACGGCATTTTGCCAATCGTATTGCCACAAGAGGCAGTGGACGTGTTGATGAAAGACGCTGAGAAAGGTGCTAACGCGCGGATGGACATCGACCTAGAGGCACAGACTGTGACCACGTCTGATGGCGAAGTGTTCTCGTTTGAGCTTGATAGCTTCAAAAAGCACTGCCTTGCGGAAGGCCTCGATGACATTGGCCTAACCATGGAAAAAGCCAGTGCAATTGACACGTTTGAGGCGTCAGCATCTGCTGCACGCCCATGGGTCTAAGCGCACATTAAGTGAAGAAATTTGGAAAGAGGCTGCCGCGCGTGGCCTCTCTCAAGCCTATCTTGGTTAACCGTGTCTAAGGAGAACCACCTCGCGATTTCTTTCATATATTTCAGAAAGCCGGGGCCGTAGGGATGAATTCTACATGAAGCACAACATGTAGTGCATTGATTTTGCATTGCCTTTTTTCGGTACTGAAAATGATGTAATCGCGCACCAGTTTCTCCCTCATTTGGCCCATTTGATTAAGCATGTTGGTGTCACAGCTTGAGAAGTTGACTCGATCAAGGCACAAATAGGGCAAGATTGAGGCACAACCGTTTTGACGAGCGGACTCAAGTTGGAACAAGCGGTCGGCATCGTATCGACAGCGTCCAAGTTGAAGGGAAACAACGTGGTTACGAATATTATTGGCGCAATTTTGCGTTCGATACTCGTTTGGATTTTGGTCATAACACCTTCGGTGATTTTGACCGGAGTCGTAGTCGAGAACAGCATGATGGTCGTTCTGATCGCGTTCCTTGCGGCGCTCTTCACGTTCGTTGAGTACTTCTTCAAATACCCGTCAATTATTGAATTTCGCTTCGCAGCCCCCTTTAACCGACACCGGTATATAACGATCCTCGCGATTGTGACTTCCCTGTCTTTGATGTGCAAAGGCGTGTTCGAGCCAACAAATTTGACCCTTACGGTGAAGCACTGGGGCGACGTGCTCGGCAATGCGATTGACGTGCCATACTCGCCAGTGCGTCTGATTATCCTGATGCTCGATGCCAACGCATCTATCGAATTGGTGGAAATTGTACGTACTGCCGCTGGCCTTGCCTACGCGATCTCATTGCTCTCTTTGGTGATCTTCGTTCTTTTGGTGCGCATCGCTAAATGGCCCTCTAAATCCGGTGCGTTCAATGTATGGGTGAACCTGCCTTTGTTTGACCCCACAGGCGGCGGCGATGTTCTTGTGCGTCTCAAGCGTGACTCGAGCATTAACATTATCTTTGGATTTCTTCTGCCATTCTTAATCCCAGCGGTCGTGAAGACGGCAACGGATCTGGTTGGAAACCTGACCATGGATGATCCGCAAACTTTGATCTGGACGATAAGCGCATGGGCCTTCCTTCCTGCAAGCATGATCATGCGCGGTATCGCGATGGGTCGCGTTGCCGAGATGATCGAAGAAAAACGTCGTCGCGCTTACGCTCAATCGGATGCGCAAACCGCCTGATTTTCCTTACGGGTTTACTGTTTTGTCCCTTCGTAGGTGCTGCGGAGGGATTTCGCGTGGCGACATTTCATGCGGAACTCACCCGTAAAGGGCCGGGGATCTTGCTGCGCGATATTGAGCGCGACAAAGACAAGCAGATCGCTGCATTGAAACAGCTGGTGAAGGCCGTTGACCCAAACGTTCTGTTTCTCACCAAAGTTGATTTTGACCTTGAAGGCCGCACGGCTCGGGCCCTTGGTGCAGCGCTTGGTTATGAACATACGTTCACACATACGCCAAATTCGATGATCCCCACAGCGCTTGATCTGGATGGGGATGGCCGTCCGGGGGATCGCCAGACTTGGGCGCGTTACGCAGGTGAGGGCG
>ERZ1046367.2421-NODE-2421-length-9917-cov-8.082438_pt1 | contig 9917 bp, 8 predicted proteins | sample MGYA00383091_ERZ1046367 | MGnify/ENA primary metagenome ERZ1046367 (study PRJEB29581, sample SAMEA5548361) | metagenome | biome: marine; feature: coastal; material: water | depth 50 m | study: Short-term variability in the microbial, nano- and picoplankton dynamics... | reverse complement strand
CTGAATTTTGGAGCAGTGATTCGTTTGAAAAAAATAATTTTTTAAAAAGAAATAGAATTATAGCTGGGTTGTCAGAAGCAACTATAATCATTGAATCTGCGAAAAAAGGGGGAAGCCTCGTCACTGCGGATATTGCAAATTCATACCATAGAGATCTATTTGCATTGCCTGGCAGAGCCAACGACCCCCAAAGTGTTGGGTGCAATAACCTTATTAAAACACAACAGGCTCATTTAATTACTAGTGCTGCAGATTTAATCTATATATTAGGCTGGGAGCTTACAACTAAAACTCAAAAACAGTCTCAAAAAAAATTAGTCGCAGAACTTAGTAATGACGAAACTATCGTTTTTAATTATTTAAACGAAAAAAAGAAAGTGCTGCTTGATGTCATTTCTATTCAATGTAATATTCCAGCTCATAAATTAGCAGCTATTTTATTATCGATGGAATTAAAGGGAGTAATACGACCTACTCCAGGAAAAATGTTTGAAGTTATATGATTCTTAATAGCCAAGTTTTTTACGAACCCTTTCAAGTACTTCATTCGCTATGATTGAAGCCTTCTTAGCACCAATTTCTAGTGCCTTTTCCACTTCTTCTAAATTTTCCATATAGTAATTATACATTTCTCTTTCTTTTGAAAACTGTTCGATAAGCAATTCAAAAAGAGCTTGTTTTGCGTGCCCGTATCCATAATTACCTCCTTCGTAATTTGCTTTCATACTCGCTATTTGACTCTCTGATGCCATAAGCTTATACAATGCAAAAACATTGCAAGAATTTGGGTCTTTAGGTTCTTCCATAGGAACACTATCTGTTTGTATTCCCATAATTTGTTTTCTTAGTTTTTTATCATTTAAAAATATATTGATAATATTATTTTTGGACTTACTCATTTTAGCGCCGTCAGTTCCAGGTATAAGCATTGTGTTTTCGTGTACTTTTGCTTCAGGCATAACAAACGTCTCTCCCATTTTGCTATGAAATCTTGACACAACATCTCTGGTCATCTCAAGATGCTGAAGCTGATCTTTTCCAACGGGAACAATATTAGCATCATACAATAATATATCAGCTGCCATTAACATTGGATAGGTAAACAACCCCGAATTTATGTCTTCTAACCGATCTGCTTTATCTTTAAATGAATGTGCCAACGTTAATCTTTGGTAGGGGAAAAAACAGCTTAAATACCAAGACAATTCTGATACTTGCGGCACATCACTTTGTCGATAAAAGACGGTTTTTTCTATGTTTAACCCAAATGCTAACCAAGCTGCTGCAGTACTGTAAGTGTTGTCCTGAATTAATTTAGCATCTTTAATTTGAGTTAATGAGTGTAAATCCGCAATAAATAAAAAAGATTCATTTTTTGGATTGTTAGCCAACTTAATAGCAGGTAAAATCGCTCCCAAAAGATTTCCTAAATGAGGTGTTCCTGTACTTTGTATCCCAGTTAAAATTCTTGACATTACGTGTTTATAATAAATAGTTCATGTTTTGAAACGAACTATTTTGTTAAAGGTAATTACAAAGATAATTTTTTTAAACCTTTTTGATTGTGTTCATTTTGCTATTTTTGAAAAGTGTTGTTTTTTTTAAAAAATATAGCGATTCTCTTATATCGAATTTGGTATTACCTATTAACCGCAATAAGTATTATCGTACTCTTTGGTTTTCTCTTTACAAGCGTACTAAGAAGGGCATGGTATCCTATTTTTTTTAAAATAGCACGAGTCTGGGCTTATATGATTTTAATAGGAATGGGATTCAGACCTGTTATTAAAAAAGAGTTCGAATTAAAAAAAGGCAGTAGCTACATGATTGTTGCAAATCATACCTCTATGATAGACATTATGCTAATGCTATACATTACCAAGTATCCTGTTGTATTTGTAGGCAAAAAAGAATTGAGTAAAATTCCTATGTTTGGTTTTATTTATAAGCGCACATGCATCCTTGTTGACAGAAATGATCCAAAAAGTAGAAGAAATGTATACGAAAGCGCACAACAAAAAATTAAACAAGGATATAGTATTTGCATATTCCCAGAGGGGGGGGTGCCCCTTGATGAAAGTATCGTTTTAGATTCATTTAAAAATGGAGCTTTTAGACTGGCCATAGAACATCATATCCCAATTGTTCCCATGACGTTTCACGATAATAAAAAAAGATTTTCATACACCTTTTTTAGCGGAGGACCGGGTAAAATTAGAGCAACGATTCATGCCCCTATAATAACAACCAATTATTCCTTAGAAATGAAAAAAGAATTGAAAACTAAAACTCGTACTATTATTTTAAACGAATTGAACAACCCATCGCTATAAAAAAAACCATCTTATGGCGAAAGATGGTTTTTCTTTAAGTGGTTCGCTGTTTACAAACCCAAACTAACTTAACCTAAACTAAAACTTAAAACTCAAACCACTATAAACACCTAAGTAATAAGGTTTGAAATTAACAGAGGAATCTGTGTATGGATTGAGCTGATACTTGAACATAGGTTCGACAATAAACATTAACTTTTTTGAAAAACTATAATTCAAACCTAATCCAATATTAGTTGTAAAGCTTAGAGGTGATAAATTACTAGCCTCACCAAGGACTTCATTAAAATCTCCCGCTTCGACAGAAATCTCATTATTACCGAGTATTAAGGTACTAAATCCACCTATGACGTTGATTCCAAATTTTTTATTTATAATGGCATAATTTAATTCTAAAGGCATTTCGTAATAACTTAGCTTTTGGTTGAGATACGTTTCGCCATTTGTTGATTTTGGAGTGACGTTCTCAAAAGGATTGTTAGGATTTTGAGTTGTCAACGCTCCTTCATCTACAACAATCGTTACATTATTCCTAGCATAGTACTCAATACTTGTTGTTGGAGCTGAACTAAGGGGGCCCGTACCAATATCCAATCCCGTAGTTGAGTAGCTTAAATTGACATTGCCAACTCCAGAGCGAATACTAACTCTTTTATTTAAATTATAACTTACTTTAATTCCATAAGAAACATTTAAATCGCCTTTTTTATTATTATCAGAAAACATAGGGTCTATTGAAGAGCCCTCGCTAAGTGTGTTATAGTATACTGGGGCAATATTAGGAATAAGTTCCCAGCGGTGATCAGGCGAATTATCGACTATGATAGCAGTTGCTTCTTCTTGAGTTTCATTAATCGCATCAAAAATAGATTTTTTATTTTCCATTTTTTCCTGCTCAGCATTTTCCACTTTGCTATTGTTGGAATTTTGAACTGCAGTGGCAGACTCATTCGCTGTAACGACAGTGATTTCTTTATTGATAAAATCTTTTTGTGGAGATTTGTTGGTAGAAACTGGTTTAGCGGAGGCTATTTCTGAAGTAGCTATTTTATTATTCAGCTCTCCCGAATTGTTTTGGGGATTTACTGATTCTTTAGATTTTTTATGATTCGCTATAATTACTTTTGAATTTGAATTTTCTACTTCTGTGGTGTTTTTAGTTGTTATACCTGCATCGTAACCGTCCTCATTAGCATTAGATTTATCTATGGGGAGTGTGCTTTCTTGAAGCGTCTCATTTAAAAGCTTTGTATTTAGTTTATTTTCAAAAACTATAGGGGTAACTGTTTCATTAAGTGAGTCGTTTAGTAAAAAATCACCAACAGTAAAAAACAAAACTAAAAGAGCAGCGATTCCGCTCAATTTAATCCAAATTGGAATCACTTTACGATCATCCTCTTCCTTGAGTTTTGTTTGAATATTTTTCCAAACCTCAGGAGAAGGACTTACTTCTAAGTTTTCAAAGCTTTCCTTGAATAAATCGTCTATGTTTTTTTTAATTTTCATTTATCCTACAATTGGATATTTTTAATGCTTAATCCTTTTGTTTTTTTTGGTAATAATCTTCAATTTTTACTTTCAAAATTCCTCTAGCTCTTGCAAGATTTGATTTGGAAGTCCCTATCGAAATTCCAACAGAATCAGCTATTTCTTTGTGTGAATAATCGTCTAAGACATACATGGTAAAAACCAATCGATATCTGTTGGGAAGTTCCTGGACAATCTCTAATAAAAAATCCAAGGGAACTTGATTATTCTCCACTTCAACAATCTCTTCTTCTTCAATCTGCTCCTCATTCGAAAGATGAAAAACTTTTTTCTTTCGATATTTTTGAAGTGCTGTATTAACGGTTATGCGCTTCATCCAGCCCTCAAAAGAACCTTTACTTTTAAACTGTTCAATACGTTTAAAAATAGTTAGAAAAGCATCTTGTAAGTTATCCTCCGCTTCTTGATAATTTGGAGAATACTTCAAGCAGACAGCGAATAATATACCCGAAAATTTCTTGTATAACTCTTCCTGAGCTTTTAAATCTTGCTTTTTACAATTTGATATGAGCTCTTCTAATGTCAAACGTAGTACCTTAAACTTTTATAAAATGCTGAATTAATTTAAAAATACAACTTCTAAAGGATTCTACATAGGGTAGATACCCAATGAACAAATAGGTTGCGTAAGAAGAAGAAAATACTATTTATTTTCTGCTATTGCCTCTTTTATTTTTTGTTCAAGTTCATCCATTAACTCAGGATTGTCCAGAAGTAAGTTTTTAACGGCCTCTCTACCTTGCCCCAATTTTGTTTCATCATAACTAAACCAAGAACCGCTCTTATTAATAATTTCAAAATCAACTCCCAGATCTATAATTTCACCAACTTTTGAAATTCCTTTTCCGTAAACAATATCAAATTCAACCGTCTTAAATGGTGGAGCCACTTTATTTTTGACAACCTTGACTCTTGTTTTATTTCCTAAAACTTCGCTATTTGTGTTTTTTATTTGGGTAGATCTTCTGATATCAATTCTCACAGAAGCATAGAATTTTAGTGCATTCCCTCCTGTTGTTGTTTCTGGATTACCAAACATAACTCCAATCTTTTCTCTCAATTGATTAATGAAAATTACCGTACATTTTGTTTTGCTGATAGATCCTGTTAATTTACGTAAAGCTTGTGACATTAACCGAGCGTGAAGCCCCATCTTTGAATCGCCCATTTCACCTTCTATCTCACTTTTAGGAGTTAGTGCAGCTACAGAATCGATAACAATAATATCTATAGCCCCTGAACGAATTAAATTATCGGTTATTTCTAGTGCCTGTTCGCCATTATCTGGTTGCGAAATAATTAAATTTTCAACATCGACTCCAAGATCTTCTGCATAATACCTATCAAATGCGTGTTCAGCATCAATAAATGCAGCTATTCCTCCTTTTTTTTGAGCCTCCGCAATTGCATGTAAGGTCAATGTAGTTTTTCCCGATGATTCTGGTCCGTAAATTTCAACAACTCTCCCTTTTGGATAACCTCCCACGCCAAGAGCAACATCTAAGCCTAAAGATCCTGTTGGAATAACTTCCATATCTTCAATCGCCGCATCTCCCATTTTCATAACAGTCCCCTTACCGTATGTTTTATCTAGTTTATCTAAAGTTAGCTTTAATGCTTTTAATTTTGCGTCTTTTTCGTTGCTCATTAGTCTGTTTTTTTTATTGAAAATGTGAATATGCTAATGTACTATTTCTTTGTTAGCAGTACAAAGGTAAAAAGAAGAAAAACTAAAATACCTTAACTAGGTTTGTTTAGAATTAATATCTTTACTCCTAGTATAAACCGATTTGGGTTTAGTAATGTTTAATCGACGTCTCTTATAAAAAAATAGGAGCTTTATATAAAATTATGGGCTGTACAAGTTGTAGTTCTGGGACTGATGGACAACCAAAAGGTTGTAAAAATAACGGTACATGTGGGTCTGATGGCTGTAATAAGTTAACCGTCTTCGATTGGTTGTCTAATATGTCGTTACCTGGTGATCAAAAACCGTTTATTGGAATAGAAGTTCGCTTTAAAAATGGGAGAAAGCACTTTTATAAAAATACAGAAAATTTATCTTTATCCATTGGTGATATTGTGGCTACTGAGGCAATGTCAGGGCATGATATAGGGATTGTTACCCTTACCGGTGAATTGGTAAAAGTACAAATGAAAAAGAAGAGCCAAGTTTTAAACGTAGAAGACCTCCCAAAAATATACAGAAAAGCGACTCAAAAAGATATTGATGTTTGGCAAACAGTTAGAGCTAAAGAGGCTGAAATTCAAAAAAGATCTCGTGAGATTGCTATTCATTTAGGATTAAAAATGAAGATTTCTGATATTGAGTACCAAGGTGATGGGTCTAAAACAACATTCTATTACACCGCTGAGGAACGAGTAGATTTTAGACAATTAATTAGAGATTTTGCCAGTGCGTTTAGCACAAGGGTCGAAATGAAACAGGTTGGGTTTAGACAAGAGGCTGCTAGGCTGGGTGGGATAGGATCCTGCGGACGCGAGTTGTGTTGTTCTACCTGGTTAACTGATTTTAGATCTGTGAAAACCTCTGCGGCTCGCTACCAACAACTTTCTCTAAATCCTCAAAAATTGGCAGGTCAATGCGGAAAGTTAAAATGCTGTCTAAATTACGAATTAGACACCTACTTAGATGCGTTAAAAGATATCCCTAAAAGTGACATAAAATTAATTACAGAGAAAGGAAATGCCATTTGTCAAAAAACAGATATTTTTAAAAGACTTCTGTGGTACGGTTACGAAAAACAAGGTATGAATTGGCATAAAATTAGTGTTGATAAGGCTAATGAAATTATTGCGTTGAATAAAAAAGGTGTTAAAATAACTAGCTTGGAAGACTATGTTGTAGAGGAAAAGATTTCTGAAACAAAAATATTTGAAAATGTTGTAGGTCAAGACAGCCTTACTCGTTTTGATAAACCTAAATCTAAAAATAACAAAAAAAGAAACTCTAGGAACAGAAATAAATCCAGAAACAAAAAATCTTATCAAAATAAAAAAAGTAAAAAGAATGTCTAGATTTTTTGTGTTTTCATTTTTTTTAATACTGATTTATTCATGCGATTCAAAAACTATAATTAGCATGAACAAAGAATTACCAGGAGTATGGAAAAAGGAAGAAATTGTAACATTTAATTTGCCGGAGTTAGATAGCTTGAAAGGTTATAATTTATTTATTAATCTCAGGAATACCAACGATTATAAATTCAATAATATTTATTTAATTGTTGTGATGAATTCTCCTTATGGAAGAGTCGTTACCGACACCTTAGAATACCAAATGGCAAAGCCAGACGGAACTTGGTTGGGAAATGGAATCGGCAATGTTAAGGAGAATAAATTGTGGTATAAAGAACATATTTTTCTCAATGAAAAAGGAACCTACACGGTTAGTATATCACAGGCAATGCGCAATAACGGTACTGTAAGTGGCGTTAAAAATCTAGAGGGAATTATTGATGTAGGGTTCAGTGTAGAAAAAATACGTTTAAATAATTTATGACGAAGCAAAAAGGAACAAAAAAAGAAAGAAACACCATTAGTCAAAAACGAAATATCAAACTGTTCTGGGGGCTATTTAGTATTGGCTTATTTGTTGTTGTTATTGTTTTTCTTTCAGCTTCCTGGGGAGTTTTTGGAAATTTACCCGACGAAACTAGCCTCGAAAATCCCGAAAAAAATCTAGCAACAGAGATCATTTCTATCGATGGAAAGACCATCGGAAAGTTTTATAAAGAAAATAGAACTCCTGTAAATTTCAAAGAACTTCCGAGGCATCTTGTAGATGCCCTCATAGCAACTGAAGACATTCGTTTTTTTGATCATTCTGGGATTGATGCGAGAGGTACCTTAAGAGCGATTGCTTTCCTGGGGAGCAAAGGAGGAGCAAGCACAATCACACAACAGTTAGCAAAATTATTTTTCACTGAAAATGCTTCAAAAAATATAATGGAGAGAATTCTTCAAAAATCTAAAGAGTGGGTCATTGCTATTAGATTGGAGGAACGTTATACCAAGGAAGAAATCATAACTATGTATTTTAATGAGTATGATTTTTTAAATCAAGCGATTGGTATCGAGTCTGCTGCTCATATTTATTTTGATAAAGCCCCTAAAGACCTTACCATTTCGGAAGCGGCAATTCTTGTGGGAATGTTTAAAAACTCGTCGTTATATAATCCCATTCGTAATCCAGTAGGAGTAAAAAACAGAAGAAATGTTGTTTTAAGTCAAATGGCAAAATATAAATTTATCTCCGATAACTTACGAGATTCTATCCAAAATACTGAACTAGATATCAAATTTACTCCTCAAGGACACGATAAAGGGATTGCTACCTATTTTAGAGAATACACTCGAAATTTTATGCACGACTGGAGTAAGAAAAATTCAAAAGCAGATAGTTCAAAATACAATATTTACAGTGATGGACTAAAAATTTATACTACGATAGATTCTAAAATGCAAGAATACGCTGAAAACGCTGTTAACAGTCATATGCGAAATCTTCAAAACGAATTTGACAAGCAAAATAAAGACAATGATTTAGCTCCATTTAGAGAGGTAACTGATGAAGAAGTTGATTTTATTTTAAAATCTGCAATGAAAAGGAGTGATCGATGGAGGGAAATGAAAAAACAAGGGAAGTCTGAAAAAGAGATAAGGGCAAGTTTTTATAAAAAAACTAAAATGGAGATTTTTGCTTGGGGTGGAGATATTGACACTCTAATGACTCCTATGGACTCCATAAGATATCACAAGTCAATCCTTCAAGCCTCGTTAATGTCCATGACACCTCAAACAGGCGAAGTAAAAGCATGGGTAGGAGGAATCGATTATAAATATTTTAAATACGATATGGTGAAAAGAGGAAAGCGTCAGATTGGCTCTACTTTTAAACCCTTTGTCTATGCAACCGTAATTGACCAAATGCACATGTCGCCCTGCGATACCTTGCCAAATACTTTACATACCATCGAAGTAGGTAAATATGGATTAAATGAACCTTGGACGCCAAAAAATTCAAGCGATAAGTATGGTGGAATGTTGACTCTAAAAGCTGCATTAGCGCAATCCGTAAACACGGTTACCGCAAGACTTATTGACAGAGTTGGGCCAAAACCTGTACTAGATTTAGTTGGTAAAATGGGTGTTGATACAAAAAAAATATTAGAGGTGCCCTCCATTGCGCTAGGAACTCCTGATGTATCCTTGTATGAAATGGTAGGTGCGTATAGTACTTTTGCCAATCAAGGAGTTTACATTAAGCCCTCTTTAATCACTAGAATTGAAGATAAAAATGGTACTGTTTTATTTCAACATATTCCAGAAGCCAGAGACGTTCTAAGCGAAGAGGCGGCCTACGTGACGATAAGTTTGATGGAAGGAGTTACGCAATCCGGATCTGGTCAGCGATTAAGATCAGACTGGGCATTAAACATTCCTGTTTACAAGGATATTATAACTGGGTACCCCTGGAAATTCACAAATTCTATTGCTGGTAAAACTGGAACTACTCAAAACCAAAGTGATGGTTGGTTTATGGGGGTCGTTCCAAATTTAGCAACTGGAGTATGGGTTGGAGGTGAAGATCGTTCTACTCATTTTTCTACAATCGCTTATGGTCAAGGTGCTTCTATGGCACTCCCCATTTGGGCAAATTATATGAAAGATTGCTATAACAATGAAGACCTCAAAATTTCAAAAGAAGACTTTACGGCTCCAGAGGTTATTTCTATCGAGACAGACTGTGAAAAGTGGAAAGAAAGTCAACAGGTAATAGAAAATGAATACCAAGATGAGTTTTAACTTAAGCCCTACAATAACGTTAATATGTAAAAAAATATGTTGATAACTGCTATTTTATTTATTGTTTTTGGAATTTTAATAAAATATGGAAAAATGTATTTCCTCATAGCTGGTTACAACACCATGTCAAAAGAAGAAAAAGAAAAATATGATATTGAAGGAATCGCAACTGTTTTCAAAAATATTATGTTCGGAATGGCATTCATC
>ERZ1046367.2406-NODE-2406-length-9963-cov-5.348506_pt1 | contig 9963 bp, 10 predicted proteins | sample MGYA00383091_ERZ1046367 | MGnify/ENA primary metagenome ERZ1046367 (study PRJEB29581, sample SAMEA5548361) | metagenome | biome: marine; feature: coastal; material: water | depth 50 m | study: Short-term variability in the microbial, nano- and picoplankton... | reverse complement strand
CTGGCCTGCGGCGATGGAGCAATCCACGCTTAAGAGGTTTAGGCCCCTGCCACCACAATCTTTGGGGTGGTATCGCAAAAGGTTTGCCAGTCTTTAAGCTGCGCGCACCACTGCGCCAGCTTAGGGTAGCTGGCAACCATCTTTGCGCCCTCTTCGGTTTGGGAAAAATAGCCAAACATCGGGGCAAGATGGCAATCTGCAAGGGTTTTCTGCCCACCCGCGCGCGCGAACCCTTGCCCGCACAGCGCCTCAAGCGCCTTTAAGACAGGCACCGAGGCCGCAAGGCCACTGGCAATTTCATCTTCACTGGCCTCAAGTCCTTCAATGGGGCGGAAAACCCGATGTGCAAAAACCTGCCGGATCATAGGTTGGTAGCCATGGGCGTCGATAATATTGATCGCCTGCGCCATCTGCGCCGCAACCATTGGCTCTTTGGGTACCAAAGCAGGGTCTGGAAAGCTTAGATCAATATAACGGCAAATGGCGGCGCTCTCATAAAGCGTAAAGGCGCCATGCTCTAAGACCGGCACCAACCCGAACGGCGAGCGTTCAAACCGCGCTTGATCTTTGTCAAATGGATTAAGCTCGCAAACCACGAAAGACAGCCGTTTTTCTGCCAGAGTTAACCGTACAATCCAGCAATAGACACTATAGCGATAGCTATAAAGAACCATTGGTTGGGACATTTCCTTGATCTTTCTTGACTTTTTAAATGTTGTCCGCAGTGCAGCGATTAAATGGTTTAGGGCTTATATTTTTGTCAATTCTAGCACATTGATCGCACAAAACCAAAACGCCCGCCAGCAGATCGTGCTTTGGCAGGCGCTTAGTGTTTTTATCGCAATGGCGCTTAAGCCAGCAGGCTCTTAGGTTGGCTCAGGGGCCAAATCGCCGGTATCGCCGCTGGGCTTTGATTTGGGCTTGGTTTTCGGGATCATCGTCACCGAAGGTGCGTTACCCGCATCACCGCTATCATCTTCACCGTCTTCCGCGTCGGGTGGATCGCCGAGCATCACGCGCTTAATCTGATCTCCGGTCAGGGTTTCATATTCAAGCAGACCCTGCGCCAGCCGGTCCCATTCTTCGCGCTTTTCTGTCAAAATCGAATGCGCCCGATCATAGGCATCACTGATTAACCGTTTGACCTCATCTTCGATCAATTCTTTGGTATTGGCCGACACTGACAGCCCGGCTGTATTACCCGAATAGCCCTCATGGGCTTCGGAATAGTCAATATCGCCGACCTTGTCCGACATCCCCCAGCGCAGCACCATAGCCCGCGCCAGACCCGAGGCTTGCTGAATATCGCCTGCTGGCCCGTTCGATACATTTTCAGGTCCGTATTTGATGATCTCGGCGGCTTTGCCCGCCATGGTCATCGCCATTTTTTCTTCGCATTCTGATTTATGCCAGTTTAGCCGATCAATTTCCGGCAGCGATACAACCATCCCCAACGCGCCGCCGCGCGGGATAATTGTCGCTTTGTAAACAGGATCACACTGAGGAAGGTTCATTCCCACCACCGCGTGCCCGGCTTCGTGATAGGCGGTTTTTTCCTTCTGGTCTGAGGTCAGCACCATACTGCGCCGCTCGGCGCCCATCATGACTTTGTCCTTGGCGTTTTCAAAGTCAATCATATTGACCACAGAGCGCCCGATCCGCGCCGCCATCAAGGCAGCCTCGTTCACCAGATTGGCAAGATCGGCACCGGACATCCCCGGCGATCCGCGCGCAATCAGACGCAAATCCACATCTGGGCCCAGCGGGGTTTTACGCGCATGGACTTTAAGAATTTTTTCCCGGCCTTTGATATCAGGATTGGGCACGTTGACCTGCCGGTCAAACCTGCCCGGACGCAGCAATGCAGGATCAAGTACATCCCGCCGGTTGGTCGCAGCAAGGATAATCACACCCTCATTGGTTTCAAATCCGTCCATTTCAACCAGCAGCTGGTTGAGCGTTTGCTCGCGCTCGTCATTGCCGCCGCCATAGCCAGCGCCGCGATTACGTCCCACCGCATCAATTTCGTCGATAAATACAATGCAGGGCGCATTTTTCTTGGCCTGCTCGAACATATCGCGCACCCGGCTGGCCCCCACACCGACAAACATTTCGACAAAATCAGAGCCGGAAATGGTAAAGAACGGCACCCCGGCCTCGCCGGCAATCGCCCGCGCGAGAAGGGTTTTACCGGTGCCCGGAGGGCCCACCAAAAGCGCGCCTCTGGGGATCTGTCCGCCCAGACGGCTAAATTTCTGCGGATTGCGCAGAAACTCGACAATCTCTTCAAGTTCTTCTTTGGCCTCATCAATGCCTGCCACATCATCAAAAGTGACACGGCCTTGTTTTTCGGTCAGAAGTTTGGCACGCGATTTACCAAAGCCCATGGCCCCGCCGCGGCCGCCGCCCTGCATCCGGTTCATAAAGAAAATCCACACCCCGATCAGCAAAAGGAAAGGGAAAATCGTCATCAAAAACGACTGAATGCCCGATTGCTCTTGTTGCTCGGCGCGAATGGCCACGTTGTTTTCGATCAACAGCTCGGTGACATTCGCATCATTGGGGCGGATGGTGACATATTCACTGTTATCAGTGGTGACAATGCGCACCTTTTCACCATCAAGCGTCGCCGAGGAAACCGATCCTCCGCGGACCGATTTTACAAAGTCAGAATAGCTGATTTCGCGGGTCTGCATCGTTCCAGCGCCGGAGCTGAACACATTAAACAGAACGACAATCAGTAAAAACAAAACAACCCAAAAGGCGATGTTGCGATTATTGCCCAAGAGAATCTCCAAACTAAATTCAGTAATTGTGCATAGCACAAGGGTGTTATGAGTTAAATAGCCATCAAATTCGAAGGTTCAATGGTTAATCAAGGATTGATCAAAAGGCCGCAGGTCAAATTCCGCCTCAAAGGGCGGATTTTTGCTTAATCCGGGAACGGTTTGCAGCACCCCGCTCTGATCAAAAAGAGCTGGATGGGACGTGAGCGAGCGAAAAGGAATATCACTGGTCAAAAAAGGCCGTGCCGCTTGCGCGCCCGCTTCGCCCAACGGCTTTACAACCCAACCTGAGGCCTTTGGAGGTACAGGCTGCGCAAGCCTTAAATGCCAGCGGCCATCCCAAAGCACCTTTTGAGCCAGTGCAACACTCATGTTTGCCACAGCCTGATATTCACGCGTGATGCGCAGCCGCCCTTTCCATTGATAAAGCACGCAGCCATGCAACGACTGCGCCGCCCCGCCGGCGGCCGCATCCAAACAGCGCCGCAGCGCTGCATAGCGCGGACGGTAAGGGTTTGACGATACCCAGCAAAGCGCCGCTGCCACCAGCCGGTCTGCAAGCTCTGTGGGCTGCTTAAAAAGCGTGGGCAAATCTATCGCTATATCACCGTGATGCTCTTGGACCAGATCGCACGCCAGCCTTTGCACCTGTTGATCTAGCACTTCTTTTGCCTGAGCCATGCGCGTTGCAGTTTCTGCAAGCACTGATGCGCCAAGCCCTGCCCCGCTAATCTCATTCAGAAGCTGGCGCATTTGAATACGTTCATAGCTTGGGTCTTGGTTTGAGGGGTCTTCCACCCATTGCGCATTTTGTTGATTTAAATAATCACGTAGCGCCTGGCGCTGAATACCCAGCAATGGGCGCAGCACCCAATAGCCATCATCTTGCGCCGTCGAGCCTACAAACCGGCACGCTGGAATACCCGCCAACCCATCAACGCCCGAGCCCCGTTTCAGGCGCATCAAAAAGGTCTCTGCCTGATCGTCAAGCGTATGGCCCATCAAAACCAGCCGACAATCGCCGCGCGCATCATCAATTAACCGATAACGCGCCTGCCGCGCTTGATCTTGAAGATTGCCCTGCCCGTTCCAGTCCGCCCAACACAGGGTTTTATGGGTTAGTCCAAGCTCGGCGGCCGCCTGCGCCACAAATTGGGCCTCTGCCGCGCTGGCGGTTCGCAGCCCATGGTCAATTGTAACCACATGGCAACGGATACCGCGCGCTGATGCCCATTGGGCAGCAAGATGCATTAGCGCCATGCTGTCCCCGCCGCCAGAAACAGCCAGCGTTACATGCGCTATCGGCTTCTTACCCAGTGCGGCTGGTGTATTTTTTTGAATCGCATCTGCAAAGGCCGCGATTAAGGAAATGGGGTCTTTTACAGACACTGCAAAGAAAGCATTTCATCTTGGGCATCAATGGCAAACTGTGTATTGGGAAAGCGAATTTCAACCTGCGACAAGGTCTGACAACCCGCATCAACCTGTCCCAAGCTGACCAGCGCCTTACCAAGGCGCAACAATGCCTCTGGAGCGACCGATGAGTTTGGATAATTGCTAAAACTCTCTAAATAGGCCCGGGCACTGGCTTTATGATCGAAATTGCCATCCAGTGCCTTGCCGCGCAAAAGATGCGCCTCTGCGGTCAGTGGGCTGCCCGGATAGGTTTGGGTAAAGCGCCCAAAAAGCTCGGCGGCTTCCTCATAGCGCTCTTCATCCAAGGCCGTCTGCGCCATGGCAAAATCTGCCTCTTCTCCAACCGCAAGCTCGGTATCAGCTTGCGGTATATCATCGGCGGGAAGTTGCTTGATATCACCGCCCAATGTCGAGGTTTCCCCCAGCGCCGAAATATCTCCGCCTTCCAGCTCAACCAAACGAAACTCTAAATCGCCAACCCGGTTGGTGCCGTCTTTGACCACTTGGTTAATCCGGAACTCAAGCTTTTCAGTTGATCCGGTAAGCCGCCGCAACTCGGCTTCGATCGCATCCAGACGGTCATTGATATTTGCACCAGATCCAATGCCCGAGGGCGCTTGGGTGGTCGACAGTTCCCGGTTCAACCGTTGCAATTCATAATAGAGAACGGAAAGGTCCTGGCGGATATCAGCCAGCGTTTGTGCGCGTTCTTGCGCCTGCATCGCCAATGGAAACGCAAGCAATGCCAGCAGCAAACAAAGACGTTTTCCCATCATAGCGATTAAAATCCGTTATTGTTTAATACAGTTACACCGCGGCGGTTTTGCGCATAACAGCGCTCAAGACTGCAAATTTCAACCGGCCGCTCTTTGCCGTAGCTGAGTGTTCGGATACGATCCCCGCCTACACCTGCACCAATAAGATATTCACGCAGTGCATTGGCGCGTCGGGCACCAAGGGCAAGGTTATATTCGCGGGTTCCCTGCTCATCTGCATGACCTTCGATAATCACTGTGTAATCACCATTGCTGTTCAACCAAGTGGCCTGACCGTCAAGCACGCTGCGGGCCTCTGCGCTGAGCACGGATTGATCGATGCCAAAAAATACCCGATCGCCCACTGAGGCTTCAAAATATGCCTCTGAAGCTGGATCATCTATGGACCCTTGAGCGCCGCTGCCGACGCCGCCACTCTGACCGCTTATCCCGGTTTCAGAGCACCCAATTAAAACTGTGACACTCAAAACTGCCCATGCTTGGATAATAAATTTCATTGTTTTATGCCCTTTTATTTTTAAACCCTACTAACACATCTTAGCGGTCTTGGGAATGTTCCGACACTTGCAAATTTGGCGATTTAGCGCCCAAGGGGTGACCAAGCCGGATCCGAAGCCCCATCGGGGGTTTTTACCGGCTTTAGATTGCGCCCGGAAATATCGACCGAGTAAAGCGAAGAGCTCCCGCTTGAGCCTTGGGTTTCACGGGTAAACATAATCACACGGCCATTTGGCGACCAGGTTGGGCCCTCATCCAAGAAGGAAGCGGTAAGCAGACGCTCTTTTGAGCCATCTATGCGCATCACGCCAATGTGAAAGCGGCCTTTGTTTTGTTTTGTAAAGGCAATCATATCACCGCGCGGTGACCAAACTGGTGTGCCATAGCGCCCATCGCCGAAGCTAATGCGTTTTGGCGAACCGCCGCTTGCAGACATCACATAAAGTTGCTGTGAGCCAGAGCGATCGCTTTCAAAGACAATTTGTGATCCATCGGGCGAAAAGCTGGGCGCGGTTTCAATTGATGCCGCATTTGTCAACCGGCGGCTTTTTCCCGAGCTTAAATTCATCAGAAAGATATCTGTGTTTCCGCCTTGTTCAAGAGAGTAGACAACAGATTTTCCGTTCGGGGCAAAGCGCGGTGCAAAGCTCATGGTGCCGGCACTGTTTTGCAGTACTTTGCGTTTTACCGACCCCACATCAAGCAGATAGATATGCGGAAATCCTGTCTCATAACTGGTGTATAGCACCCGGTCACCTGTGGGGGAGAACCTCGGCGCCAAAACAATCGAGGCGCTGTCGGTCAAATATTGCACATTGGCGCCATCATAATCCATTATCGCCAAGCGTTTTTTGCGCGCACCCTTTCGGCCAGTTTCCGACACGAATACAACGCGGCTGTCGAAATAACCACTTTCACCCGTGATCCGCCCATAGACGACATCTGCCACTTTATGGGCCATCCTGCGCCATCCGTCAGCACTGCCGGTAAAGCGCAATCCCTTGCCCAACTCAGCGCCGGCAAAGACATCGTAAATCCTAAATTTGACGGTAATTTGCCCCGTTGCGCTGCCGCTGACTGTGCCTGTGATCAGGGCTTGGGCGTTGATTGCTTTCCAATCAGAATATTGCACCGGCGACGCAAAGCTGGTGATTTTCGAGATATGGGCCGCCTCGGGTATTTGACGAAACAGCCCCGAGCCGGTTAAATCCTGGGCGATAATATCAGCCAGCGCCTTTGCATATTCGGCACCGGCGGCATTATCGGCAATAAAGCTTGGGGCGGCGAAAGGCAGCGGTTCGACCACGCCCTCGGTAATTTTTATCCGCAGCGGAGCAGAAACTGCCGCTGTGGCCAATAGAAAACTTGTCAGTAGGATCAATATACGCATCATTATCTCGTTCTCGATTCTGGATCGAATGTTATTTCAATTTCTCGCCAATGGTCATATTTTTCTTTTGGCAAATCATAGCCCTTTTTCTGGCAACGTAAAATAGCTCTCCTTGCGGCCTCAAAAGCTATTTTTTTCGCCCTGTCCGAGCCGCCTTCCCCGCTGAGCAATCGCAAGCTGCCGCCTTCGACCTTTCCTTCGGGTGTCATTGACATTGCCACGGTCAGTTTCACGTTTGACACCAGGCTGCCTTCATCGACAATCCAGCACTCTTGCACATCATCACGCAGACCATCTGTTTCTTCTTTTGTCAATGCCGGACCAGTGGCCTCTGAGGGCTCAGAGCCGCCTTGCATTGCCTCTTGAAGCGCCGCTTGAATCGGATCTTCTTGTGGCGCCGGCTCTGTTTCCACTTCTGGTTTCGGCCTGGGTTTCGGCGCTTGCAGGGGATCTGGTGATTGATCTGCAATCTGAGGAGACGGGTCGGGAGCCTCTGGCGGTTTGGGCAACGCCGGTCTGGCCTGCGGGCGCACCGAGCTGTCGGGCGCCGCCTTGGGCAGCGTATCTGTCTCGGCCAGACTTTCGCTTACTGCCTCTTCTGGGGCCGTGGCATCAACTTCGGGCTGCGGGACCGCTGTGGGGTTTTCCGAAGGGGCCGCAGCCTGCCGCAGTTGATCATCCAAGGCGGCATCGGGCGGCGGCGGCGCAACAGGCTTTGGGGCAATCCGCTTGTTCGGCTGCGGGCGCGGCGCAGGCGCAGAGCGCGGTACAATAAAAGCGGTATCATTGCTTTGAGGCGTCATCAAATCTGTCGGCTCAGCCACCTCGGGGGTTGGGACAAGCAGCGGATCAGGGGTCTGGGGGGCGCTGCGCGATGGATCTTCTGGCTGCGCCATCAGCTCGGGTTGCGGTATATTTTCAACCGCCTGTTCTTCGCTGGGGCGTTCGGGTAAAGTATCTGCTTCAGCTTCTTGCTGCATCAAATCCTGTGGTTGCAGCTCGGCCTCTGGGGCGCGGTCCGTCATCACAATATCGGCGTATTCAGAAAGGCTCACCACTGAGACATTGCTCACTTCCATCGGCAATTGCTCGGACTGAAACACCCCGCCAAGCAACATCCAGCTAAGCAACCCGATATGTGCGCTTCCTGAGATATAATGCCCGATATGCATGCGGCCCTCTTAGCCGTCCGTTTCGGCCAGCGTCGGCCCACCCACATCCGTGACCAACCCAATATTTGAAAATCCGCCCGCATTGAGCGCCCCCATCACCTGGACCACCCGCGCATAAGCAATTGCGCCGTCTGCGCGCAGGAAAACCCGATCACTGCTGCGCTCGACCGCAATGGCTTTGAGCTTATTGATCAGCTGCTCGGGCGGGATTTCAGTATCTTGCAGCATCAGCTTGCCATCTGCGGTCAAGGTGACAGTCAACGGCTCTTCTTTTTCAGTTGGCAGGGCATTGGCCGCGGTTTTTGGCAGTTCAACCGGCACTCCGACTGTGAGCATCGGCGCCGCCACCATAAAGATGATCAGCAACACCAACATCACATCCACAAACGGTGTGACATTGATCTCAGACATCGGTTTTCGTCGGGTGCGGCGGCTGCGCCGCGTTTTGATCTGACCTGAAGCTGTGCTCGCGCCCATATCAGCTGTCCAACTGACGGCTTAGAATGGTTGCAAACTCATCTGCAAAGCCTTCATAACCTGCAATAATGCGTTCGCTATCAGTGCTTAGTTTATTATAGAAAATGACCGCAGGGATCGCTGCAAGCAGGCCCAGCCCCGTGGCCAGCAATGCCTCGGCAATCCCGGGGGCCACCACAGTCAAATTGGTATTTTGCTGCTGCGCAATTTCGATAAAGGCATTCATAATGCCCCATACAGTGCCAAAAAGACCAATAAAGGGCGCGGTTGATCCCACAGTGGCCAAAACCGGCAATCCCGCCTGCAAGGCTTCGGCCTCTTTTGTCACTGCGACATCCATAGATCGTTCGATCCGAGACTGGGCACCTGCGATCAGGCCCCCGTCCGAACGGTGGCTGCGTTGCCATTCAATCATGCCAGCTGCAAATATGCGCTCAACACGGCCCTTGGGCTCGGGGCCCATTTTTTCGAACAGTTCATCGAGGGGTTCACCAGACCAAAACAGCCGGTCAAAGCGCCGCGCTAGGCGGCGGGCATGGCGATAAGTTATGATCCGTTGAACAATGATTGACCATGCCCAGAACGAGGCAAAGACCAAAATCGCGATGACTATTTTTACTGTAAGCGTGGCCCGGGCAAACAATGCCCAGAATGAGAAGTCGATCTCTTGCGCTAAAGCCAGCGTTTCTGCTTCCATATGCCTGCTCTCTATCTGCTATCTGTTTGGCCATTTTACGGCTTCTATCTGGCGAAAGCCTAGACCAAAATATATCCAAAACCAAGAATTATGCCGCCGATCCCAGCGAAATCACAAATTTTTGTTTAATTTGAGGCGAAATTCCGCCGGCAAGCGTGTCGCTTTGCCACTTTCTGTCAGTGCAATCAATGTCACAATGGCATCAAACAGCCTTTCTTGACCGCGCTGCACTGTTTGCTCTAGTCGCATCCGTGCCCCGGTGACGTCCAAAACCCGGGTGTTAACCTGCAGCCGGTCGCCAAATTTTGCCGCCAGTAGATAATCAGCTTCAATCCGGCGCACAGCAAAAACCACCCCATGCTCTGCCTTAAGCCGCATCTGGCCAATTCCAAGCGTTTGCACCCATTCACTGCGCGCGCGTTCAATAAATTTTAGGTAATTGGCATAATAGACGATCCCAGCCAGATCGGTATCTTCATAATATACGCTCAGATCAAATCGATGATCGATCATCATTCGGCCACCTCGGACAATGTAAGACGCGCAGACAGACGCAATGCGTGTGTGGGATCAGCTGCCACCGCCGGCAGTACCGGATCATAGGCCGCGCGGATCAAATTAGCGATCTCGGGCCGCAACACGGTTTTACCACCAGGCAGAATAGCCAGCGGTGAACGTTGGGCAAAGGCGGCCTCGGACCATAGAACGATTGTTTGCACCGCTTGCGACAGACACAGGGTTTGCGCCGGCA
>ERZ1046367.2395-NODE-2395-length-9985-cov-4.369789_pt1 | contig 9985 bp, 9 predicted proteins | sample MGYA00383091_ERZ1046367 | MGnify/ENA primary metagenome ERZ1046367 (study PRJEB29581, sample SAMEA5548361) | metagenome | biome: marine; feature: coastal; material: water | depth 50 m | study: Short-term variability in the microbial, nano- and picoplankton dynamics... | reverse complement strand
TAATAGAAATGCCAACTGATCTTTTAATGTTGGAAGAAACTCATTCATATAATGGTCTCTATTTTATCCTTATGGGTCGGTTATCACCACTTGATGGGATAGGTCCAAATGATATACATCTTAATAAGCTTATTAAAAGAATAAAAGGTTCAAATATTAAGGAAATAATTCTTGCAACAAATTTTACTGTCGAAGGAAATGCTACCGCACAATATATAAAAGAATTATTTAAAGATATAGATATTAAAACTAGTCGTATAGCTCGTGGTTTACCGATGGGAGGCGAAATAGAATATGTAGATAGCGGAACATTAGCTCAAGCTGTTGTTGAACGAAAAACAATCTAAATTAAGAATTTCTAAAGGTTTATTGATAATATAATCGGACTTCCAATCTTTAATCAAATCAGTCTTCTTTAAATATCCGTAACATGCAAGTACGGATTTAATTTTTGCTGATTTAGCAGATATAACATCTCGATGGCCGTCACCAATATACATTGTATCGTTAACACTTACATCGAGAAGCTTACAAGCCTCGATTAGTAATTCAGGAGATGGTTTTGGTTTAAATCCAATATCATCACCACACATTAAAACAGAGCATTTATCCATAAGTTGATGAGAAATTAAAATCTTTTCAGAAAAAAATCTAGCTTTATTAGTTACAACTCCCCAGCGAATATCTTTTTTTTCTAAAATTTCTAAAACATCTATGATTCCATCAAATAATAATGCATCATTTAAAAAATGATCATTATAAATACTTAAAAACTCTTCAGATAACAAATCAAAATCATCTTTATTTTCATCAAATTTTAATTTAAGAAAGCCGCTAACGCCGTCAGAAGCTATCTCTCGCCCTACTTTATATGAAATAATAGGTTTATTATTATTAATATAAACTTTATTGGCTGCCTCAATAATATCGTAAGCTGTATCAACAAAAGTTCCATCTAAATCAAATAAAATTAGCCTAATCATTTAGAAATTTAACTTGAACAATGTAATTAACAGAAGTATCGTCACATAATTTATATTCTTGAAAAAAAGGATTATATGACATTCCTATAATATTTCTAAAATCTAATTTATTAATTAAACACCAATCTCTAAGTTCAGAAGGAGTAATAAATTTTTTGTACTCATGAGTACCTTTTGGTAATAATTTTAAAATATATTCTGCTCCAACAATTGCAAATAAAAAAGATTTTGGATTTCTATTAATTGTTGAGAAAAAAATACTCCCTCCAGGCTTCAAAAGTGCCGCACATCGATTAATAATAGATGAAGGATCAGGAACATGTTCAAGCATTTCTAAACAAGTTATAATATCAAATTTTTCTTTATATAAACTAAAATAATCCTCTATATTCAATTGTTTATAGTTAATTTTTAAATTAGATTCTTTCATATGTAATTTGGCTATTTTAATAACATTCTCACCTTGATCAATACCAGTTACTTGAGCCCCAGACTTTGCTAAAGATTCAGATAATATTCCACCGCCACATCCAATATCAAGTACTTTTGAACCAGATAATTTAACTTTATTTAATATAAAATTTAATCTTAATGGGTTAATTTGATGTAAAGGCTTAAACTCACTAGTTTCATCCCACCATTTATGGGCAAGCAAATTAAATTTCTCTACTTCACTATGATCTATATTTTCTTTATTTTCTTTTGCCATATTTTTGCAAGCTGTACGATTTTTTCTTCATCTAAATTCACTAATTTTTTATCTTTAAGTTTTACCTCTCCATTAATCCAAACAAAATTAACATCGGATTTACTAGAACTATATACAAGCGTAGATAAAGGGTTGTATATAGGCTGATTTTCAATTGAGTTTAAATCGATTGCTACTAAGTCTGCTTTTTTATTTTCTTCAATTGACCCTATAGAAGCTTCAAGCCCTAATGCTTTTGCACCATTAATTGTTGCCATTTTTATTGCTTGAAAAGCTGGTAATAATTCAGGCGACTTTGTTTTACCTTTTATTAACAAAGCAGCTAAACGCATCTCTTCCATTATGTCCAATCTATTATTACTTGCCGAACTATCAGTACCTAAACTTATATTTAATTTTTTTTCTAACATTTTAGCTGTGTTAGCAATTCCACTACCTAATTTCATATTTGAAGAAGGATTATTAACAATATTAACTTTATTTTTAGTTAATATTGATATGTCCTGATCATTTAAATGAACACAATGTGCAGCAACTAATGAAGGGCCAATAATACCTAAATTATTTAACCTTTGCACCGGAGTTATTCCATATTTTTCAATGCTATCTTCTATTTCCCATTCAGTTTCGTGTAAATGTATATGCACATTCATATTTAATTCTTCTGAATAAGTATTAATAAGAGTAAAAGCTTCATCTGATACTGAATAAGGAGCATGAGGGGCAATAGAAGTTGTTATTAAGTCTTCATTTCTCCATTTATCTCTAAATTCAAAACCTTTTAATAAATAATCTTCTGGGTCTGCAGCGTAATTTGTTGGAAAATCTAAAACCACTAAACCAATATTACTTCTTACCCCTAATTCTTTAACTACTTCAGCAGTTGAATCAGGGAAAAAGTACATATCATTAAATGTTGTTACTCCTGATTTTATCATTTCTGATAAAGCTAAGATTGAACCATCTTTAACAAATTGTGGGTTAATAAATTTCTTTTCTGCAGGCCATATATAATTATTTAACCAATCTTGTAAAGGTAAATCATCAGCGAAGCCTTTAAATAAACTCATTGCAACATGTGTATGGGTATTAATTAAGCCAGGAATAATAATATGATCAGTTAATTGATATATTTCATCAGCCTCATACTTTTCAAATACTTTTTCTTGTGAAACTAAATCAATAATCTTATCATTTTCTATTACAATTGAATGATCTGAAAGTAATTCGCTTTTTGTATTAGATGTAAAAATCCAAGAAGCAGAAATAATAATTGAGGCATTTTTTTTGTTATGGGCTGGCAAACTCTAAATGCTCCTTTTATCTTAGATTTTTTTATACTTAATCAAATGGATGTTGAAGTAATATTGTTTCATCACGCTCAGGTCCTGTAGATACAATATGAATTGGTACTCCACATAAATCTTGGAGTTTTAATAAATAATTCTGAGCATTAATAGGAAGTTTTTTCCATTCCTTAACTCCAAAAGTGCTTTCTTGCCATCCTGGCATATCAATTAAAATTGGCTTACAATCATCAACCTGTTCTGAGCCTAATGGAAGTAAATTTTGATCAATTCCATTTAAAGTATATCCAACACATATTTTTATAGACTCAATACCATCTAAAACATCTAATTTAGTAATACATAAACCACTTAATCCATTAATCATAGCTGATCTTTTAAGTGCAGCAGCATCAAACCATCCACATCTTCTCTTCCTTTGGGTAACGGTGCCGAATTCTTTACCTTTTATCGACATATGACTTCCTGGTGAATTAATATCATCAATATCTAACTCACTAGGAAAAGGACCTCCTCCTACTCTTGTTGTATAAGCTTTTGTAATCCCAAGAATATAATGTAATATTTGTGGCCCTACTCCAGATCCAGCTGAAGCTTGTCCTGAAACACAATTTGAAGAAGTAACAAAAGGATACGTACCATGATCAACATCTAATAAAGCGCCTTGGGCACCTTCAAATAGAATTTTTTTACCTAGAGAATTTAATTTATAAAGTTCATCTGAAACATCACAAACTAAAGGTTTTATAAATTCAGCTTGAGAATATATTTCATCTAGTTGATTCTTAAAGTCTACGGGTGTTGTTTTAAGATAATTTTTAAGAACAAAATTATGGAAATCTAATATATCTTCTAATTTGTCACTTAATTTATCAGGCTCAAGCAAATCATAAACCTTTAAAGATCTTCTTGCGACCTTATCTTCATATGCTGGACCTATGCCTTTTCCAGTTGTTCCAATCTTTTTACTTTTATCTCTAATAGATTCTCGAGCTTGATCAAGCAAAATATGGTGATTTAGAATTAATGGGCAGCCATAACTAACAGATAGACGATTTTTAACATTAATACCATCTTTTTCTAAATTAAAAACTTCATTTTTTAAATGATTAATATCAAGAACAACCCCATTTCCAATAAAACATTTTATTTTTGATCTAATAATTCCAGATGGTACAAGGTTTAATTTATATTCTTTTTGTGATGTTCCTTGCCCAATAACTAAAGTATGGCCAGCATTATGACCTCCTTGAAATCTTACAACAGCATCAGCATGATTAGTTAACCAATCAACTATCTTGCCTTTACCCTCATCACCCCATTGAGTTCCAATAACTACTACATTTTTTGTCATTTTTAGAATTATTTAAACTTTCATCTGATTAATAATAAACCTTAAATCCATTGAAAACCCTGTTGCCGCACGATTATTATTAATATTGTCATAACGGCCACCTTGCGCGATAGCAGTAGAATATTTTGAAGAATAAGCAGAAAAAATAAGGCCTGAATGATATTGATATCCACGAATATCAGAAAAATCAAAATTTATTTTTATATCTGTTTTTATTAGCACTTCATATAAAGATTTTAATTTATTAATAGTAGACTTAATATTTTTATTTCCAGGTAATAATTTAAGTATTTCATTAAGAATATTTTTATCACCATAAAGATCGACTAATTCAATTATTTTTTCACTAGCATCGCTTTTGTTATATTTATTTAGAATTTTTCTAAGTTCAACTTTGTCCTTAATCATTAAAGCCTCAGCAATTTCAATTTTATCTTGAGCTGATAAATTTAAATCTAAAATCAATTGATTATAAATATCTAAATGATTAATATCTAAAGTTATATCATTGATATCAAGTAATTTAAGAGAATTTATTAGAATTTTTTGTACTTCTATATCTGCTGAAATATCTAATTCGCCAAAATATTCAATACCAACTTGATAAAGCTCTCTTGATTGAGTTAATGCTGTATTAGTTCTAAGAACAGGCCCTGCGTAGCATAATTTATTTATTTTATTTTCTTTAATTAATTGAGAATCTATTCGTGAAGTTTGTGTTGTTAAATCAGAACTTACACCCATCATTCTTCCTGACAGCTGATCAACAACCTTAAATGTATCTAAATCCAAATCTCTACCAAAAGCATTTAAAGATTCCGCATATTCAAGTAAAGAAGGTATAACAAGTTCGTATCCATTCTTGGTATATAAATCAAGTAATTTTCTTCTATATATTTCAAGCTGTTTTGCTTGTATAGGCAATAAATCTTCTACATTTTCTGGGAGCAGCCATTGAGACATAAGATTACTTTCCAATAAATAATATAATTATGCCTATAAGAACAGATAAAAGTCCATAAAATCTGATTTGGCCAGTTTTAAATTTAATAATTTTACTAAAAGTATTTCTCCATAATTCAGGTAACGCTAAAGGAAAAATCCCTTCAAATATAAAAACTAGACCAAGCGCTATAAGTATAATATCTTGCAATTATTTTTTACGTGAGTCACGAAGATATTTAAAAAAATCTGAATTAGGATCTAATACTAAGATATCTTCTTTACCACTAAAGCTTTTTCTATAAGCTTCCAGGCTTCTATAAAAATCATAAAATTCTTTGTTTTTAGAAAAAGCATCTGCATATATTCTTGCTGCTTTAGCGTCACCTTCACCTTTAACTTTTTGTGCCTCACTATAAGCTTCTGTAATAATTATATCCCTTTCTCTTTCTGCTTCAGCACGAATTTTTTCTGAATCTGCAAAACCTTGAGACCTTAATTCATTTGCTACGGCCTTCCTTTCTGCATTCATTCTTTGATAAACAGATTCGCTAACTTCTTTTGGTAAATCAACCCTTCTTAGCCGAACGTCAATAATCTCAATTCCAATTGTTCTTGAGTCTCTATCGGCTCTTTCTTTTAAAATGTCCATAATTTCAGATCGCTCGCCTGAAACAACTTCTAAAATAGTCCGCTTACCAAACTCAGCTCTTAATCCATCATTTACAGTTTGTGATAATCTTCTTTCAGCCTGTCTTTCGTCACCATTAACCGAAACATAATATTGAGCAGGGTCAATAATTCTCCATTTAATATAAGAATCAACTAAAACATTCTTTTTTTCACTCGTAATAAAACGATCTGGCTGTGGTGGATCATATGTCATTATTCTTTTTTCAAAGAATCTAACATTATCAATTAAAGGGGCTTTTATATAAAGACCTGGCTCATCTTTAACAGAAACAATTTCCCCTAATCTAAACACAAGTGCATGTTCTCTTTGATCAACAGTAAAAGTAGATAAAGTTAATATAACTAGTAATAAAATTATTGTAATGCCAAATTTTGAAATATATCTTCTCATAATTTACCTTACATCTCTTTCACGAGCACGAAATGCCCCACGTGAACGTTCCGTAATTGAATTAATAACATCAGAAGCTAAAGCGCTAGCATCTTCTTTCTGATTAGATGCTTTTGTTTGGTCTTGTTCATCTTCATCTAAAGTACTTTGTTTAATAAGTTTATCTAATGGAAGATATAGTAAGCTATTAGTGCCCTTTTGATCTACTATAACTTTTGAAACAGATGACATAATTTGCTCTTGCGTTTCTAAAAATAAACGCTTTCTAGTCACCGTTGGAGCCCTTGTATATTCAGTTAAGATTTGATTAAAACGACTAGCATTACCGTTTGCTTCATTCTCTATTGCAACTTTATATCCATTTGCCTCCGCTATGAGCCTTGATGCAGTTCCTCGAGCTTTAGGGATAATATCATTTGCATAGGCTTGTCCTTCATTTTTTTGTCTTTCAAGATCTTGTTTAGCCTTAACTGCATCATCAAAAGCAGCTTGAACCTGTTCAGGTGGTTGTGCATTTTGCATAGTTACACTCGTTATATTAATTCCAGATCTATATCGATCTAAAATATCTTGCATAAGTGTTTTAGTTTTAATTGCAATCTCTTCACGTCCTTCATACAAAACAAAATCCATTGCACTCTTGCCAACAATTTCTCTAATTGCTGTTTCTGCAGCTCCTCTAACAGAATTTTCAACCGAACGATTATTAAATAAATAATCTTGCACCGACTTAAGATTGTATTGCACAGCGAATTGTAAATCTATAATATTTTCATCTCCAGTAAGCATTAAAGATTCTCTAAGCTCCTGGGAAGTACCTCCTGTATTACCAGATGAGCGATATCCTACTTCATTAGTTCTAACTTGCTCTTGATTAACAATTTCTACAGTCTCTATTGGATAAGGTAAATGCCATCTAGGCCCAGGTTGTTTAGTTTCAGTATATTTACCAAATCTAAGAACAACTCCTCTTGAACCTTGATCTACTATGTAAAAACCAGTAGCCATCCATACTAATAAAACAATTAAAATAATTGAGCCTATAGAAATGCCACCAGGATTTTCATTTACCGGTTGTTTATTGCTATTTAAATCACCATTATCTCCATTATTAGTTGAATTTATTTTAAACATATTATCAATCCTCTTACGAAGATCAGAAAATAATTCATCAAGATCAGGCGGCCCATCATTATTTGCAGCCAGAATGTTTTTTAGTGATAGCTTTTTAAAAATATTACGCATAATTTCCATTTCTTAGGTTAATTTGTTGTTGATTATGTTCGACAATTGCTTGCTTTAAAAATTCAATTCCATCACCTGTTTTTGCTGATAATTGGATGTGGATTATTTTACCATAGTCATTACGTTCAAAGCTTGTTTTTAAATTAATTTTATCAATTTGATTAAGAATTAAAATTTGAGGAAGTTTGTGAGCATTTATTTCTTCAAGAATTTTTTCTACTTGTTCAATTTGTTCGCTTTTATTTTCATTGTTAATATCTATTACATGTAATAATAAATCTGAATCAGTTACTTCCTCAAGTGTTGATTTAAATGCTTCGATTAAAGTTGTTGGTAAATTTTTTATGAAACCAACCGTATCTGAAATTACTACACTATGTCCTGGCTGAATAAATAATTTTCTAGATGTAGTATCTAATGTTGCAAATAACTTATCTTCTGCATAAATTGATTCATGTGTTAAATGATTAAATAAAGTTGATTTACCAGCATTTGTATAACCAATTATTGAAATACTTAGAGCTTTAGATCTTTTTCTTGCACGCCTCTGCATACTTCTTTGTTTTCCTAATTTACTTAATTTTGCTTTAAGTTGTTTAATTCGAATACGTAGCATTCGTCTATCAAGTTCGATTTGTTTTTCTCCAGGGCCCCCTCTTACACCAATGCCTCCTTTTTGCCTTTCTAAATGACTCCATCCCTTAACAAGTCGAGTAGATAAATGATCTAAGTGAGCTAATTCAACTTGTAATTTACCTTCATAAGTTTTTGCACGAAGTGAAAATATAAAAAGTATCAAGGCAGTTCTATCATAAACTCGCATACCAGTTATTTTTTCAATATTTCTTTCTTGTGACGGTGAAATTTCATGATTAAAAATAAGCGTTTTTGCTTCTAATAAATCTTTCATTTTTAATATTTCCTGCATCTTACCTGACCCAATAAAATATTTAGTATGAGGAGTAGATCTTTTAGACGTTATTAATTCAGCAACTTTAAATCCAGCACTAATTGTTAATTGAGTTATTTCATGGATATCATCATCAATATCAAATCTACCAAAATCTAAACTAATTACAATGGCTTTCTCGCCAAGTTTAGGCCTCTCAAACATCAATTAGAATTTGTAGTATCTATATCTATAGTTTGTGAAGGCACAATCGTTGAAATTGAATGTTTATATATTAATTGAGGAGTGCTTCCACTTAAAACTATTACAAATTGATCAAATGATTTAATTTGACCTTGAAGTTTGATGCCGTTTAATAAATAAATTGAAACAGAAATATCATTTTTAATAAGTTGATTTAAAAATGAATCTTGAAGATTTATATTTTTTGACATAATTTATTTTTTTAAATAAAAACACTTATTCTTTTTTTGACAACATCAACACCCAATATAAAAATTATACTCCCAATACTCGGGGTATTATCAGTTCCTGCAATAATAATTCTTAAAGGCATAGCAATTTCAGGAAATTTTATTTTTTGTTTTTTAACAAATTCTTTTAGATATTCATTAATGTCATTATCAGTCCAATTTAGATTATTTATCTCACCAAGAAAAACTTTAATAATATTTTTTGATTTATTATTTAAATATTTATTTTTTAATTCTTCTGAGGGATTGATATTTTTAAAGAAAAATAAAATATCATTTGCAAATGAATTTAAGTTTTTTTCTCTATCTTTATAAAGATTTATTGCTTTATTTAAAATATCTTTATCAACTGCTTCAACATCCATACTTATCAATCTAGGCATAATTAAATTAGCTAACTTATCATTAGATTTATTTTTAATATATTGACTATTAATCCAATCTAATTTTTCTTGATCAAACTGAGCTGCTGAAGAGGTAATATGGTCAAAATTAAACCATTCTGATAATTGTTTCATAGAAAAAATTTCATCATCTCCATGACTCCATCCCAGTCTAGCTAAATAATTTATTACGGCTTCAGGGAGATACCCATCATCTTTGTATTGAATAACACTAGCTGCACCATGTCTTTTTGATAATTTTTGTCCATCAGAGGCTAAAATCATTGATAAATGGGCATATTTAGGAATAGCTGCATTAAATGCTTTTAATAAATTTATTTGTCGAGGTGTGTTGTTTATATGATCATCCCCTCTTATCACATGAGAAACTTTCATATCCCAATCATCTGCAACAACACAAAAATTATAAGTTGGTGTTCCATCAGATCTTGCAATGATAAGATCATCTAATTCTTCATTTTTAATTACAACTTCCCCCTTAACCAAATCATTCCACTTAACCTCGCCTTTTTTTGGATTCTTAAAACGAATAACTGGGTTTATATTTTCTGGAACATCTGGAAGTTTTTTATTA
>ERZ1046367.2391-NODE-2391-length-10007-cov-7.894795_pt1 | contig 10007 bp, 8 predicted proteins | sample MGYA00383091_ERZ1046367 | MGnify/ENA primary metagenome ERZ1046367 (study PRJEB29581, sample SAMEA5548361) | metagenome | biome: marine; feature: coastal; material: water | depth 50 m | study: Short-term variability in the microbial, nano- and picoplankton... | reverse complement strand
CGACCACGTGGTCGACGGTGGTCGACGGGTCGGGAGACCGGGTGAGGCGCCCGTCCCGGACGAGGGTGGTGAAGCCCACGGTGAGGGCCAGTTGCAACCGGATCCAGTGCACCCGCTGGTCGTCGTCCAGACCCAGCGAGGCGAGCACCGTCTGGAGCGGTCGCCCGGCCCGCTCGACCGCCGTGATCAGGTCGGGGTCGTCACCCGGTGGATGCAGTGAGGCCTCGGATCGGCCCGGGTACCGGAGGGCGTATGCCAGGTGGGCCCGGACGATGGCCTCCACGGCGTCACGGCCCGACCGTCCGACGGCGGCCACCGTGACCACCTCGGCCACCTCTCCGAGGGTCCGGAGGGCCAGAAGACGACGAAGGCCCTCCACCCCGTCCACATGGGCGTACAACGACTGGCTGCGGATGCCGAGGCGGCCGGCCACCGTCCCCGGTCGGACGGCGTCCACCCGCCCGACCTCGTCGAGAACGTGCAGGGCGGCCTCGGCCACCTGTTCGGAGGTCACCCCCCGTCGTGCTGCCATGACCGTCGATTCAATCGGGCCTTGCGCTCTCAGTCAACACTTGACAGACTTGTGTCTAATGATTGTAGACATACCAGCAGACGCCGACCTGGTGGCCGAGATGGCCGCCCACGGTTGGGGCGACGGCCTCCCGCTGGTGGCCCCCACCCCGGAGCGGGTCGAGGCCATGCTGGCCGGGAGCCCCCACGCCGACCCCGACGAGGTCATCGCCGTCCTGCCTCCCCGCTTCGGCGAGGCCACCCGACAGATCCTGGCCGTCAATGCCGTGATGGCCGGCTGTCTCCCGGTGCACCTCCCCGTGCTGGAGGCCGCCGTCCGGGCCCTGGCCCGCCCCGAGCTGAACCTGCGAGGGGTGAACGCCACCACCCACTGCGTGGCTCCGCTGCTGGTCGTCCACGGCGAGGTGGCCCGCACCGGCGGCTATCACGGAGGCCTCGGCGCCTTCGGCCCCGGCAACCGGGCCAACGCCACGACCGGTCGGGCCCTCCGACTCGTCCTGTTGCATGTGGCCGGCGCCACCATTGGTGACGGCGATGCCTCGACCCAGGGCGGGCCGGCCAAGTACGGCTACTGCGTGGCCGAGAACGTCGAGGCCTCCCCGTGGCCCGCCTACCCGACCACCGTCGGTGTGGACGCCCCGTCGGCGGTGACCGTGCACTGCGGTGAGGCGCCCCACAACGTCCACGACATGGAGTCCGACGACCCGGCCCGGATCCTCGACAAGGTCGCTTCGGCCATGGCCACCACGGCCCAGAACAACGCCTGCATCAGTCAGGGTGAGTACGTGGTCGCCCTGTGCCCCGAACACGCCGCCACCTGTGCCGACGCCGGATGGTCGCGCCGCGACGTGGCGTCGTACCTCTTCCAGAAGGCCCGCCTTCCGGCTGCCGAGCTGAAGCGGGCCTTCGCCCTGCGGGCCTGGGAACCGTGGATGGAACGGCTAGGCGACGACGATCCGGCGCCCATGACCGCCCACCCGGACAACATCCGGATCCTCGTGGTGGGCGGTGCCGGAAAGCACAGCTCGGTGATCCCCAGCTGGGGGATGACCCGCAGCGTCACGGTGCCCGTGACCCTGTCCGTGAATCCTGAGGACCAGCCCAAGGGGGGCGAACCCGCATGTTGATCCACCGTCCCGACGGTGCCGTGGCCACGCCTCCGGCGTTACTCGCCCCGTCACCGACCGTCCTGTCCGGCAGGCGCATCGGCCTTCTCGACAACCGCAAGCCCAACGCCGACGTGTTGCTGGAGCATCTGGCCGAACGACTGGTGGAACGCACCGGCGCCACCGTGGTCCGGACCGAGACCAAGAACGCCGCCATCCCGTGTGACGATCAGGTCCTGGGCCTGCTGGCCGAAGAGGTCGACGTGATCCTCACCGGAACCGCCGATTGAGGAAGTTGCACGTCGTGGAGTGTCCACGACACCGTGAAGCTCGAAGCGGCCGGACGGCCCACCGTGCTGGTGGCCACCGGTGCCCTGCGGGAGCTGGCCGACCAGACGGCCCACGATCTCGGGTTGGATGACCTCCGGGTCGTCTCGGTGGCCCACCCGATCGGAGGCGTGGACCCCGATGAGATCCGACGCCGGGCCGACGCCGTGGTCGACGAGGTCCTGGGGCTGTTGACCGGAACCACCGGAGGGAACTCATGACCATCGCCATCGACCACACCGGCCGTCGGGCGCTGGTCACCGGGGCGGGAGCCGGCATCGGTCGGGAGATCGCCCGTTGGCTGGCCCGGGCCGGCGCCACGGTGGCCGTCAACGACCTGGTGTCCGAACGGGCCGAGGCCACCACCCGGGAGATCAACGCCGAGACCGGTCCGGGTGCGGGAACCGCCATTGCCGTGCCCGCCGACTGCCGGGACGACGCGGCCGTCGACGCCATGGTGGCCACCACCGTCGAACGCCTGGGAGGCCTGGACCTGGCCGTCAACAACGTCGGCATGCTGCCCGCGGGACGCCGCCCCCAGCCCTTCGTGGCCAATCGTGGCGACGACTGGCGCGACATCGTCGACCAGAACCTGATCGTGGCCGCCCTCTGCGCCCGGGCCGAGGCCGAGGCCATGCTCAGGGCCGGCACCCGCGGGTCGATCCTGTTCGTGACATCGGGGGAGACGACCCGTCCGGCTCCCTACAACGCCGTCTACGCGGCGGCCAAGGCCGCGGTCAACCATCTCGTGACCACGATGGCTGTCGAGCTGGGTCCCGAGGGGATCCGGGTCAACGCCATGGCGCCGGGCACCACGCTGACCGAGACGGTGGCCGCCGCCTTCACCGAGGAACGGGTCGCCGCGTTGGTGGCCTCCACGCCGCTTCGCCGCATGGTCGACCATGACGAGTTGGCCCGCCTGGCCGTGTTCCTGACCAGTGACCTGGCCCGGTGCATCACCGGCCAGTTCATCCTGGCCGACGCCGGGGCGTTCCTGTCCCGGAGCCGGCCGGCCAATGACGAGGGCCTGGTCAGCCCTCTCAGCGGGTCAAACGCCCGCTGACACCAGCCGATCAGAGCCCCATCTGGTGGTGGGGCGGCAGGTCCAGGGCACCGATGGCGTCGGCCCGCCGGTGCAGCAGGTCCACCGTGTCGTCGAGATCCCGGGCGATCACGTACTGGCGGTTCGCCACACGGTCCACGACCCATCGACCCATCTCGTCCAGATCGGCCACCTTGACGTCCCGGCCGCCCTTCTCCAGCAGCCCCTTCATCTCGTCAAAGGTCATCGACACACGCCCGGTGCCACCCCGGATCCGCTCCAGTTCGGTCGGGCGGTTCCGCTGCGAGGTGAACAGGCCGGTGTCCATCAGGCCTCCGGACGGGTAGAAGACCGACGCCCCGACCTGATCGGAGTCCTCGGCCAGTTGATGGGCCAGCGCCTCGGTGAGACAGCTCACCGCGGCCTTGGACGAGGCGTACACGCCGGCGTTGGGTACCGGGGCGAAGCCGCCGTCGCCCGACGACGTGTTGACCACGTGGCCCGGTTCGCCTGACTCCAGCATCCGGCCCACGAACGACATGATCCCGTTGGCCACGCCGAACACGTTCACCGAGTAGCACCAACGCCAGTCGTTGGGCTCGTGGGTCCACATCCGTCCGCCACCACCCGAACCGACCCCGGCGTTGTTGAACAACAGGTTGCAGCGACCATGGGTGGCGAACACCTGGTCGGCCAACGCATCGGTCGACGAGTCGTCGATCACGTCGGTCACCACGCCGCTGACCCGGCCCGGGTGGCTGGCCGACAGGGCGGCCACCGTGGTGTCCAGGACGTCCTGTTCGATGTCGGCCACCATCACGGTGGCGCCGGCCTCCAACAGCGCCCGCACGATGCCCCGACCGATCCCGCTGGCCCCACCGGTGACCACGGCGACCGACCCGGCTACCTCGATGGGAGCCATGTCGCTCATGCCGCGGCCTGCGTCTGGTTCTGGGGCGCCATCCCGGGGCAGCCCTTGGCCGTGTCGGGAATCTCGGCGTAGTTGATTCCTGAGGCCACGTGGACCTTGGTCGGGCAGTGTTCGTCGGCCAGGGCCTGCAACGCCGCAACGTCGAACTTGTAGAGCTTCGCCGCGTTGGTGGTCAGCACCTGCGTGGCCTCGTCGGCGGTCATCTCGCCGAAGGTCAACCGCAGATGCTCGTCGGTGTTGGGGTGGGACCCCTCGATGTGGGGGTAGTCCGATCCCCACATGACCTTGTCGACGCCGATCTCGCGCACCACGGCAGCCTCGGTGGGCCGCAGGAAACTGGCCCCCACGTGGCACTGGCGCTGCCAGTACTCCGACGGGGTGAGTGACATACCGGCAACCGCCGCACCGCCGAAGATGGCCTCCGAGCCGTACTTGGAGGTCTTCATCCGGTCGTAGAAGTCGTCGAGGCGGGCCAGCGTGTCGGGCACCCAGGCCGTGCCGGTCTCGGTGTTCACCCACTGCAGGTCGGGATGACGCTCGAACACCCCCGAGAACATGAGGTGCCAGAGGGCCCGCTGGCTCCACCAGGTGACCTCCAGCATGAACATGGCCAACGAGGCGGGGAAGTGGTTGCCGAAGTTGGGGGTGGCCCCACCAGAGTGGTGGTTCAACGGCATGTCACAGGCCTCGGCGGCCGCCCAGATGGGTCGGTAGGCCTTGGCGTACAGCGGCTCGAACGGCGAGTCGGGTGGCGTGCCGGGCACGAGAATCCCACCCCGCAGCCCGTTGGCGGCCGCCCACTCGATCTCGGCCACCGACCCCTCGACGTCGCCCAGGAAGATCTGGGCGATGCCGGCCCGACGCTCCGGGGCCTCGGCCACGAAGTCCAGCAGCCACCGGTTGTGGGCCTTCAGACCGGCCCAACGGTGGCCGTAGTTGTCGCTGTAGGCCGGAGCCTCGAACTGGGTGGCCGCTGCCGGAGCGAACGGCGGCTGGGTGTTGGGGAACAGCACGGCGGCCACCACCCCGTCGGCCTCCTGCTCACGCAGGCGCCGGTCGGAGTCGTAGTTCCGGTTTCCGTCGATGACCGGGTCACCGTCCACGCCGACGTTCAGCGGCGAACGCTCCGCGTCCTTGAAGGCCTCGGCGGTGCGCCGTTCGCCTTCCTCGATGCCCCGGGCCCAATCATCGAAGTCGTCGTGGTACTTCTTCTCCAGGTAGTCCTTGTAGTCCCAGAGGGCGGCACCACAGTGGGTGTCTGCCGAGATGACCACGTGATGTTCAGAGGACGGGTGTTCGGATGTCGGGTTCGCGCTCATCGGTTTCGCTTCCTTCTCTCAGATACCGGCGTTCAAATACAGGCTCTAGGCGTACTGCATCTCGCAGCCGTACTCGTCCAGCCACCAACGGGCCTTGCGGGTGGCGTCGGCGGGCGTACGAACGTCCAACGCCTGACCCAGATCCGCAGGGGTGGGGCCGATCCGGTCGGCCACGACCTGCAGGCCCGCCTCATCCAGGCCGTAGCAGTCGACGGCGTTGAGCCCCAGCAGGCGCCGGGTGTCCTCGACCGTGGCGTCCTGGAAGTCGTTCTTCAGGCGGGCCCGGGTGTTGGGCCACGACCCCTCGGGGTGCGGGTAGTCGGTCCCCCACATGAGGGCGTCGATGCCGTTGACGTGCCGGCGACGGACCTCTTCGCGCGACATGGTCGAGGCGCCGATGAACACGTTGGTGCCGAAGTACTCCGACGGGAGGCGGGTGATCAGGCCCTTCATGCGCGAGCCCATCTTCTTGACCTTGAAGCTGGCTCCGAAGCTCACGTCGGCCTTCCAGAGCAGGTCGCCGACCCAGAACGACCCGCACTCCACCACGGCGTACCGCAGGTTGGGGAACTGGTCGAACTTGCCGGAGTACAGCAGCTGCCAGAGGATCCGGTGGGTCCAGAACGGCACCTCGGCCATGTACATGGCCACGTTCTCGCCGTAGGAGGCGAAGTCGGCCTCACCCGAGTGGGTGTGGACGACCAGACCGGCGTCGGCACAAGCGGCCCAGAAGCGGTCGTAGTGGTCGGACCCGTAGGCCGGGAAGTCGTGCCACATGGTCGGCACCATGACGCCCCTGATGCCGGGCTTGCCGGCCAGGGCCTCGACCTCCTTGACGGCCAGATCCACGTCGTGGACGACCGGGATGAGGGCCACACCGGCACGCCGCACCGGATCGGTGGCGCAGAACTCCTCCAGCCAGCGGTTGTGGGCGCGGGCCCCGCCGAAGGCCTGCCGGGCGTCGGTGATCTGGCCGGCGGCCAGGCCGGCACCGAAGGGCGGCGACTCCTGCCCGGTGACAGCGTCACCGTCGGCGAAGATGATCTCTCCGGCCACACCGTCGGCGTCCAGCACCGGGTCGCGCACCTCGGGGTCGTAGGCACCCTGCAGGCCCCACTCGTTGTCGCCCTCCCACTGCTCGATGAACTCGGCGTTCAGCTCCTCGGCGATCTGGCGGTGCTGGTGGCGTTCGGCCACGTACACGTCGAACTCCTCGTGCAGCGACGAGTCGAGGTACGGCCGGTACTCCTCGCACTGCAGACCGGCGTGGGTGTCCGACGAGACGACGATGTACGGCTCGCTCCCCGTGCTGACTTCGCGTTCCATCGTGTGCTCCCCCGGGTCCTGCCCGTGCCTGTCGACGACCATCCCTCTTGGACAGCGTCACATGATCTCTTGTACACTGTCGCAGAGAACACGCCCGATGGCAACCCGGGCACCCGACGGAGATCCCATGTCCACCCAGTCACCCCACAACGAACGCCTCCCGGATTCCGGAAACGACGCCGGTCCGAGCCGACGGGCCGGGCTGGATGCCGGCGAGATCATCGACCGGGCCATCGCCCTGGTCGAGTCCGAAGGCGCGGATGCCCTGACCATGCGTCGCCTGGCCACCGAACTGGGCGTGGCCACCACCTCGATCTACTGGCACGTCGGCAACCGGAACGACCTGGTCACCGCACTGGTCGGACGGCACGGCGAACGCCTGGCCCGCCAACCCATCGAGGGCGACACGGCCCGCGACCGGGTGCAGGCCGTGGCCCGGATGATCTGGAGCAGCGCCGTGGACCACCGGGAGGTCACCCGCCTGGCCGCGGCGGCCGGCGCCTCGTCGCTGCACGCCCGCCAGTTGGAGCTGGCCATGGCCCGCGAACTCCAGGACGCCGGCGTGATCGGCACCGCGGCCCGCGACGCCATGCGGGCCATCACGGCCTGCGTGGGTGGGTTCATCGTGGCCACCCTCATCGACGACCTGGCGCCCTCGTCGCTGCGGAGGACATCGGTACTGGGGGGCGCCGAAGCCACCGACCTCGACCCGTCCACCCTGGAGGCACTGGCCCAACCGGCCGACCTTCCGACGCTGTTCGAATCCACCATGCGAGCCGTCGTGGACTCGGTCGTCCCCGCCGACCTCACGGCCCACGCCTACCTCTGATCCCGCCTCCGGCGGAATGACCCCTACCCGTCGTAGTTGTAGGCGGTGGCCTGGGGCTTGACCGGGCGGGCCATCCAGAGCGGTCGCCGGAGGTTCCCCGGTCCGGGGCCCGGTCGGGTCTTGGCCAGCCACTCCTCGAAGATGCGGTGCGAGGCCGCGGTGTCGACCACCACATCGCCGTAGGCATCGCCGACCTCGGCCGGACCCACGGTGACCCGCTGCAGCCAGCAGTGCATGCCGCTGATCGGGTCGGGCTGCACGGGGAAGGTCAGGTTCTGGTGCACGCCGGTGTCGGTCCACCAGATCAGGCCGGTGTCGGGATCGTCGCTCTCGTAGGGCTCTGCGCCGTGCTCGCGCCGCAGCCGCCAGCGACCATCGTCGTCCCGCTCGATGGATGCCTTGCCGGCCCCCCACGAACGGGCCTCGTCCTCCTCGAGGCGCCACCGACCCATGTGGTGGCTGGCCGCCACCACCCCGGGTCGGATGCCCTCGGTCCGCCACGACTGGATGACGAAGTGGCCCGTCCGGGTGGTGATCCGGACCAGGCCGTTCTCGTCGATACCCAACTTCTCGGCATCGCTCGGATGCAGCCACAGCGGGTGGCGGTGGCTGATCTCGTTCAGCCACTGGCTGTTGGCCGACCGGGTATGGATGAGCGTCGGGATCCGAAAGGTCGGCACGAGTATCCGTTCGCCGGCCGTCATGTCCAGGTCCTCCCAGTGAACCTGGCTCTTGATGAACGCCGGCATCGAGTACTCGGGCCAGCCCCAGTCGCGGATGGTCTCCGAGAAGAACTCCAGCTTCTTGGACGGTGTGGGGAAGCCGAACTTCGCCTCTCCGTCGATGTCCACGGCCGGTGAACCGTCACCGATGAACGGCATGTGGCCGGTGATCTCGTCCAACGAGTCGTGCGAACCGGCGGTTCCCGGTCGGCGCCACACGCCGTTGTCGTCGAGCACCGCACCGTTCAGGTCGGCCTCGGTCACCTCACGTTCGTAGACCTGTGCCTGGTCGCCGGGCAACGAGAACGAGCCCTTGCGGCGCATGTACTCCAGCGGGGTCACGCCTTCAGCGGCCGCCGCCTCGGGCAGTCCGGGGACCGAGCCCTCGAACAGCATCGAGTAGTACTCGTCGAGGCTGAGCGGTGTGCCCGGATCGGTCTGGCTCTCGAACTGCTGGCGGATGCCGAGAGAGCCGTCGGGATCGATGCGCCACGACAGGTCGATCCAGAATTCCTGCTCCTCCCAGACCTCGCCGGGGTTGGCCTCGTGCGTGCGCTCGAAGGTCTCGCCGTCGAGCTCGCGGTGGCGACGGGTCACCGGCTGGCGGAAACCGATCCACCGCCCGTTGTGGGTCTCGAAGCTGGACACGTCGTGACGTTCCGAGGCGATGCCCATGGGAAGCACATAGTCGGCGAACCACGCCGACTCGTTCCACGTCGGGGTGAGCGCCACGTGGCAGCCGATCAGCTCGGGGTCGCGCAGCACCTCCATCCAGGTGAATCCGTCGGGGTTGGTCCACAGCGGGTTGTAGACCCGGGTGAAGTAGGTGTCGATGCGTCCCCGGCCGGCCTTCAGGAAGTGGGGTAGCAGGATCGACAGCTCGTGGTGGCTGAGCGGGTACTCGATCGGCCACTGCATCTCGTTCCACCGGCTCTGGGGCTCGGGGTGGATGGGGGTGACGGGGATGAACTTGTTCCAGCCGTTGGCGTTGGTTCCGCCCTCGGTACCCACCGACCCGGTCAGCACGTTCAGGAACTGCAGGCAGCGGGCCACCATCCAGCCGCCCTCGTTGCCGGCCGACGAGGCCCGCCAGGTGTGCGAGGCGAACTTCCCGAGGCCGCCGCCGATGACCCGGGCCACCTCCAGGATCTGGGCTTCGTCGATACCGCACACCCGGGCCGCTTCGGCCGGCGTGTAGTCGGCGTACTGGTCGATCAGGGCCTGGCGCACGTTGGCGAACGTGGGCTCCAGGTCGGGTCGGGCCTCGGCGAGAAAGGTCTCCCAGTTGACCCACCGCTCGAAGAAGGCGGCGTCCCACGTGTCGTCGATGAGCAGCAACCGGGCGATGGCCAGGAGCATGAACGCCTCGGTCCCCGGCCACGGCGACATCCAGTGGTCGGCCTTGGCCGCCGTGTTGGACAGCCGGGGATCGACGCAGATGACCGTGGCGCCGTTCTTCTGGCCCTCGATGATCCGCTGGGCGTGCGGGTTGAAGTAGTGGCCGGCCTCGAGGTGCGACGAGATGAGGAAGATGACCTCGGCGTTGGCGAAGTCGGCCGACGGGCGGTCGAAGCCCATCCACGAGGCGTAGCCCACCCGTGCGCCGCTGGAGCAGATGTTGGTATGGCTGTTGTGCCCGTCGATGCCCCAACTGTGGAGCACCCGCTCCATGTAGCTGTCGTCGCCCATCCGACCGACGTGGTACATGATCTCGTCGTGGCGGTCCTCGCGGAACGCCGTGCCGATCCGGTCGCCGATCTCGTCGAGCGCCTGTTCCCATGAGATCTGCTCCCAGAGGCCTTCACCCCGGTCGCCGACGCGCTTCATGGGATGCAGGATCCGCTCGGGGTCCTCGACCTGGTTGATGGTGGCCG
>ERZ1046367.2366-NODE-2366-length-10068-cov-12.274144_pt1 | contig 10068 bp, 4 predicted proteins | sample MGYA00383091_ERZ1046367 | MGnify/ENA primary metagenome ERZ1046367 (study PRJEB29581, sample SAMEA5548361) | metagenome | biome: marine; feature: coastal; material: water | depth 50 m | study: Short-term variability in the microbial, nano- and picoplankton... | reverse complement strand
CTGCCATCCATGGAGGAGACAAACAAAAACTGCAAAGGGTATTTGGTCTCTACCGCAAATTCATCCAAGGCATAACACACCATATTGGGCCCCACATCAGAGCCCCCCACACCAATATTGACAATGGTATTAATCGGCTGACCACTGTAACCCAGCCACTGACCGGCATGCACCTTTTCCACAATGCCCTGCATATTGGCCAGATTTTCAGCAATCAACTGTTGCGTATCTTGGCCATCTACTATGGGGAAAGGCTTGGTTGTTTGGCGCAAGGCCGTGTGCAGCGCAGGGCGTAATTCACTGTGATTAACTATGCCACCATTAAACAGATTCTCGACCGCTTGTTTAAGTTGACACTCTTCAGCAAGGTCTTGAAGCAAGGTCATGGTTTTAGGTTGCAAACGTTGCTTGGAGAGATCCAACAACATGCCCTGGGCTTGCCATGACAAGTCGGCAAAGCGGGCTTCACCGCCGGCAGCAAACAGCTGCTTGAGTGGTTGACAGGCAATATCCTGCTGAAAGTGTTGGCTTAGGGCCTGCCAGGCGGGCGTATTGGGGGTGGTCGGCATATTGGGCAAGGCGTATTTACCTGTTTGGCTAGAAAAACACCCTTTGCCTGCGGTAAAGGGTTGGCTCATTATGGTATTTTCAGGTTAGCAAGTTATGGCTTGATAATGGCCGCCCTGATAAGCGCTTGCGCACAACCTAGCATAAAGCCCAGCATCACACCCAGTACCAGTATCAACGCTCTTTTTGGCTTCACGGCTTGCTCTGGAACTAAGGCTGGGTCGATGACTTTAAAAGCATATTCTTTGTTGACGTTGGCAAACATTTTATTTCTGGACTCTGACTCAACCAATTCATACAGTGCGGTTTTAAACTCCACCAAAGGGGTGTCTGCTATTTCTTGTTCCAAATAACGAATGTTGCTATCCGACTGCAAAATCGCTTCATTTCTTAGGTACTCATTCAACCGAATGATGATCTTGTTGGCGATATAGGTCGCCCATTGCGGGTCCTCTGATTGCATCTTTATGGTCACCAGCCCTGATAGCTTATCCTTGGAGACGCTAAAAAGATCATCGAACGCTTTAAAAGCCGCCAAATTACTAGGGATTGGGTCTACAGGTTTAATCTCTGTGGCAAAAATATTTTTGATGCGGCTAACCGTGCTTGGGGCAGGTATTAGCCATACTTTTGCCTCACTATCCCAGGATTTCGGGAATAGAGCCGGCTTCAGGTTTTCCTCTTCAATCATGGATATAATAAATTTACGCGATTGCAGCAGGGCCATGGCTGATTCCATCCCGGTATCACCCGACCCCAAATCAATGCCGGCCAAGGCCGCCATGCTGCCGTATTGACTGGCCAAGGCAGACAAACCGCCGCCACTTTTATTTTGGCTACTGCTGATTAGCACCTCGGCTTGGTAGGTATTGGGCGTGACCAAAGCCACCACCAAGGCGCCAACCCCAAACAATAGGGTAAGCATGAATATGCTTAACTTATGGCGAAGCAGTGATCGCAGCAATGCCAGTAGATCAATTTCGTCACTGTCAAGGGCTTGGTTCTCTGTCACAATACACATCTCTTCTTTATCGAAAAATTACTAAAAAATACCCAATGCCATAATCGATGCGGCGGTAATCGCAAACTGATAGGAAATCTGACTGATATTCGTCCATCTCGTCAACTCAGACACATGCTCCAAGTCCATCGGCACCATGATCACATCACCCGGATCAATCGTCGCGGCACGGCCATTAAGCAGGGTCGATGTTTTCAACTCGGCGGCAACAATAGACCCATTGGACTTGATAACATAAATCCTATCTGTATCAGCTTGGCTAGTGAGCCCACCCGCCGCTTCGATATATTGTTCAAGCGTCATTGAAGGAGAATAAAGCATGGAGGCAGAACTCATTACTTCTCCCGTAATGCCTACTTCCTGAATTCGTTGGGGTATATGCAGTTGATCACCGTTTTTCAGGAGTATATCTTCAGAACGTTGAGCCACAACATTGGGTAAATCAATGACCAAGCGGCCGGCAGCTTCCGATTCTTTGATTTGATCAATGACTTGTTGCATTGACGTGAGTGCAGCGTTTGCTTTTCCACTACTGTTTGGATCTTGGCTAACTTGATTAGCCATATCTTTTTGTATCAGCGCGGCATCCATTTCCAAGTCTAAGACAAGTTGTCTTCTGGCCATAAGCTCCCTGTCTCTTAATGCTTCTCTGGAGAAGAACGCTGCCTCAGGATCGCCTAAATCAGTGGCCCCACCTGCCCTAATCAGCAGTTGACTCAAGGTTTCCCCCTTGGCGATGGGGTACGTGCCAGGGAATTTGACTTCGCCAGTTATACTGACCGCATTCTGTTCAAGCCAATCCGGTATTTGTTTAACCGTCAATATATCATGGGGCTCGAGCAGTGTGTTTTCGCTTAAATCCCCAGCCACGGCCTTGCCAAGATTAACGGTGAGGTGGGAAGTTTGGAACTCACTATCCTGACCAACAGTAAAGCGGGTAATCTCAGCCACCATACTGTAGGCGGCCTCCTCCAACCCTCCTGCGGCCAAAACAATATCCGATACCCGCATGCCCTGAGTAAGAGGGTAAGCCCCGGCTTCTTTAACGCGGCCTTCAATGCTAACCACAAGTGCGGGTTGCCCAAGCTTAGCTTGTCGCTTTAGGTCAGAAACAATCTCACCAATTACCCATTGGCGGACAGTATTCTTATTAAATAGAATAAGTTTATCTCTGGCACGCAAAGCCATATCGTTCGCATTACCAGGCGCCGATAATACCGCTCTTAAGAACACCGGCAATACGGTCGTCGTACCGTCAGCTTCTATGCGCTGTAACAATGCATATTGCATATCGGTTTCTGGTAATAAGTTCAATGAGGCACTGACCAAATCACTGACTCGCATATTGGGTCCGAGTGGGTAGTCCCCTGCATATTTAATATTACCACTGATGGTCACAACCGGTTCAGGTTCACCATTTCGAGCCTGCAATTGCAGTTCTGTTATATACTCGCTAATTACCTCATTGCGATCATCCGTTAATGACAGCACGATGAGCTGATCTCTGGGGTGCAATAGCGGATTCGCCTTCTCATCCACGGCACTCATGACCTTGTTTAGGGATAGAGGGAGCAGTGTGATGTGGTCACGATTATTCGACTCTCGGCGTAAAATGGCATAGTGCATATCGGTAGCCGGTAACACATCCAAAGAGGCTCGAACCAAGTCACTAACCCTCATATTGGATTCAAGAGGATAATCACCGGGGTATCTGACATTACCTTTAATCGATACCACTTGCTCTGGTTGGCCGAAACGGGCTTGTTCTCTAAGCTTGGAAACAATATCGGATAGTAAAGGTGGGCGATCTTCGGTGAGTCTAAAAACGGTCACCTCATCACTGGGTTGCAGTTTAATGTCTTGGCTCCACCCTTTCGCCCCTAGCGCATCACTAAGCGCAACCGAAAACACCTCGATGCGATTCTCCTTTGGAAGCTCGCGTTTTATTAGGGCATAATCCAAATCTGTTTCGGGTAACAGATCCAGTGAGGCCTGGACCAAATCACTGATTCGCATATCAGGCACATACGGGTATTGGCCCGGAAAACGAACGTTGCCGGCAATACTGACAACGCGGGCTGGTTCATTAAATCGGGCCTGCAAACTCAACTCTTCAATCAACCCCTTGATCGCTGGCGCGCGGCTTTCATTGTTAGAAAATACCATCAGCTGATCACGGGGTGATAACAACCTATTTTGCGGGCCAAATGGGTCATTAATAGCCTCATGCAAATTCACACTTATCACGGAGATATGCCCGTTTGGCGCATCTTCTCGGCGAATCAATCCATAGTCTGTATCCGTGCCTGACTTCAACTCATCCATGCTTTTTAATACATCTTGTACCCGCAGTCCTGGGCGCCACTCAGTGCCACCAGGCCGCCTTACATGACCTGACACCATAACGATGTCATTCATGCGATCCAAGATCGAAAATATGCGTACCGTGTCGCCGTCCAGCACGGACTCAGACAGGGATCTTTTACTAGACAAATCCAGCTCAACCAATGTCCGCTGGCCATTCTCACTGATTCTCTCTATTTGTGAGACTTTAGGAAAAGCCGTTGGCAGCATGCCACCCGAGTAGCTCAGCAGGTCACCGACTGACTTCTCTTGAGGTCCCAGCTCATAGATGGCAGGGCGACGTACTTCACCCCCAATACCCACCGTTTTCCCCAATGGTTTTACAAAAATCACATCGCCTGGCAGCAATCTCATGTCTTTGCTGGTATCACCGTGCAGCAATAGATCATACAAATCAAAATTGGCGACTACCTTGCCTTTGCGCTTCAGTTCAATGTCTCGTAGGGTGCCTATTGGCTTGATACCACCACTCACGAATAGCGCATTGGTTAATGTGGACAATGCACTGATGGTATAGGAACCTGGGCGGTTGACGTCACCAAGAACAAAAACACGTATCGAGCGCAAAGTCCCTAAGGTGATATTGGCCTTGACACCGATAGTCTGCTGGGACACTCGCAAATCAATGAGTTCTTTTAGCTCTTTGAATGTTAATCCCGACACGTTGATCGGCCCTATGCGGGGAAAATTGATTTCTCCCTCACGGGTGACCGTCAAAGAAAACTCAACATTTTCTTTGCCGAATAACAGCACATTCACTTCGTCCCCAGGACCGACAATATATTCGCTAGGTATAGGAATGTCCGCGGCTGGCGCGAAGGTCGTTGGCGTCCCTTCAAAAAGCGCATAGCCAAACTGTTTTAAGGCTGGATACGCGGCCTTAGGGGTCGTACTTTCACTTAGTGTTTTTGGCGTTGTGCTTTCGCTTAGGTCAGCTTGCTTCGATACGGCCTTGGCCGCTTGTTCAACCGTTGACGGTGAATCTGCCACCTTGGCAGCTGGAGTTGGCGTTGGAGTCGGCGCAGCAAGCGTTGATGAAGCCGGCGTCTCTGTAGCAAGCATACCCCCAACAAGCTTTCTTTCAGCAGCCGAAAGCTTGCTCAATAGCTTCTGTTGGTCCGACGCGCCAAGTGATAAGAATAGTGACTTTTTTTGCGCATCCGGTAGCTGGGACACCATGGCACGCTGTTGCGCTTCGGGTAACTTTAAAAAACTGTCTTTTTGAGCTTGAGAGATTGAGGGGGCCGCCAATACGGAACTTGTCGCTAGAGCCGAGAACAGGGCCAGAAATAGCGCCTTGCGCAAGGATTGCTTAATTTGTCCAAATCTATACATGTATATTCCTATCTACTTAACTCTACTACTTACTATAACTAATTTATGTATAGATTTATAATATTACTAATCGAGTTACAAAAAACTTATTATCGAACCAATTAACGATAACAACCTATCACATCAACACAACGACGCCTATTGAGGCCTATCCACCAGAACTTGCTATTTTTGGGGCACTGGTTTTACCGAAATTGCGTTGCCTGCCGCTAAATTCAGTTAACGCATCCCCCATTTGCTTCATTTGGAAATCAGGCCAAAGGGTGTCTATAAAAAGAAATTCGGCATACGCCAGTTGCCACAATAAAAAGTTGCTAATACGATGCTCGCCACTGGTCCTTATACACAGATCTACTTCCGGCAAGTCGCTAAGGCACAAATGACGGGAAAAATCTGCTTCACTGATACTGTCAACTGGCAGGCCTTCTTTGATTACCGTCGAGGCCATGTTTTTAGCCGCCGTGAGAATATCCCAACGGCCGCCATAGTTAATCGCCACATTAAGCTGAAGGCCATCATTATTACTGGTTATTTGTTCGGCTGTTGCTATTAATTTTTGCAGCTCAAGGCTCAACTCTTGGGTATTACCGATGATGCGCAGGCGGATGTTTCTTTCATGGAGTTTACTCACTTCATTTTTCAAGACAACAACCAGCAAACGCATCAGAGCTCGCACTTCGTCCTTTGGGCGCTTCCAATTTTCAGTACTAAAGGCGTATAACGTTAACGCTGAAATTTCATAATGCAAAGCCGACTTTATGACTTGACGAACAGCTTCCTTGCCGGCTTTGTGGCCCGCTATGCCAGGGAGGCCTCGGCTTCTTGCCCATCTGTTATTGCCATCCATAATGATGGCAATGTGTTTAGGAAGCTGCAAAGTACCGGTGACACCTGTTAGTCCATTAGATGAATTCATATAAAACTACTCAAACTTGGCCAAGGGACGTGTTAACAAAATAGTTGGCTCATCAGCTACTATTTCAACCTTATGCAGAAATGGGCTAAAGGTACGATACCACATATATACCCCTTACCACCCTAACCTACATCATTAGCTACTTCAGCAAGCCCTCGCTTGCAATACTGTGTGAGGGCCTACTTTTGGCACTTGCCACGCCTATTTTTTAAATCAATTTATCCATACCGTAGCTCAGGTAAAAATTGACCCTACCATCGCCACTTGCGCTTATTATAAGCACAAACAAACGACAATTAACCGTCGAATCAAATATTTAGGAATAATTCCTACAAATAATTATCAATTCAATATCTAATTTAACTGATAACACGCTTTCAACATATTGGCATCATTACAAATCAATAAACATAGTCACCAAAACACGAGTAAGACCATAGGCCGACACCAAGAGCCCCTGTCAAAAACAAACGGCACACTAGGTATTCAACAGGGAATGTGATTGACAAAATAGCGCTATATTTGGCAAGACAAGATCAAGCCAGTCAATTTAGAAGGCGAATTTGGCCACAGCCTGTACCGATATAATGCTATTTTCAGTTGCCGATTCGAGTGATTGATGAGCCATAGCCAGCTCTAGCAAACTATCCGCTTCCTGCCAGCGATAACCGATGGACCAACGAGGATCTGCGCCTGCCGCATTTAACCGCTTGCGGGCTGTTAGCAGGCCACTATTTGACACACCATCACCGATTGCCTTCAGCTCCCACTTACTCACGCCATAGCTTGCATACACATAACTTAATGATGTTAAACGATGTCTGGCCACGGCATTCAATCCAACAACTGACATAACCCCGTCCGAGGTACCCGTAAATGTGCTGCTGCCTTTGACACCAACCAAATTCTTAGAAAAGAAATTTCGGTAGGACAAGTCGGTGTCAATGTACAGATCCGTTTGCCCTGTTAACTGGAAAATAGGGGTTGAGGTGGAGGCCCCGACATAATAGCCCGTAAAGGGCCCAGTAAATGTGGCCCCCGCAAAGCTGACTTGGTGGTTTGGCGTATAACCAGCACCAATGCGGGTGGTGAGGCTTGTATCGGAAGCAATCTGTGTTGTTAAATTGACGCCCAGTGCACCAAAAGTGTAGTTCATGCCCACACCTTCAATAATAAGGCGCTGAGAGGATTTTTCTAACAGCCCAAAATATGAAATTTCCAAGTCACTTGCATAGGCAATTTTGCCTATTGGTAATAGCATCATCAATACCAGCACCCGCAGTGAAGCACGCTTGTGGCTTGCCCTAAAAAGAAGCCGATAAATCATTGGTTATTGAACCCTTTTGCTTATAAATATCTATATATCAATCATACAATTCTATGTTCCCCAGAGACACATGGGTTAATCGAGGCAAAAAAATACACCCTTATCTACAATCAGGATAAAGGTGTATTAGTGACTGGATTAAATAAAGTTCTATACTATCTCAAGGGTAAATGTATCACTAATAGTGTCCCCCGTCCCATCCGTAGCTGTCACCTCAATTGCGTAGGTTCCAACATCTGCCTCGGTTGGGTTACCATAAAACGTCAGGTCGGTGATTTCAGGGTGCGAACTGCTAGTGGTGTCACCAGTAACACTTGAGGGGTCCTGAGCGATAGTGAAATTAGTCGTCAGGCTGGTTATATCAGTCCCGTTCATGTCAGTTAACGGCAAGTCCGTTTCAATGGTTAAATTAAAATCACCTTCTTGTAATAATGAAATTGAACCGACGGATTCCAGCTTTTCTATGATTGCAGCCAATTTCACATTGATAGAAGCCGGGTAATCCACACCACTGTCAGACATACTAATAGTATCGCTATCAAGGTTGGCGATACTGAAGTCGACCGTACCTTGGCCTGGCGTTATATACTGGCCGGTTGCTGATTGCGTCGGTAGGGTAATACTGGCCGTAGTCCCATTTCCCGACCAGTCGACATCCACACTTAGCTCAATATAACGCTCACTAGCAGATCGATAATCATTAGAACCATCTAGAAGTTTAAAGGTAATCGACCCACTGCCGGTCCCATCTGGAATTTCCATGAGATCGATATTAAGGGTAGGAATTTTGAAATCTCCAGTACCACTAGCGGCATTTTGCAAGTTAGCAAGATTCAATACTGGCGCACTGTTTAGACTAATTTCGTTGTCGGTCATAGTCGCTGTGGTATTGTAGGTCACATCACTGGATGAACTCGGGTCATAGTCTTTCCAACTAACATCAGTGTCAGCCAACCTAAACGCATTAGTGGTAGCGGGCGTATCTGAGATGGAGAAGTTGGTTTCCAAGCTGGTGATACTAGTACCGTTCTTATCAGATAACGGCAGGTCTGTTGCAATGGTTAAATTAAAGTCGCCTTCTTGCAACAATGATGTCGAAGCAACATCTTCCAGCTTATCAATCAATGCGGCCAGCTTGACACTAAGAGTGGCGGGTGAAGCCGATAGGTCACCACCACTTGATACGGTTATCGTATCGCTATCGACGTTGATGAGGCTAAAGTCAACACGCCCGTCTTCCTGCGTTATATAGTGCCCAGTCGCTGTTTGGTCGGGTAGCGTAATACTAAAACTAGTCTCACTACTGACCCATTCAGCCTGCACGGCCATCTCAATGTAGCGTTCGCTACCCGTCTGAGTACTGTCACTGCCATCTACTAATTTGAAGGTAATTGCACCACTACCTGAACCACTAGGCACCTCCAGCAAATCGATATCTATAGAAGGTATTTTATAGCTACCAGAATCACTTGCGGCATTGGTCAAGTTAGTTAAATTCAGCGTTGGCGAACCATTAATCGTCATCGCGTTACCGTCAATAGAGACACTATTATTATAGGTAATATCCGTCGCTGAATCAGGATTATAATCGTTCCAAGTTACAACGGAATCGGCAATCCTAAACGTATTGGATTCGCCAAAAGTTAGCCAAGAAGGTAAAGCGCTACCGTCACTTAGGGTCGCAGCGTAAGTTAGGGAGCTATCATCAACATCAACAACAGTAGCTGCATCTACAGTTAATGTGTAGACCTCATCTGCATCGGCCGTTTGATCAACAATTTCTGTTGCCACATAGGGGGCATCATTAATACCCACCAGGTCTATAGTAATCACTTTTTTCACGCTTTGACTGTCGTCTGAAGCATTGACGGTAACTGTAAAGCTTTCGCTGGTAGTGCCCGCTGACAACGAATTCAAGGCGCTGTCGGTGATGGTATATGTCCAAACGCCATTTGCATCAATCTCAAAACTACCATGGTCGCCACTTGCACTAAGCACTTCAAATGCATAGGTTAAAGAGCTATCGCCCCCTTCTATAGTGGCTGTGCCAGTCGCTGTATGCGCATCGGCCCCGGAAACCACCAGTTTGCTGGAATCGGTAATATCCCCAGAAGTAGTACCAGTAATTTCAACAATACTAGTGAGCGTTTCAACAGTGGTGGTGTTCTCGTCAATGGTAGACAAGGTAGCGTCGTTATTGGTCGCAACTTCTTGAGTCATATCCACCAAAGTAGATTGTGCCGCTGCGAATACTGGATCAGCTTCGGTTGACATCTCGGTTACGCTGTCGATAATAGTGTTCACTTGCGCGATTGCGGTAGTAATGGCGGCCAGTGAAGCGGTGAAACCAGCATCAGCAAGCGCAGAACCGGCATCATACTCAGCAACGATGTCCGTTACCAATGCCGTGTCGGTAAAATCAATGGCAACAGGTGCAGCAGGTGCACCTGGGGCTTCAATTTGCGCTTCAACAACCGCAATGAATGCCGTTAACGCATTGTCGATGGCCGCAGACTTAGTGGTGTCGGCACCTAAGGT
>ERZ1046367.2357-NODE-2357-length-10080-cov-5.149726_pt1 | contig 10080 bp, 9 predicted proteins | sample MGYA00383091_ERZ1046367 | MGnify/ENA primary metagenome ERZ1046367 (study PRJEB29581, sample SAMEA5548361) | metagenome | biome: marine; feature: coastal; material: water | depth 50 m | study: Short-term variability in the microbial, nano- and picoplankton... | reverse complement strand
AAGATAACTAATGCTCTACAGTTAGCAGAAGTTGATCCTCAGCATATTAAACGTAAATTTAATGTTGTTCTAGAACGAACTGTTAGAGAACTTAGAGGTCAAAGGTGTCTTAATATTGAAGATAATATTTCAGCTAAAAAACAGATTGTTGTTAGTAGAAGTTTTGGCACTAGGGTCACTGACCTAAAAACTCTAAGGCCTATTGTGAGCAACTTTGCTGTAAGAGCTACTGAAAAACTAAGACACGAAAAACAAAAATGTTCTCAAGTTTCTGTCTTTGTAAGAACCAGTCCATTTAGTGATCACAAGCCCCAGCACAGGGGCTATAAAACTATAGAACTTTTTACCCCAACTAATGACACTAGAGATATTTTGATGGCAACCAAAAAAGCTCTCTTGCCTATATTCAGATCCGGATACGACTATGCAAAAGCAGGAATTCTTTTAAGCAGATTTACTAATGAAACTACTAAACAATATTCTTTATTTAAAGACCCTAATGAGCCCAAGGAAAACTCAAAATTTATGGAATACATCGACCAACTCAATACCTATGAGACACAGATTTATTTTGCATCACAGAATACAAAAAGCTGGTCTCCCATGAAACAGAATATGACTTCACCAAAGTACACTACCAGCTGGTATGAGTTGCCAGTAGCAAATTAAATCTAGTAACAATTTAATTGTAAATACGAATGATTATCATAACAATTATCATTAAATATTTACCTTATATCAGTAGTTTACATAATATATAAATTCTTTTATAGTTAGCTAAATTTAATTACTTTAATGCTTAAGGAGCACTAATATGCCATTGCAACCACTTGAAACAAAACAGGCCTGCGCAATCTTAAATGAAATCATGGAATATGAATTAGCGGGTGTTGTTCGTTACACTCACTCAGCTATGATGGTCACTGGACCATACAGAATTCCAATCGTTGCATTCTTAAAAGAACAAGCAACAGAATCATTACTTCATGCCCAAGGAGCTGGGGAATTAATAGCAGGACTTGATGGACACCCTAGTCAAAAAATTGCGAAGATTGAAGAAACAGGAAGACACGCAATAAAAGATATTTTAGAAGAGAGTCTAGGTCACGAACTTCATGCCGTTGGGCTTTATAAAAAACTCTTAGAAGAAGTTGAAAACAAATCTATATATCTTGAAGAATATGCTCGAGGAATGATAGGCGAGGAAGAGCAACATTCACTGGAGTTAAAAAGAATGTTGAAAGATTACGGATAAAAATTATTTATAATTTTTTAAAGTATCTTCCATGATGAGCTTCGGATAATTCTAAAAGCTCCTTGTTGATAATATCCTTAATAGTTGTGGGATCGTATGATTTTAAACTTGCGATTCCAAACTGTTGCAAATCTAAAGCTTGAGAGCCTGCAGCTCTTAATAAATCAAAAATCCATGTAAGCGGATCCATAGAATTATTGTAATTAATAGCATTTTCCTTGAGCTTAAGTTGGAACAAATCTGTATCAATAATATTAAATCTATCCTTAAGGATAAGAATCTTAAATTTTTCTAATCGATCATTTACAAGCGCCCTTTCGTCTTGTGAAAATTTTGGCCAGCCAATGATCTCATGGACAAATCTTTTACATCCCTTGCAGACATCATCACCATATGTTGTTGAACATATACCCAGACAAGGTGTTGTAGATCTATTTTTTTGCATATTTAGCCAAATAATAACTCATTTTTAAATAAAATCTTTGATTTAGTAGAAGCCTTTTAGCTATAGGAGTAAAATGACCCACGGAGAAAATCATATGTTAAACGAATACAAAGCACACGTAGACGAAAGAGCAAACCAAAATATTCCACCTCTTCCATTGGATGCAGATCAAACCTCTCAACTAGTTGATCTTTTAAAAGCAGACCATGAAGAATCAGAATTACTATTACACCTTTTAAAAGAAAGGGTCCCAGCTGGAGTAGATCAAGCTGCTTATGTAAAAGCTGCATTTCTTTCTGATATAACAACTGGCAAAGCTGATAGTCCTCATGTGTCAAAAGTTGATGCCGTTCAGATTCTTGGGACTATGCTGGGTGGCTATAATATCCAACCTTTAATTGAATGTTTAAAAATTGATGGATTAGGGAGCGATGCTGCCAATGCGTTAAGCAAGACTCTATTAATATTTGATGCTTTTAACGAGATTTTTGAACTAGCTAATACCAACGAACATGCTAAGAGAGTTATTGATTCTTGGGCAGAAGGAACATGGTTCACAGAAAAGTCTGAAATTCCAGATCAAATCAAATTGACGGTTTATAAAGTTCCAGGCGAAATAAATACTGATGATTTATCTCCTGCAACAGATGCATGGTCAAGACCTGACATCCCTCTTCATGCATTAGCTATGTTTAAAATGCCAAGAGAAGGTATAGAAAGGCCTCTTGAAACTATTGATGAATTAAAGGAAAAGGGAAATCCTTTAGTGTTTGTTGGTGACGTTGTTGGTACAGGCTCTTCTAGAAAGTCTGCAACAAACTCAGTGCTGTGGCACATGGGCGATGAAATACCTTGTATACCAAACAAAAAAGAAGGTGGATTCTGTTTCGGTGGAAAAATTGCTCCTATCTTTTTTAACACTTTAGAAGATTCAGGCGCCTTCCCTATTGAGTTAGACGTTTCTAATATGGAAATGGGTCAAGAGATTATTCTTGAACCACACAATGGCCGAGTATTAGATGCAAATACAAATGAAGTGATTACAACATTTGAATTAAAAACTAATGTCATCCTAGATGAAGTAAGAGCTAATGGAAGAATTCCATTAATCATTGGAAGGCAGCTAACAGATAAAACTCGTGAAGCTTTAGATCTTGAACCGACAGATATTTTTAAAAGACCTGACGATGCGGATGATTCTGAAAAAGGTTACACACTTGCTCAAAAAATGGTTGGAAAAGCTTGTGGGGTTGAAGGAATTAGACCTGGAACATATTGTGAGCCAAGAATGACCACAGTAGGCTCTCAAGATACAACAGGCCCAATGACTAGAGATGAATTAAAAGAACTAGCATGCCTAGGCTTCTCTGCAGATCTTGTTATGCAATCATTTTGTCATACTGCTGCTTATCCAAAGCCTGTTGATATAGAAACACAACACAACCTTCCAGACTTTATTATGAATAGAGGTGGGGTTTCTTTAAGACCTGGTGACGGGATTATTCACTCATGGTTAAACAGAATGTTATTACCTGATGGAGTAGGAACTGGTGGAGATAGTCATACAAGATTCCCACTTGGAATTAGTTTTCCTGCAGGGTCAGGGCTTGTTGCTTTTGCTGCAACTCTTGGTGTCATGCCATTGGATATGCCCGAATCTGTACTAGTAAGATTTAAAGGTGAGATGCAACCAGGAATTACTTTAAGAGATCTTGTTAATGCGATCCCTTATGCAGCAATACAAAAAGGATTACTTACTGTTGCTAAAGAAGGTAAGAAAAATATTTTCTCTGGTAAGTGCTTGGAAATTGAAGGTCTTCCAGATATGAAGGTTGAGCAAGCATTTGAATTATCTGATGCGTCTGCAGAAAGATCTGCATCTGGATGTACAGTCAGATTAAACAAAGAGCCAATAATAGAATACCTTAAATCCAATATTGTTATGTTGAGATGGATGATTGCTAGTGGCTATGGCGATCCAAAGACCCTAGAGAGAAGAGCTCAGGCAATGGAAGAGTGGATAGAAAATCCTGAACTTTTAGTGCCAGATGCTAATGCAGAGTATGCAGAAATTATTGAGATCGATCTTAATGAAATTACAGAACCATTATTAGCATGTCCAAATGATCCTGATGATATCAAACCACTATCAGAGGTAGCTAATACTGAAATTCAAGAAGTCTTCATTGGATCATGTATGACAAATATAGGCCACTTTAGAGCTGCAGGAACATTACTCCAAAAGCACAATGGAACGAAAGCACGTTTATGGGTAGTTCCTCCAACCAAGATGGATGAAAAGCAACTCATGGAAGAAGGTATCTATAATGTATTTGGTGTATCTGGCGCTAGAACTGAATTGCCGGGATGTTCACTCTGCATGGGTAACCAAGCTAGGGTATTGGCAAACTCAACAGTAGTTTCTACTTCAACAAGGAATTTTCCAAATAGATTAGGAGATGGTGCTAATGTATTTCTTGCCTCAGCAGAACTTTCTGCAATAGCTTCTATATTAGGGAAATTGCCAACAGTTGAAGAATATCACCAGTACATGGAAGATATAAATCCTCTGTCAGATGATATATATAAATATTTAAACTTTAATGAGATTGATACTTATGTTGAAAGTGCTGATTCAGCAAAAATTTCAGCAGTGAATATAGTTAACCCTTAATTTAAGCGTTTTCTCTTTGGGCTTTAACATCGTCTTGTCTTGAGTCTTCAAGGTCTTGAAGGTAATTCTCGCCAAGCGGTGTTATGTAATCCCCTGTAAATATAGATGTTTCAAACTCCTTGATGTCAGGGTTTCCATATTGAACGGTATCAATTAAATCTTCTAAGGTTTGGTAGATAAGCCAATCCGCACCAATCTCTTTTGCCACCTCTTCATGAGATCTATTTGAAGCAACTAACTCCTTGGTAGCAGGCATATCTATTCCATATAAATTTTGATACTTAATAGCAGGAGCCGCAGATGCGAAATACACTTTTTTTGCTCCAGATTCTTTTGCCATTTCAATAATCTTTTTACTCGTAGTTCCTCGAACTATAGAGTCATCAACTAAAAGAACGTTCTTACCTCTGAACTCAAGATCTAGGATATTTAATTTTCTTCTTACAGATTTCTTGCGTTCTTCTTGGTAAGGCATGATGAATGTGCGACCTATATATCTGTTCTTTACAAAACCTTCTCTGTAAGGGACATCTAAGTCAACAGCCAGTTGAAGAGCTGCAGTTGTAGAGCTGTCTGGTATAGGAATAACCACATCAATATCATGATCAGGATTAATCTTTTTGATAGATTGGGCTAATTTTGAACCCATTCTCATTCTTGCTTTATATACTGAAATCTCATCAATCTTAGAGTCAGGTCTTGAGAAATAGACATACTCAAATATACACGGTTTCTTTTCTGGATCTTCTGCACACTGTTGTGAGAAAAAGTTACCATTTTTATCAATAAATACTGCCTCACCTGGCTCAACATCTCTTAATTTTTCAAAACCTTGTGAGGTAAATAATGCATCTTCTGATGCAATAATATATTCATCTCTTGTTTGCCCTTTTCTAATTCCGATAGATAAAGGTCTGATTGCATTATTATCTCTAAAGCCTAATATTCCATGTCCTGTGATTAATGCAAGTACAGCATAAGCGCCATCACATCTTCTGTGCGTTTTGGTAACAGCTTTAAATATATGTTCAGCAGAGGGGTATATTTCTCTTTGTTTGCCAAGTTCGTGCGCAAATATATTAAGCAAAACCTCTGAGTCTGAATCAGTATTCAGATGTCTCATTTCTGCGTGAAATAACTGTTTAGCTAATTCTTTAGAATTAGTAAGATTTCCATTATGGGCTAAACTTATCCCATAAGGAGAATTGACGTACATAGGCTGTGCAAATTCTTTTCCTGCACCACCTGCTGTTGGATATCTAACATGGCCTATTCCATAGTTTCCAACAAGCTTGTTCATGTGATTTTGTTGGAATACATCTCTTACATATCCCATAGATTTTCTACTATTGAGTTTTCCTTCAGAGTCACATACAACCATGCCCGCGGCATCTTGGCCTCTATGCTGAAGCATTAATAGTGAGTCATAAATTTCTGCAGCAACATTACTTTCTGCAGAAATTCCAACTATTCCACACATTAGGAATCCCCTTTTTCAGAATTTAAATTCTCAGAGTCTGGCGTTGAGTTTTCTTTAACCGGCTCGATCATTTCTCTAGCCTCATCAACAATATTTTCTTTGATTGGCTCAATGATTTCTATAGCCTCCTCAACAATATTTTTATTATCTATTAAATTTCTTAGATATGCCTCTATTTGAGGAGCATATTTTTCAATGATAGGTGTTATTTTGGATTGATCTATTAGATCTGTAGATTTCACACTTGTTGGTAATAATAAAAATATTACAAATAAAACAATAAGCCCCCTTGTTAGGCCAAATAAAACTCCAAGGAACCTATCAAAACCTGAAGCGCCAGACCATTTAATCAGTTTACTTATAAATTTAATGACCATTCCACCGAGGACGATACAAATCATAAATACAACGATATAGGCAAATATTTTAGATATCTCTTCATTGCCTATGAATTCATTTATTTTTGGGGTTGCTAGGAACTCAAGACTAACAGCAGCTATAAAAGCAAATACCCATAAAAAAAGAGATAAAAATTCTTTTGTAAATCCTCTGGCTAAAGATATTAAACCTGAGGCAGTTAAGACAACTATAATGAACCAATCGGCTACATTTAGGCCTAGAGCTTCCATCTAAAAATTTCTCCCTCTGTCGTTTCAGATACTTTTTGTATGAGTTCGATATTATTATGAATATCATTCTCATCTATAAATGGACCGACATAAACAGCATGAAGGTTTTTCTCCTCGCCAAATATTTCAGTAAATGCAATGATTCCATTCTCTTTTAATTTGGTTACCATTGCCGTTGCATTGTCTTGTGAAGATAAAACATGAACCCTTAATACAAATAAATCAAAATCAGATTTTTTGATATCCATAGCACCCAAGTCTTTGTTTTTAGTAACTGGAAGCTCGGCAACATCTTCCTGTGGTTTTTGCTTCTGTTCGATTTCTTCAGTAGCTACAATCTCAATGGATAAATCCTGAACGACCTCTTGAATGTTACTAACCATTTGCTTTTGCTGATAGTCAATTTGAGGCTTTAAAAAAACAAAGAGGGTTAAAAGCAATAACCCTATGCTAAAAGCTAATCCAACAAATCTTTCAATATTCATTAGCTTTTATATATTTTCTTAAGAAGACTATGAACTTTAGATCTAATATCACGCCTATGAACAATCATATCAATTGCACCATGTTTTAATAAAAACTCAGATTTTTGAAAATCATCAGGAAGATCAACTCTAACAGTTTGTTCTATTACCCTTCTTCCAGCAAAACCCACTAGTGCGTCAGGCTCTGCAATATTGATATCACCAAGCATTGCAAGACTTGCAGAAACACCACCATAGATTGGATCTATCATGACTGATATGTATGGAAGATTTGCAGCTTTTAATTTCTGAAGTGCAGCAGATGTTTTGGCCATCTGCATTAATGAAATCATTGATTCCTGCATTCTGGCTCCCCCACTTGTTGCAAAACAAATAAATGGTGAGTGATTAGCAATAGCCTCATTAACTCCTTGAACAAATTTTTCACCCACAACACCACCCATTGAACCACCCATGAACCTAAACTCAAAAGCAGCTACTACTACAGGCATTGCATCTAGTGAGCCCTTGCCAATAATAATTGCTTCGTTTTCACTAGTTGAAGATATCGCGTCTTTTATTCTAGATGTGTAATTTTTAGTATCTTTAAATTTAAGAGCATCTTTGGTTTTGATGTCAGGCGCTACTTCATGAAAAAAACCATTATCGAGAAAGATTTCAAGCCTTTTTCTAGCCCCAATTCTGAGATGATGATCACATTTTGGGCATACAAATAATGATTTCTCTAATTCGGGGGCATATAAGACTGATTCGCAAGACGGGCATGAACTCCACAGCCCATCAGGCACCTTGCTTTTAGGCTTTGTTGAGCCCATTGAAGGTATAAGCTTTGTTAACCAGTTCATGATATAGCTATTTTCATATCCTTAATGTATTGACCTATTCTATCAAACTCTTTGGTTGTTGATGCTTCATTTATCATCTCCACGATAGATGAACCAATAATAACGCCATCAGAAAACTTAGCCAATGTTTTAGCATCTTCTGTTGTTTTTATTCCAAACCCAGCAAGTGTTGGAAGATCTGTGTATTTTTTGATTCTACTAATGTTGTTTTCAATTTCAGAAATATTAAGATTTGAAGAACCAGTAACGCCTCTTAAATTAACGTAATAGATAAATCCTGTACTGTTATTAGCAATAAGTTCAACTCTATTCTCTTTAGTTGTTGGAGAAATTAATGAAATAGTATTTATGTTAGGGCTACTTATCCCATAAGTTTCTAGATTTAATTCACCTGGTATATCTACTACCAATATAGAATCAATACCATCTTTCCCAGTTGCCTTTACTAGATCGATATGAGAAATAAAGGTATTTAAATATCCCATAAGAACTATTGGAGTTTCTTTATTAGTTTTTCTAAATTCATCAACAAGAGATAAAATCATTTTTAAAGATATATTATTTTTAAGCGCACGATCATGAGCTTTTTGAATAGTTGGACCTTCAGCAATGGGGTCTGTAAAAGGAACGCCAATTTCAATTACGTCAACACCCGACTCTACAAATAAGTTCATTAACTCTAGAGTGGAGTCCATGTCAGGATCGCCTGCAACCAAGTAGGCCACAAGTGCTTTCTGATTATTAGCTTTAAGATTTGATAAGGTAGAAGTTAGTCTATTCAAAATTCTATGCCGTCTATTTCTGCGACAGTATTAATGTCTTTATCTCCACGCCCAGAAACATTAATTACTACATTTGCTGAAGAGTCTAACTCTTTCATAAGTGGTTCTAGGTAGGCAAAAGCATGGGCTGTTTCAAGAGCAGGCATGATTCCCTCTAACTCTGTAACCTCATGAAATGCTTTTAAAGCATCATCATCACTAACTGCAACATATTCTGCTCTTCCAACATCTTTTAACCATGAGTGTTCAGGGCCTACGCCAGGATAGTCCAGCCCAGCAGAAACTGATTTAGTATCTTTTACTTGACCAGCCTCGTCTTGCATTAAATAACTTCGAGCACCATGAAGAACCCCAGGAGTTCCATCATTTAAAGGAGCCGCATGTTCTCCAGTTGATACACCCTTTCCTCCGGCCTCAACACCTATTAATCTAGTTTCTGGAATTTCAATAAATGGATAAAAAATTCCCATCGCATTTGAACCTCCGCCAACACATGCAACAATTGCATCAGGCATCTTATTAAAAAGCTCATTAGATTGTTTGATAACTTCTTGTCCCACAACAGAATTAAAATCCCTGACGATCATCGGGTATGGATGCGGACCAGTAACACTTCCAATAATATAATAAGTATCATCGATGTTGCTAACCCAGTCCCTCATAGCCTCATTTAAAGCATCCTTTAATGTAGCTGATCCAGAATCAACCGCATGAACATGAGCTCCCAATAACCTTATTCTGTAAACGTTTAAAGATTGTCTTCTAACATCTTCAGATCCCATATAAATATGGCATTCTAGTCCCAATCTAGCAGCAACAGTTGCAGTCGCAACCCCATGTTGACCAGCGCCAGTTTCAGCAATAATTCTTTTCTTACCCATATGCTTGGCAAGTAAGATTTGACCAACGGTATTATTGATCTTGTGCGCACCAGTGTGGTTAAGATCTTCTCTTTTTAGCCAAATATTACCTGATTTATATTTATCAGTAAGCCTTTGTGCAAAGTATAGGGATGACGGCCTACCTACGAATGCAGATAAATCACTATAAAATTCTTCTATAAAATCTTTATCATCTTTTAATTTGCTGTAAGTATTCTCTAATTCTTCTAAGGCATACATGAGAGTTTCTGGAACAAATTTTCCACCAAACTCACCAAAGAAACCCTCTTTATCAGGGTAATTTAATTTACTAGAAGTCATGATTATTAATTTTATTTACTATGTTTTTTATTAGGTTGATATCTTTTTTTCCAACTTCGGACTCAACTCCAGAGTTGATATCAATACACCAAGATTTAGTTGTTAATGCATTATCGACATTTTGAGAATTAATTCCACCCGAAAGAATTAAATTATGTCTATCGGTATTAATATTTTTAAGTAATTCCCAATTAAAAGACTCTCCTGTTCCACCATAAAACCCATCTTTATGATTTTCCATGAGAATGGCCGATGCTGAGTCATAGTTTTTCAATTCAATAAA
>ERZ1046367.2349-NODE-2349-length-10099-cov-4.324074_pt1 | contig 10099 bp, 9 predicted proteins | sample MGYA00383091_ERZ1046367 | MGnify/ENA primary metagenome ERZ1046367 (study PRJEB29581, sample SAMEA5548361) | metagenome | biome: marine; feature: coastal; material: water | depth 50 m | study: Short-term variability in the microbial, nano- and picoplankton... | reverse complement strand
GGGGGGCGGGGGCGGGGGGGGGGGGGGGGGGGCTGGGGGGGGGGGGGGGGGGGAGGGGGGGGGGGGGGGGCGGGGTGGGGGGGGGGCCCTCACCGGAGTTGCTGTAGATCATTTGGACACCGCAGGCCCGACCCCTTCATCAAATTCAGCCAACCACTTCCCAATAAAAAATCCTGAGCTAGTCTAAAAAGTACGCCGCGCCGATTGCGGCTACAACTGACAAGTTTCTATACACCACGACAAGGACGTTATGGCTATGGAACACGTAATTCCCCTCGGCAGTGGGGAGTCTCACTGCTGCATGCGCTCGGAACAGCCGGGCACCCATCATCGCTATCGCACTACCGATCGCGTTCTTCAAATTTTGCTCAACGACGATCTGTCACGGGTGAGGGCTGACTCCATTGCCGAGAGCATGGGTATTAGTCCCACAACGTTGCGGCGACGATTACGCGCCGATCATACCCACTACCAGTTCCTGCTGGACCGGGCCCGACAGTATCGCTGCGAGCAACAGCTGCGCAACCTTTGGCTGCCCGGCAAATGCCTGGCCGACCAGCTTGGGTATTTAGAGGTAAACAGTTTCTACAGAGCATTCAGGCGCTGGACAGGGCTGAACTACAGCGAATACAAAGACCGGTATTACAGCTAGCATTCAGAGACTAAAAGACCCGCGGCCGCTAAAGCCAATCGGTGCCGAAAAGGCAGCCTAGCTAACCACGCTGAGCCCTTTATAGTTACCAATCATGACCTTGTTTCGGCCGCCTTCTTTACCATGGTAAAGCGCGGTATCGGCACGAGCGATACAGGTATCGAGGGACTCGCCTCTGCGGAAGCTGGCGATACCGAATGTCATGGTGATTTTCAAACGCTGGTTGTCGAATTCGAACACGTTTTCAGCAATCGATTCGCGCAACTTCTCGGCCAGGTTGGCAGCGCCCTCAGTTTCAGTTTCCGGCAACAGCAGGATAAATTCTTCGCCGCCCCAGCGAGCAATCCGGTCCACGTCGCGGGTACGCTCCTCGAGGATGCTGGCCATTCGTTTGAGCACGTGGTCACCGCAAACATGACCATGACGGTCATTGAAGCTTTTGAAGTTATCGACATCCGTCAACACCAGGGAGAAACTTTTGCCCGAACGGAACATACGGCGAATTTCGGTCTCTGCTTCTTCGGTAAAGCCGCGACGATTTAACAGACCAGTGAGGTGGTCTACTCTGGCTGCCTCAGCCAATCGCCTGTTGGCCGCACTGAGGTCCGCCGTGCGCTCTGCCACCTCCGACTCGAGTTTGGAATACATGGCCGTAAATCTATTGGCCATTGACACCGCCATGGCCAGTAAGATGGCGACAAACCCCAGTGGGGCCAACCTCACGGAATCCAGATACACCAAGTCAATCAGTAAATCATTGATGGCGGTCGCAAGAAAGATGATCGCCCCCAGTAATACCGTTTTTGCTTCGGGGTTGCCGACCCGCACCTGGCCAACCATCACCCAGAGGGCTATAGCAATAGCCGGCAACGTCCATAGCTGCCACCAACTCAGAGTCTGATAGTGAATAATGTCTCCGGGTACAACGACCACTAGCATAGACACGAGCACGAAACTGACCTGATAAGCCCTGAGCAGCGGACCAATCGGCAAACGCAGCAAAGACCAAAGCATTTGTATGGCCAGCGCGGGAAAGATATAGATAGCGCCCAGTTCTATTTTTTTCATAGCGATAAATGAAATATCAAACAAATACTTCCATTGGGTGAGCATCAATCCATAAATCCCAATATTCAGCGCCATTAAGCCAAACCAGAGGTAAGTACTAAGCTTGCGGTTTCGCCCATAGAGATAAAGGTAGTAGCAGCCAAACCCAAGTATAAGTGCACAAAATAGCAACCCCGGCACCTCACTCACCATGCCTTCGAGCACCAGTTCACGATATTGACCCAGCATGTAAACACCGGAAATGGGGCCTCCACTCCAGGCCTTTACCAGTGCCTCATCACCACCCCATACGCGCAGAGCGAGTATCAGGACATTGTCTTTACTGATGGCAGAAGTGGGGATAGCAAAAACGCGCTCCCGGTCGTAGATCACTTCACTGAGCGGCGGCAAACTACCCACGCCGCCCACCAGCTTGCCGCCCGCATAAAGCTCATAAGCGCTGAGCACTTTGCCAATTCGAACGGCCAACTGCGAGATCTGGCTCTCTCGTACCAGCTCAGGGTCCAACCGCAGGCTAAGACGGTACCAGGCCATTTGCCCGGATTCAGGAAAACCACCACTAGGCCATCGATCGGGCACTGCCATACTGGACCAGCTGGAGTCGTCCACTGCCGGTGTGGCCCAAGCGATATTATCACCGGGCTTGAAGCGCCATTGACCGCGCAGGGAAATGCCCTCACGGAGGTTTTCCCCGGTTATAAAAGGCAGTCCCTCAGTTGTCGAAGCTGCCTGTGTCAGCGACCCAGCCAACAGCAGGCAAAAGAACCCCGTGGCGAGCAAAAACGCCTTGCTGATCAGCCTTATTGGATGCTGTTGAGCCATAGTTTTACTGGCATTACCGTTTTATATTTATCGTAATTATAAAGAGACATTGGCGCTAAAAGCGACTGAGTCACCTAAACCTTGAAGCAGATCACAGAAAAAAGACCAACTAGAGCCAACCCTGGGCTCGATAGTAGAGAAAACCGACATATTCCTTGATGGCGGCGGTGCTACGCCATAAATCGTCCGCTGTCGGCAGCCAGCGCGGCACTGCGGGGATACCCACGAGTCGCTGGTAGTCAGTGGGGGCGGGAATCACCTCAAAGCCCTGACGCTCAAATAGCGGAACAGCCCGTGACATATGATATGCAGACGTTACCAGCAAAATCCTGCGTACGTCCCTGCCCTGCAAAATCAGCGCCGAATAGCGTGCGTTTTGCTGGGTATCCAGACTCTGGCGTTCCATCAACAACGCACGATCGGGCAATCCCATCAATACCATGTAATCGCGCAATTGCTCCGCCTCTGGGCGGCTGCCAGTGGTGGACCCGCCGGACAGTAATACCAGCGGTGCCTTCTTTGCTTTGTACAGGGACACGGCGTGAGTAAGCCTGTCTGCCGCCGCATTAAGGTCCGCCATGCTACCCCAATAGGTATCGCCGCGAGTGGCGCCACCCAGAACTACAATCGCATCGGCTTTAGGTACAACTGACATCGCCTTGGGCCTGAAATCATCCTCCAGGCTGGCCATCAAAAAGTCGGCTACAAGCGCAGTGGAGCAGGCATAAAGCCATACCATCGAAATCCCAAGCAGAGAGGCTGATGTTCGTCGCCAGGGCCACAGTAGCAGCGCCAGAAGCGCTAACAGGAGTGACAGGCTCAGTGGATAGACCAGCAGCGATAACAACTTGGTAAGCGAAAAAGAAATAGTGGGGCTCCTGTATACTCAGGCGACTCTTAATAATACCAAGCTAAAGGAACTACACCATGCAATACGTTGCGATTGTTACGATTCTTCTAATCATTCAATACATGGCCTATATGATGTTCTGCGGCTTCGCACGCGGCAAAGACACCGTTGTTGCCCCCGCCACTAGCGGTGATGAGCGCTTCGAGAGAGCGTTTCGGGTGCAGATGAACACTCTGGAGCAGTTGATGGTGACACTGCCAAGCATGTGGATTTGCGCGTATTTTTTCAGCCCGCTGTGGGCCGCTGGATTGGGTGTGGTGTTTATGGTGGGAAGATTGCTATACCGTCAGGCGTACATGAAAGACCCTGCAACCCGCGGCACCGGCATGATGATCGGGTTTGTGGCGAATATAGGGTTAATCGTTTTGTCCCTTTGGGGCGCCATTGGGCAGATTTAATTGCCGTAACCTTCGGGGTTTGCCTCCTGCCAGCGCCAGGTATCGACACACATTTGCTCCAGGCTGCGGGTAGCCCGCCAACCCAGTAAAGACTCGGCCGTTGCCGGGTCTGCCCAACACTCGGCGATATCCCCTGCCCTGCGATCAACCAGCTCGTAGGGTATGTTCTTACCGCTCGCCTGTTCAAATGCACTAATCATATCCAGCACGGAAGCGCCGACGCCAGTGCCGAGGTTAACCGTTAGTACGCCGGCGTTATCCAGCACGTATTCCAGTGCCGCCACATGACCCTCGGCCAGATCCACGACGTGAATGTAGTCGCGCACGCCGGTACCGTCGGGAGTCGGATAGTCGCTACCAAAAACTGATAACTTGTCTCGTCGGCCTACCGCCACCTGGGCCACAAAGGGCATCAGATTGTTGGGCCAGCCCTGAGGGTCCTCTCCTATACGACCGCTGGCATGAGCACCAACCGGATTAAAGTAACGCAAGCGGCCGATACTCCAGTTAGGGCGAGCCTGACCCCAGTCCGCCAGAATTTCCTCTACCATTAGCTTGGAGCGGCCATAAGGATTGGTCGCTGAAGTGGGAAAACTTTCCTTAATCGGCACAGATGCCGGATCACCGTAAACCGTCGCGGAAGAGGAAAATATAAACTTATCGACCCCGGCGCGTTCCATAGCCGCCAACAGCACCAAAGTGCCATTGACGTTGTTGTCGTAATACTCCAGTGGCTTTTCGACCGACTCACCTACCGCCTTTAAACCAGCAAAATGCATGACCGCGGCGATGTCGTGGCTTGCAAATAATTGATCTAGTCCAACGGAGTCGCGAATATCACATTGCACCAAGGGCACCGACATCCCGGTGAGCTCTTCTACACGAGCAACTGCTTCGGCGCTGGCATTGCAGAGGTTATCCAGGACCACCACCGAATAACCCGCCTCGGCCAGGCACACACAGGCGTGTGTGCCGATATAACCGGCACCACCGGTGACCAGAATAGAGTGGGTCATAACAAACTCAGATAAATCAACGAAGATTTATTGTAACCCGCTGTGGTGACGAGTGGCTAACTGACTGACTGATATGCAATCCAGGCACCGAATCAAAATTTAGTACTGATTATGTCTCATTGGGCTTGCGCTCAAACCTTTATCCACACGCTGTCAGATGCCCCAGAAACGGTTAGTATGCTGCTTGAGCTATCGATAAGCTTTGCTTGTTTCACAGCCTTTGGGGTGAGAACGAAAGAAACACACGATGCACTTCGCCATTATTGCCCTCATATCTGTCGTCGTCGCCAGGATTAGTATTAGTTTGGGGGCACGACTGGGCCTGGTCGATCACCCAGATGCCAGAAAGCAGCACTCGGGCACTGTCGCCCTGACCGGCGGTGTTTTCATTTTTTTGACCATCCTGCTAGGGACACTTTTCCTCGGCATTGAACCCTACACAGCGGAGATGATGGTTATAGCGATCGCTGTATTTTTAGTGGGTGTATTTGACGATTTTCAACAGATTCATGCCGGCCTGCGCTTACTTATCCAATATGTTGCGGGAGCACTGCTAGCGACTTATGGCGGCATTGCCATTGATAACGTCGGGAACCTATTGGCCTTCGGCGACATATACCTGCTATTACTTACCATTCCGCTGACGGCGTTATCTGTGGCAGGACTCTCTAACGCATACAACATGACCGATGGCATTGATGGATTGGCAGCATCGACTATTGCCTTACCCCTCCTTGCTCTGTATTGCCTCGCCATTGACAACAGACATCCTGAGGCTGAGTTTTTGATGCTAATGCTGATACCTTTAGGCGTCTTTCTAATCTTCAACCTGGGCCCCAACAATAACCTGTTGCCTAAGGTGTTCCTGGGAGACGGCGGCAGCATAACTCTGGGCTTTCTTGTAACAGCGTCGCTGGTGCACTTTTCTCAGGGAGATTGGGCCGTTATTGAGCCGGTTACCGCGTTGTGGATGGTAACCGTGCCATTGATGGATATGCTTGCAACCATGCTGAGGCGCTATCGAAGCGGCCGAAAAGTGATGGACGCCGATCGGTCGCATTTACATCACACGCTAATGGATATGGGGTTCACTCCTCGGCAAACGCTAACGATTTTAGTAGTCTACGCGACTGGCGGCATCGCTGTGGGTCTGGCGTTAGAAGCTGTTCCGGCTTACGTCAGCCTCGCTGTTTACTTCCTGGTTTTCGGATTGCATTGCGCTTTTGTTCTGGACCTGCTCTCCATACAGAGCAGAGAATGATCGCCAAAAACGTTCACTTTCACGCCTCTTCACAGTACCATCTCTTTAGTCGTCTAATAGCGTAGTCGCTATCTAGCACTATTACTTCAGCGAGATGAATCGATTGGTGAAACAACCCACTATAGCCGTCATAGGCCTGGGCTACGTTGGCCTGCCCCTGGCCGTAGAGTTTGGTAAGCAATACCGAACCATCGGTTTCGATATCAACCAGGCACGCATTGATGAACTAAGTACAGGGGACGACTGCACGCTGGAGTTTGACGCGGCTGAATTGAAACACGCCACACAGCTTACTTTTACTCACGAGCCGGCGGATATCGGAGACGCCAACGTCTTCATTGTTACCGTACCCACACCTATCGACCAACACAATCGACCGGACCTCAGACCACTGGGTTTGGCCAGCACCACAGTAGGTAAACTGCTTAAACAGGGCGACGTTGTGATTTACGAATCTACCGTCTACCCCGGCGCTACCGAGGAATACTGCGTTCCCTTATTAAGCCAGCACTCTGGCCTGGCATTCAATAGGGACTTTCACGTGGGTTATAGTCCGGAGCGCATCAACCCGGGCGATAAGGAGCACAGCCTCACCTCCATTATCAAAGTAACTGCAGGCTCCAACCAGAAAACAGCTGACTATGTAGACGAACTATATAACTCCATAATCACCGCCGGCACTCACAAAGCTCAGAGTATTAATGTGGCAGAGGCCGCCAAAGTTATAGAGAACACGCAGCGGGACGTGAATATCGCGCTAATGAATGAGCTGGCTATGATCTTTAATCGCTTGGACATTGAGACTGACCACGTACTTCAGGCCGCGAGTTCCAAGTGGAATTTTCTGCCATTCAAACCCGGACTCGTAGGCGGCCACTGCATTGGCGTTGACCCCTACTACCTAACGCATAAGGCCCAAGAGATTGGTTATCACCCTGAGATGATTCTGGCGGGGCGGCGCATTAATGATCAGATGGGAAGTTACGTGGCGGCCCAATTTGTTAAAGCGCTGCTGGAAAAGGACATACACATCAAGGGTGCGCGAGTGCTGGTAATGGGCTTAGTATTTAAGGAAAACTGCCCAGACCTGCGTAACAGCAAAGTTGTAGACGTAATACGCGAACTGCAAGATTATAACGTGGACTTGGACACTTACGACCCGTGGGCGGACGCAGCAATCGCTTACGACGAATACAATATTGACATGATCGTCGAGCCTGAAGCGGGCGTTTATGACGGCATTATCATTGCTGTAGCCCACCAAAAATTCAGAGACATGACGGCACAGCAAATTCGCGCTATGGGTAAGTCAACGCACGTTTTGTACGACCTGAAAAATGTGTTGCCGACTGGTGCGAGCGACATAAGACTGTAAGCGATGACGCCTTATCAAAAAGTAAAAGATCAAATCACTGCCACACCGGCCACTTGGCTGGTTACCGGAGCTGCAGGCTTTATAGGATCTAACCTGGTAGAAACTCTGCTTCGCCTTAACCAGACAGTGATAGGCCTTGATAATTTTGCGACTGGCCACCAGGCCAATCTGGACGAAGTACAATCATTGGTCAATGAGAAGCAATGGCAACGGTTCAACTTTGTACAAGGTGACATTACTAATCCAGACGACTGCCAACGAGTCTGCATTGGAGTCGATCATGTTCTTCATCAGGCAGCGCTGGGTTCAGTGCCTCGCTCCCTGAACGACCCCATCACCACCAACCGTGTAAACGTAGACGGCTTCCTGAACATGCTAATAGCGAGTAGAGATGCCGTGGTAAAAAGCTTCACCTATGCAGCCAGCAGCTCAAGCTATGGAGATCACCCCGCGCTACCCAAGGTAGAGGACAATATCGGTAAGCCCTTATCGCCCTACGCCGTGACCAAGTACGTTAATGAACTGTACGCCGAGGTATTTGCACGCTCTTACAATTTCAACACCATAGGGCTGCGTTACTTTAATGTATTTGGCGAACGTCAGGACCCCAACGGCGCCTATGCTGCGGTAATTCCTAAATGGATCGCTGCGATGATCAGCAACAACGATGTAATCATTAATGGAGATGGAGAAACTAGCAGGGATTTCTGTTTTATCGACAACGTCGTTCAGGCAAATCTACTCGCAGCAACATCAAGCGAAGATGCCAGAGACTCTATTTACAATGTGGCGTTCGGAGGCAGAACTTCCCTAAACACGCTTTTTTCGGCGCTGCAACGCACGCTTGCCGACAATAACGTCTGCTATGACAAGCAGGCAATATATGGCACTTTTCGCGATGGTGATGTGCTGCACTCACAAGCTGATATCAGCAAAGCTGAAAAAATCTTGGGTTATAGGCCGGAGTTCGATATCAGCGGTGGTATTGCCAGAACAATTCCTTGGTACATTTCGAAAAAACACTCGCCCCATGAGCAACAATTCTAACTGGTCTATTTTCAGCATACTCTGCGAAGTATTAGGCGGGCAAAATGATCAACGCTTAATACAGGCAGAGATGAATCGGCAACTGCCAGCACTGTTTGATATAGCAGCAGTGAACGACGTGCTACCTGCCCTTGCAGTAAGGTGCAATGATCAGCAGGTGAGCACCGACACTTTAAGTGAGCATCAGCGCAGCAAGCTCAAGCAAGCCCTAATAGACAACACCGTGCGCAACATGCAGATTAAGGCGCAGGCTCTAAAAATCACAACTCAACTGAACCGGGCCGGAATTACTCCGCTATTTTTGAAAGGCACTGTACAACTGCTAGACCCCAGCACAAAAGACCTGGGCTTTCGCAAACAAGTAGACATCGATCTGCTGGTAGCGCCAGAGCAACTTGAAGTAGCAGCCAATGTTTTTCTCGACACGGGTTACACCTTCTACAATATAAATGCAGGTTTTTCTTCTGAAACAACACTCCCGTTAGACACGCCCACAGCGATAAGGCGCAGTGCTGCGCACCACCACCTTCCTCCACTGGTTAAAGAAGGTTACGCAACTACCGTAGAACTGCACCGGCACTTTCTTCCCAAACGTTTTCAGCGTAAAAATCCTTTAGAACCACTATTTGAAACAGCCCACGAGCAGCAATACCACGGTGCAAGATACCTCACTCCTGCTCTGGAGTATCAGCTTATCCACCTGCTGCTTGGAAAGATGATTAACGATGGCCACCTAGCGCGCCTAACATTTCCTGTTCGTGAAGCCTGTGATTACCTTAAAGTGATCGAGAGCGGGGGAAGAAATATCGACCAAGGGCTAATTAAGCGTCACTGTGAGGAGGTGTACCCAATCTTCTCCAGCCTGGTTGAGGCGCTAATGATGCATAGAGTAAAGGGAACATCCACTTACCCCCGCGATCTTTCAAGGCGCATATTGATCATGCAAAAGCGCTATGACTTCCCTGGAATAGCCAAGCTGCTGGATACTCGAGCAAGGCTATTGCATCTGGCGAACTCTTTACTCCATAACCCGGCAAAGCTACCTGCCTATGTAAACCGAATCAAAAAGACGCCCTCCTCTAACTATCTCAATGATTAACCGAACGATACAGCTTTGAAGCCCAGATTACGAAACAAGTTAATTTCAACACTACACTCCCATAAAAGATTTTGTATAAGGCGAATAAGACTTGCACGGCCAGTTGTAATCACTGTTGAAGGTCGTTCCAGCACAAGCTATACGTTACGAACACCTACTGCTAGAAAGACATGCAAAACTGAATGAGCTAGGTATATTCCTGAGCGAACGTGGACAACGCTTCTCTTCTTCCATGCTAAATCTTGATATACCATCGGGAACAGACACACCTGCAGAACAGGCGGATTGCATTTCTAGCCCACTCTTGCAAAAGAGTCGTGGCTATTTTTCGGGTGAGTTACTGAGCAAGATGCTGAGAATTCTTGCAGATACTAAAATAATGAAATCCCGCGATACTGATATTTTTGGTCACAAGTTTGGATGAGAACTGCGATTGGATTCAGTTTCATTG
>ERZ1046367.2333-NODE-2333-length-10144-cov-4.388542_pt1 | contig 10144 bp, 10 predicted proteins | sample MGYA00383091_ERZ1046367 | MGnify/ENA primary metagenome ERZ1046367 (study PRJEB29581, sample SAMEA5548361) | metagenome | biome: marine; feature: coastal; material: water | depth 50 m | study: Short-term variability in the microbial, nano- and picoplankton... | reverse complement strand
TATTTTCTTCCCAAATAACTTTAAGTTTTACTGAGACATTACTTTCTAAATCCTTAAGTGGAGTTGGGGGATCAATAAAATCATTACCAAAATAAGTTTCTTCAATTTGATCATGAAGGTCTTGAACTTGGGGAAAAAAACAACCGCTTAAAAATAAACTTATTAAAAAAACAAATCTCATTGGCCTATAGAATCTATTTTATTTTGCAATACTTTACGAATATCTCCTTGCCCTTTATATAGCTCCAAGCCTTCAAGATAATATTTTTTTGCTTCTTCTTTATTACCTTGTTTAAAATAAATATCGCCAATAATGTCTTTTGCTAGAGTTTGATAACCAACTGTTTTTACTTTTTTTGCTGATTCCATTGCATCATTCAATTTATTAGTTACATAATAAATATTAGCTAAAAAATAATATGCCATTGATTGAATTGAATCTTCAATTGCATTTTCAGATGCCCAAATTAATTCGCTAATTGCTTCTTCATTTTTATTTTCTTTGGAATACAATTTAGAAAGATATATTGCAGATCTCGATGCATACGGAGTATTTCTTGAATTTTCTTTTAATTGGGAAACTTTCTCCTTAATTAAATTTGTATCAGTTACCTTTTCCATTAATATTTCTTGATACATTTGAGAGGCTCTTTCAGAGTTCTGAATCTTTTTATCTAAATAAAAATCATATGAAAAATATATAGCTAAAAAAGAGATAATTCCCATAATAATCAAACTCTTATGTGTTCTCCAGATTTTTTCTATTTTTTCTATCTGTTCTTCTTCTGTATCTACAGCCATTTTATTTCCTTTTTAATAAATTTCCTGGGATTGAAGCTAATAATTCTTTTGTATAATTAGTTTTTGGATTGCTGAAAATTATATCAGTTTTTCCCTGTTCAATTAATTTTCCATTCTTCATTACAACAACTTCATTTGCTATATGGCGAACTATTCTTAAATCATGAGTTATAAAAAGATAAGTTAAACCAAATTCTTTTTGTAATGATTTAAGAAGTTGGATAATTTGAGCTTGAACAGAAACATCAAGTGCTGATACTGGCTCGTCACATATAACTAATTCAGGCTCTAAAATCAATGCTCTCGCAATACCAATTCTTTGCCTTTGGCCTCCCGAAAATTGATGTGGGTATTTTGATAAATCATCTTCAGTTAAACCTACTTTTTTTATCATATTTACTATCTTCAAATATTGACTTGAACTATCTCCAAGACCATGAATTATTAGTGGCTCTTCCATTATTTTTGCTATTTTCATTCTTGGATTTAAAGAAGCGTACGGATCTTGAAAAATCATTTGTATATTTTTTCTAGTATTCTTAAGAACATCGCCATCAATTATTCTTAAATTTTTATTTTTAAAAGTAATTAAACCTTTATCTAGCTCAATCAAACGAATTAAACTCTTTGCTAAAGTAGACTTTCCACTACCAGATTCTCCCACAACAGCTAAAGTAATACCTTTCTTTATACTTATAGATATATTATCTAATGCCTTAATTACGCTTTGGGTTCTTGTAAAAAATCCAGAAGTTTTAACATAATTTTTTGATAAATTTTTTGCTTCTAATAATACTTCCATTTGCTTAACTCATTAATCTCTTTAAGGTTGAATAATTTATTGGTTTCAAATCTTTTTTCCCATCAACATCAGGAACGCAACCAAGCAATGCTTTTGTATAAGGATGTTTTGGTTTATTTAATACCTCTGAAACATCACCCTTTTCAACAATCTTTCCTTGATACATTACCGCAACATTATCAGCAATATCTTCAACTACACCAAAATCATGAGTAATAAATAGCATAGTCATTTGGAATTTTAATTTTAAATTATTTAAAAGCTTTAAAATTTGCGATTGAACAGTAACATCCAAAGCTGTAGTAGGTTCATCAGCAATTAATAATTTAGGTGAGCTTGATATCGCCATTGCGATCATAACTCTTTGTCTTTGGCCTCCTGAGAGTTCATCTGGATAACTATCAATTCGCCATGACGGTATCCCAACAATTTTAAGTAGTTCTTTTACACGATTATTTAATTTTAAATTAGAAAGTTTTTGATGAACTTCGATTGCCTCTTTAATTTGATATCCAATTGTAAGAACTGGATTTAATGAAGTCATTGGTTCCTGAAAAATCATTGCAATATCTTTACCTCGTTTCTTTCTAATTTCCTCTTTAGTTAAATTTAATAAATTAATACCTTCAAAAAATATTTTTCCAGACATAGATAATTGGGATGGAAGAAGCTGCATAATTGATAAAGCTGTTAAACTTTTTCCGCTTCCTGACTCACCAACAATACATGTAGTTTTCCCTTTATTTAACTCTAAAGATATATCTTCAACCAATTTTAAACTAGAATTATTATTAGGAATAACTTCTAAATTATTGATTTCTAATATTTTTTTATTATCCAAAATTTATCTTACCTTTAATGTAAGAACAAAGTTTATCTATCCCAATACTCTCTTGGAGTCCGCTATCACGAATAAGTTTTACCTGAATTATCTTCTTCTCTGCTTCTTGATCGCCAATGATTAATGCAACTTTTGCTCCACTTTTATCAGCTTTCTTCATTTGAGATTTAAAACTAGATCCTTCTAAATTTAAACTAATCTTCAAATCTTCATTTCTTAATTCTTCAGCAATTTTAAATGCAAAAGGTTGTGCTTTGTCACCAAGATTTACAATATACACATCGGGTAAGATTGAATCATTTTTTATATTTAAATTCTCGAGTAATAAGATTATTCTTTCTACGCCAATAGCAAAACCACAAGCTGGAGTTGGATTACCACCAATTTTTTCAACTAAATAATCATAACGACCGCCTGCCGCAATAGCTCCCTGACTCCCTAAATCATTTGATACCCATTCAAAAACAGTACGATTATAGTAATCTAAACCCCTTACAAGTCTTGTATTTATTGTAAATTCTAAATTATGATCTTTAAGAATATTACAAAGCTCATTAAAATGTTCCTTTGTTTTATTTGATAAATGATCAATAAGCTTAGGAGCTAAATCTAACATTGATTGCATTTTTGGATTTTTACTATCAAGTATTCTTAATGGATTTTCATATAAGCGCCTCAAAGCATCCTCATCTAAAATTTCTTTATTTTTTTCAAAATATTTAATTAATTTTTCTCTATAAGCAACTCTATCATCAGGGTCGCCAATAGTATTTAATTCTAGATTTATATTTTTAAGACCTAATTGATCCCATAATCTTGCTAATAACAAAATTTGCTCTGCATCAGAATCTGGTTTATCAAAACCAAATACTTCGGCTCCTATCTGATGAAATTGTCTTTGCCTGCCTTTTTGAACATTTTCATGCCGAAACATAGCTCCACGATAAAACAGCTTAACAGGCCCATTATAAGTTAAATTATTTTCAATGATTGCTCTTACACATCCAGCTGTTCCTTCAGGTCTTAACGTTAATCTATTCTTATTAAGATGATCTTCCCAGCTATACATTTCTTTTTCTACAATATCTGTATGATTACCCACACTCTCAATAAAAAGATTAGTTAGCTCAACCAAAGGAAGCCCTATTTCTTTATAATTATATTGATCTAAAATAAATAAGGATTTTTCTTCAAAAAATCGCCACAAATCTTGCTTTTCAGGCAAAACATCATAAAAACCCTTTAATGTTTGAAATTTTTTAACCATTTTTTCTTTTATTATTTATTTGGTAATTATTTTCAACATAATCGTTAATTATATTTATAAAATCAACTCCGATATTATCACCTTTTAATGTAACTGTTTTTTTTCCATCAACAAAAACTGGAGCAACTGGAGTCTCACCAGTTCCTGGAAGACTTATCCCTAAATTTGCCATTTTAGATTCCCCAGGCCCATTAACTACACAGCCCATTACAGCAACAGTCATTTCTTCAACTCCTTGATATTTATGCCTCCAAACAGGCATACTCTCTCTTAAATATAACTGAATATCTCCTGCTAGTTTCTGAAAAAAAGTTGAAGTAGTCCTTCCACAACCAGGGCAAGCAATTACTATCGGAGAGAAAGCACGAATACCAATAGTTTGTAATAATTCTTGAGCAACAATTACTTCCTTTACTCTTGATTCATTAGGTTCAGGAGTTAGAGATATACGAATTGTATCTCCAATATTATTTTGAAGAAGGTATCCCATTGATGCAGCTGAGGCAACAATTCCTTTTGTGCCTATTCCTGCTTCTGTCAAACCAAGATGAAGTGGATAATTACATCGTTTTGATAGATTTGTATAAATTTCGATTAAATCTTGAACATCACTTACCTTACAAGAAACGATTATCTTATTTTTAGATAATCCTAATTTCTCAGCTTGATTAGCACTATCAATAACTGAACAAATTAAAGCCTCTTTCATAACTTCTTTTCCTGAAAGTGGGTGTTCTAAAACAGAATTTTTATCCATTAATTCCTTAAGCATTTCTTGATCTAAACTACCCCAATTCACACCAATTCTTATAGGTTTATCATAATCAATTGCTACTTTAATCATTGTAGAAAATTGATCATCTCTTTTAGATCCTTTACCAACATTGCCAGGATTAATTCTATATTTATCCAATGAATCTGCACATTTTGAAAATTTTTGTAAAAGTTTATGGCCGTTATAGTGAAAATCCCCTATTAATGGAACATTGCAACCTAAATTTAAAAGATCTTGCCGAATACCATAAACTTCTTTTGCTGCTTCTTCAGTATTTACAGTAATTCTTACTAATTCAGATCCTGTTTGCCATAATTCAACAATTTGATTAACAGTAGATTTTCGATCAGCTGTGTCAGTATTAGTCATTGATTGGACGACAGTTGGTGCTCCACCTCCTATTGGGACGCCACCAACAATTACTTGTAATCTATTTTTATTTATTTTCATTTACACTTTACTAATGCACAAAAGTAATCTTACTACTTCTTCTTTTTTTATCCTGAACTTTACCGACAAGTTGACCACACGCAGCATCAATATCCTCACCCCTTGTTTTTCTTATAGTAGTTATAATACCTTCATCCATTAAAACTTCCTTAAATCTATTTATTATATTTTTATCAGAACATTCATATCCACTATTTTTGAATGAATTAAAAGGAATCAAATTAAATTTACAGGGAACATTTTTTACTAATTTAATTAATTCTTTTGCTTGATCTAAAGAATCATTTACATTTTTAAGCATGACGTATTCAAAAGTAATAAAATCCCGAGGAGCAAACTCAATATATCTAAGGCATCCAGAGATTAATTCCTTTAATGGATATTTTTTATTAATTGGTACTAACTCATCCCTTAACTTATTATTTGGCGCATGAAGAGAAACGGCTAAAGCTACAGGACAATCTTTCTTAAGTTTATCCATTGCAGATACAAGTCCACTTGTTGAAAGAGTCACTTTTCTCCTGCTTAAACCATATACATGGTCATCAAGCATCATTTCTAAAGAATGCACTACATTATTATAGTTAGTTAAAGGCTCACCCATTCCCATCATAACTACATTTGAAATAATTCGTTTTTCCAAGTCTAAATGATTATATTTTTCTTGTTTTCTTAAAAGCTTATTGGCTAACCATAATTGTCCAATAATTTCTCCGGAGGTAAGATTTCTATTAAATCCTTGCCTCCCAGTAGAGCAAAAAGTACACTCTAGCGCACAACCTACCTGAGATGAAATACATAGAGTTCCTCGATCTTCTTCAGGAATAAAAACAGTTTCAATTCCATTTTTTTCCCCAACATCTAATAACCATTTTCTTGTACCATCTAATGAAAGATGATCAAAAGTAATTTCTGGTGTAACGATTTTAGCGTTATTCTTAAGGGTAGTTTGAAATGACTTTGCAACATCTGTCATCACTTCAAAATGATCTTCATTAAAATAATATATCCAACGTAAAAGCTGTTTAGCTCGATAAGGCTTATGGCCGAATTTTTTTATATATTCGGTGAGTTCCTGCAGATTAAATTCTAATAAATTATCCAAAAATTATTTTATCCAAAAAAATAATCAATTTCAATTTTAGCGTTTTCTAATGAATCTGAACCATGCACAGCATTTGCATCTATACTTTCTGCAAAGTCTGCTCTAATAGTTCCCGGCTTTGCTTCTTTAGGATTAGTAGCCCCCATTAATTCACGATTTTTTAATACAGCATTTTCTCCTTCTAAAACTGTAATCATAACTGGGCCAGAGGTCATAAACGATACTAAATCATTAAAGAAAGGACGATCCTTATGAATCTCATAAAAACCTTCTGCTTCTTCTTTACCAAGATCAATCATTACTGCATTCACAATCTTCAATCCAGATTTTTCAAAACGTGAATAGATTTCACCAATCACATTTTTTGCAACTGCATCAGGCTTAATAATTGATAGTGTTTGTTCTATTGCCATACTTAATTCTCCAAAACAATTAATATATTTACAAAAGAGCGTTAAAATAACATTTTTACACTATAAAATAAACGAAATTCAATCAAACTCAACATGTTTCTGACTATCACTTTTTATCATTTTGTTAACCTTGAAAACATAAAACCCATTCGAGAGCATATAAATAAATTTTGCCAAGATAATCAAATTAAAGGCACCGTCTTATTAGCAACTGAAGGTATTAATGGAACCATATCTGGAAAAGAAAATAATATCCAGAAGTTCATAATTTTCATTAAAGAAGATGAATCTTTTAGTAACAAATTTAAAAAACTTAAACACAAAGAGTCGTGGGCAACTGAAAATCCATTTTATCGAATGAAAGTAAGGATAAAAAAAGAAATTGTAGCTCTTGGTATTAATGAGGTTAATCCTTCAAAGGTAGTAGGTAGATATGTTTCTCCTCAGGATTGGAATAAATTAATAAGTGATCCTGAAACTACAGTAATAGACACAAGAAATAGTTATGAAGTTGATATTGGTACATTCAAAAATGCTATAAACCCTAAAACCAAAACATTTAGAGAGCTTCCTAATTATATTGATACTCAGCTAGATCCAAAAAAAAATAAAAAGATTGCTATGTTTTGCACCGGAGGTATTCGCTGCGAAAAAGCGACTTCCTTGATGATTGAGAAAGGTTTTGATGAGGTTTATCACCTTCAAGGCGGCATCTTAAAGTACCTTGAAACGGTACCCAAAGAAAAAAGTTTATGGGACGGAGAGTGTTTTGTATTTGACCAAAGAGTAGCTGTTACGCACGGTCTTAAAGAAGGACAATATGACCAATGCTATGCATGCAGGCACCCTTTATCTCCCAACGAAATGGATTCAAAATATTACAAAAAAGGTATTTCATGTCCTTATTGTTACGAAAAATTGACTAATAAGAAAAAAGCTAGCGTAATTGAAAGACAAAAACAAATAGAGCTTGCAAAATTAAGAGGTGAAAATCATATAGGAAAACAAATAAGAGAAAAATAAATTGAAGTAAATAAGTTGAATTTAATTATGCTTTTGATTTATATTTTTCATTAAGATTTTCTTTGTCAATCCCCACCCCTTCGGAAAGATTATATAAGTCAGTATTTGATAATTTAACAGCTTCTTCAGCTGAAAGATTATGCCTATTTGAATATATTAAAGCATCTGAGTGAGGTAATAATTGATCACATTGGTCACAATAAGGGAAAATATTAAAAAGGCCAGATTTATGAGCATAACGAAGTAATTTATATTTTTTCTCATTAAGAATTTCAAGAACTGGTTGTTTAAAAGCGTTTCCTAAAACAATTTTATTATTATAATCGTAACAACATGGAATAACTTCACCATCCCATTGTATTTGAAGAGGTCCTGATTCAGGTCTTCCACATGTTGTTTTAGTTAACTGAGCTTCATTCTTGATACGATCTCTATAATCACGACCATCACCAAAATTATGAGGCCTCCAAATCTCAATTGCATCTACCAAAGGCTCCCAGAATTTTCGAAAATTTTGTTCATCTTTTTCATTCTCAGGAAGGGTTAAATAAGAAATTTGAATTTTAGTTTTAAAGTTTTTCTCATCTCTTAATTCTATAAATTTTAAAAGTCCATTTTTTGTTCTCTCAAAATCAAGTCCTTGCATTACCGTATTATATGTATCTTCTCCCATACCATAAAAACTAATACGAATCTCATCTAAACCTGCTTCTAATATTTTTTTAGCACGATTACTATTAAGGACTGAACCATTTGATATTATATAAGTTGATAAATCATTTTTTTTGGCGTAAGCAATTTTTAATTCCAAATTTTTATCAAGCATGGGCTCACCAAAACCTGTTAAAACAATATTTTTAGCACCAAGACTTACAATTTCATCAATACTTTTTTCATATTTAGCTTGATCCATAATGCCATGTTCACGACCATGTTCATGTTCATCTCTTGGGCACATAATACATGATGCATTACAGTGATCTGTAACTTCATATCTAACTTCTGGATGAGAAAGTTTAGTTATTGGTTTTTCAATAGGTATCTTCTTGAGCAAATCTTCTAAGCTAGCATCATTAAAATTAATGCTGCCATCATTTAATAGATTATCTTGTAAAATCCTAAGATTAGCATCAAGATTTCTTATTGGAATAATTACTTTAGAGTTTGCCATAACTAATGTTACCTTAATTCTTAATGACCTTCATCTTATCAATTACATTATAATATGTTATCTATAAAGAAATAAGCTAAGAAAAACATATGAAAAAAATAAATTGGGCAATACTAGGTGCGGCTAGAATTACCGAAAAAATGATACCAGCTATTATGAATAGCAAATACGGGGAATTAAAGGCTATTGGCAGTCGTCGTCCAAATTCAGCAAAAGAATGTATAAAAAAACATGCTCCAAATCATACTTCAAAAATAGAGTGTTATACAGGATTTGATCAAATTATTAATGATAATGAAATTAATGCTATTTATATTCCCTTATCTAATGAAGAACATACCGAACCTGCATTAAAAGCCATTCGAAATAAAAAACATGTTCTTATTGAAAAACCTATGGCTATAAAATCACAAGAAGTTCAAATTCTTATAAATGAGGCTAAAAAAAATAATGTAAAAATTATGGAAGGCTTTATGTATGCATTTCACCCTCAATTTGATCGCCTACAAAATATTATTAATTCTGGTATTTTGGGGCAAGTAAATTATGCCCACTCAATGTTTTCTTTTCCGATACAACCAGCTAGATTTTATCGAATCAATAGAGAAATAAGTAACGGTGGAGGTGCTCTTTGGGATATAGGCCCTTATGCAATTCATACTGTACGAAATTGTTTTAAAGAAAGTCCAGTAAGGGTATATGGCCAATCGAAACTTAATGAACACAATGCAGATATTTCAACTACTGGTATGATTGATTTTGGTTCAAACAAAAAAGCAACTTTCGATATAAGTTTTGAATGCACTAGAAGATCAGAATTTGAAGTTTTTGGTGAAAATGGAAGATTAAAATGTCCATTAGTTTGGCAGCCAGATAATTTACCAGCAAAAATAACTTATACAACAGAAAAATCAGGCTTTAAAGAAGAAATTGTTCCTACAGCAAATCATTTTGATTTAGAAATTGATCATTTTAATAGCGCAATACTTCAAGACACTCATGTAAAACTAAAACCCGAAGATGCTTTATGGAATGCCAAAACACTTGAAGGAATCCAAAAAAGCATATCAATTAAGGCATGGGTAACTTTGTAGATGGGAAAATATTGGATTTTTGATTTTGATGGTACTTTAGTTGACTCTGAAAAACCAATTAGAAAATGTTATCAAAAAATAACAATGTCAATAGACCCATCAAAGATAAAAAAAGCTGAGCAAATAATAATAGGTCCTACATTAAAAGAAACAACAAAGCTTATATTAGGTTCTGAAAATATTAATCAATATGAAAAATTTATAGAAATGTTTAAAAAACAATATGATGAAAAATTTCTTTTTGATACCAAACCATATGTTGGGGTTCTTAAAACATTAAAAGAATTAATTCAAAGAGGTGACAAATTAGCAATTGCAACAAATAAAAGAAAAGAACCGACCCTAAAGCTCATTGATTATTATGGGTGGAATAATTATTTTCAATGGATTGGTTGTACTGAT
>ERZ1046367.2328-NODE-2328-length-10168-cov-8.825769_pt1 | contig 10168 bp, 10 predicted proteins | sample MGYA00383091_ERZ1046367 | MGnify/ENA primary metagenome ERZ1046367 (study PRJEB29581, sample SAMEA5548361) | metagenome | biome: marine; feature: coastal; material: water | depth 50 m | study: Short-term variability in the microbial, nano- and picoplankton... | reverse complement strand
TCACAAGCTTCTTGAGGAGACTTACCCTGCCTCATTAATTCAACAACCAAGAATGATCCAACTGTTTTTACAACTTCCTCCCCTAAACCAGTTGCAACAGCTCCACCAATTTTATTATCTATAAATAACCCTGAACCAATTATTGGAGAGTCACCTACCCTGCCTTTCATTTTATATGCAAGTCCACTTGTTGTGCACGCTCCTGACATATTATTATTCTTATCAAGACATAGCATGCCGATAGTATCATGATTTTCAATATTGATTAATGGTTTGTATTCTTCATTTTCAAGCCACTTTTCCCATTCTTTTTTAGATGTTTCAGTTAATAAATTTATTTTTTCATACCCTTGAGAAAGAGCAAATTCTTCAGCTCCTTTTCCAGCAAGCATAACATGAGGCGTTTTCTCCATTACATCTTTAGCTAATTTTGCAACATTAACAATGTTTTCTACTGCAACAACAGATCCACAGTCTCCTAAATGGTTCATAACACATGCATCTAATGTAACTTTTCCTGTTCTATCTGGTGCTCCACCAAATCCAACTGTAGTATTTTTTGGGTTTTCTTCTTCAACTGCAACACCAATAACAGCAGCTTCTAATGCGTCAGCACCTTTATCTAACATTAAACCAGCTTTAAAATTTGCTTCTGTTGTTTTCCAAGTTGATATAGATCTTACCATAGGAGAAAATTTAAAATTATTTGCTTTAAGTTTTGAGGTAATCGAAGACATTAAACCAATGCTAAATATATCAAAAATAAAGTTTCGTCTTTTCATATTATACATTTAGAGCTCTTAACCTTTGTATTAGTGGAGGATGAGAGTAGTGAAAGAATACGTATAGGGGATGTGGATAAATATTTGACAGACTATCTACAGATAATTTTTTTAAAGCTAATGATAAATCTTCTCCATTGAAGGTTTCTTTTGCATATGCATCTGCCTCAAATTCATTTTTTCTACTTATATAATTCATCAAAATGCTTGACATCATTGAAATCGGTGAAAAGATTATACTGAAACCAATTAAACCAAGATGAAAACTAGTGTCTAAACCACCTAGTGCAATTGAAATTTCTGGTAGCTTCAAACATAATTCAAAGAAAAAAGTCATTACCCCTATTTGGATAACTGACATTACTAGACCTGAGAAAACATGTTTTTTCTTAAAATGCCCAACCTCATGTGCTAAAACTGCAACCAATTCATTTTCAGTATGTTTTTCTATCAAAGTATCATACAGAGCTATAGTTTTTCTTGGTCCTAATCCACTAAAGAATGCATTAGCTTTAGTTGATCTTTTTGAGCCGTCAATCACATAAATATTTTTTAAAAGATATCCAACCTCTTTAGAATAATTTTCAATTTTTTTTCTTAACCCACCGTTGTCAAGAGGTGTAAGTTTATTAAATATTGGAACAATTATATCTGCATAAAACATGTTAATAAATACCATTAATAATGAAAGTCCAATCCATAACCATAACCAGAACCCATCTTTCAAATTATCATATAGATATAAGGCTATAAATAAAAGAAACCCTCCAATTAAAATTGATAGTATAGATGATTTAATTATGTCAATAAAAAAAGTAGATTTTGTAGTTTTATTAAAACCAAATTTTTCTTCAATTACAAATGTATTATAAAATGAAAAAGGGATTGATATTATTGAACTCAAGATGAATAGGATTAGAAAGAAAACTCCTGATTTGGCAAAACTAGAATTCATATCAAACGGTTCAAACAGATTAAAATTATCTGAATAGACTAATTGATCTAGAAATCCATATCCGTTAAATACCAAAAGCGAAATAACAAATAGAAAACTTGCTATACTAGAAAGTAACCCTGCTTTGCTTTTACTTATAGCATATAGTTTTGCTTTTTCATATTTCTCTTTATCATAGAAATTCTCTAATTCAATAGGTATTTCATCTTTCCAATTTTTATGATTTAGATAATCTAAAATATTTGAGAATAAAAAATTAAAAATTACTAAGCCAATAATTATTAGAAACCATACTTCAGATGTCATAAAAATGAATTTATTTAATTTAGATTTAAATGTAATAAAAGATGATTAATAAGTATACAATTATAGGAATTTTAGGAATTTTTATTAACTCTTAAGCCTGTGTAATGATAAAGTCAAGAGAATTATCTAATTAGATTGATGGTTATCATAAAGATACATAGGTAATGCTAATGAGAATCCTACTAGAAACATTGGCAGTAAATATCTAATGATTTTAATAGGAGTTTTTCTGTAGTTATAAATTAAAAAAACTAAAAAAGAGGAAGCTGCTACAGTGAGGTCCATTGACAACATTGATACTGCATAGTTTTCATACAAAAGGGTAAAGAAACCATCCATAGACCAGTTGTTGATTTTTAAAAAATTAAATAAGTTATAATAAGGAAGTGCAATTCCAAGTATACAGAGTATCAGATATATTTTTTTCATAATTAAATTGTTATGTGTTCAGTCGGTTTAATGATTATTAATTCTTTATTTTCTTTTTTGAACTCTTCTACAGCTTTAGATTGATCAATTTCAATTAAACCAAAAGTATCAAAATGGTAGCCTAGTATTTTATCACATTGGATAAAGTCAGAAGCTAAAATTGCATCTTCGTAACCCATTGTAAAATTATCTCCAATTGGTAAAACAGCAAGATCTAAATTGTATTTAAGTGGAATAAGTTTCATATCATAAGTTAAAGCAGTATCTCCAGCAATGTATATTGATTTATTATTTGCTGAGATTATAAAGCCTCCTGGCTGACCTCCATTTTCTCCATCAGGAAAGGTTGAAGTATGAATTGCATTAACATACTTTAATTCTCCAAAATCAAAATTCCATTTACCACCATGATTCATTGGATGACCCTTTAATCCTTTGTTTTGAAAATAATTGACAATTTCAAAATTTGAAATAATAATAGAGTCATTTTCTTTAGCTAGTTTTTCAACATCTAAAATATGATCTTGATGAGCATGAGTAATAAGAATAAAATCTGGTTTTAAACTATCAATATCAACATCTGAAGCAAAAGGATTTCCAGAGATAAATGGATCAACTACAATACTAAATTCATCAATTTTAATTTCTAATGAGGCATGTCCTAAAAAAGTGATTTTCATTTTTTTTAATTAATTTAATGAAAATGGTTTATATAAAAGCAATAAAGAAATTAATAAATATACACAATGAGTAACTCCATATTTAGAAAAGATGGGACCGCTCAAGGGGTTGCAAAACAGCGATTGATTGAATCACTTGCTAAACCTGGTAAACGTGTTATTTATGATCCTTATGCTAAGAAGTTTGTAATTGGTGCAGGTATAATTAAACTTATGGGGCATAAGTTTAGTGTCTGGTTGAGTAAAAAGTTCGTTCCTGGATTTCATGAACTTCTAATTTCTCGAACACGATTTATAGATGATCTAATTGAAAAAAGCACCTCTGATAAGGTAGAACAATATGTCATTCTAGGCGCTGGGTACGACTCAAGAGCGCATCGTCTCAAACTACCATCAGGATTAAAAATATTCGAAGTTGATCAGCCTGAAGTTCAAGAAAGAAAACGTTCTAAACTTCCAGATGAGATACCTAATGCAGAAAACGTGACCTATGTGAGTATTGATTTTAATCACCAATCTCTCAAAGAACAACTTTTGAATGCAGGGTTCGATGAAAGTAAATCAACCGTATTCACACTTGAGGGAGTTTCTCAGTATATTACAAGAGAAGCGCTTAACTCAACTTTAAATGAACTGGCTGTCTTAACCCAAAATTCAAATGCAATACTCTTTATGTCTTATGTAAATAGCCTTCTGAGAGAAGATCCAAAGGCCTGTTTTGGTAAGGGTTATCCAAACACTGAAAAACGAGCTAAATTAATAACCTATGGAGCTGCGAAAGTAGGCGAACCATGGATATCATTATACTCGGCTGAAGAAATTGAGGATTTACTCTCTCAAAATAGGTTTTCATTAATAGAAAATAAAACCTTAGCTGATCTTAATTCTAAGTATTTTACTCCAATTGGAAGAACCATTCCTGAAAATCATATTTTCAAAATTGAACATTTTGTGGTAGCTAAAAACAGAGTATAAAGCTTTCCTTTTTTATTTATTAATTCTTTCTGGATAATCAGTTATAATTGCATCTACTCCCATTAATTTCATTCTCTTTATATTCTCTGGAGCATTAATTGTATAGGGATAAACTTTAATATCATTAGAGTGTATTTTTTTAACAATTTCATTCGTTAAGAACTTATTGTTTGGATTTAAAGATATTGCGTTTAGTTCCTTTGAAAGTCTAATAGCACTATCTATTTTATATAATGAGTCGACAAGAATTGCAATAGGAACGTCAGCATTAATACTTCTAAAATTTTTTAATTCATTCCAATTAAAACTTGATATTATAAATTTTGATGGTGGCCAATTATAACGCGTTAAATATTCTGAAATAATTTTGTTAGTAGCATAAGCTGTGTTTTTTCCCTTAAGCTCTATGTTTAAAAAAATATTTTCTGGAATAACATCAATAACCTCCTCAAGGATAGGAATCATTAGTCCCCCTTTTAGTTTAACTTTTTTTATTGAATCTAAAGATATATCCTCTATTAATGCAGTTGAATTTGATAACCTTTTTAATGAAGGATCATGATAAACTATTAATTCCCCTGTTTTGGATTTGAATACATCAATTTCTATTCCATCAACATTAAGATTAACAGCTTTTTCAACTGATTCAATAGTGTTTTCAAGTGCATGGCCCATAGCTCCTCTATGACCTATGACAATAATATCTGAAGTATTATTACAACTTGTAAAAAGAAAAATAAATACTAAAAAAAATGGTGATAATAATTTTTTCATATATTTCTAACAAGGTAATTAAACACCTGGTATAAAAAAATACTATATTTTAAAATTCTTTAATACAATTAGATATGAAAGAAAATATTAAACTTTTTGCTGTATATCTTGGAGGAAGAGCAGATGGATGCAATACAGAGCTTCACGATGTAGTTTTTACTTGTGGTCAAAAAATACAGGATACATATATAGACTTACTTGATAAGTGGTTTGGAAATGCAGATAGACTTCATATAGATTCTTGGGTTGAAATTAATTATGTAGATGGTTATACAGTTTCTCTTTTATCAAAAAAAAACATCTCAAAAAATAAATTATTTTTTATTAATCTAGGTGGTTATGATGAAAATAAATTTGAAGAGTTGCATGAAAGTGAATTTCTTGTTGGAGATAAAAAAATTAAAATTAAAAAAAGAGCAAAAGAAACTTTAATGAAAGGATTAGATCAGGTTCATACGGATGATTTATATGATGTTGATGATTGTATTGAAATTAATAAGGTTTCGGACTATTTCATTAACCTTAAAAAGGAAAAAAATAAAAGTGAGAGTTTAAAGTTTAATAATGGTTACCATCCTATACCGAAGAAGATAATTGAAAAGTATAAATCATTAATTAATAATTAACTTCTGTTAAGGACAGTTGAAGAAGCTTGCGATTTTGCTAGTACTGTAATATCACTAATGTTAACATTCTCAGGACAATTAATTACGTATGATATAACTTTTGCAACATCATCACCAACCAAAGGATTAACTCCAGAATAAACTGACTTAGATCTATCCTGATCATTTTTAAATCTAACCATTGAGAAATTAGTTTCAACCAATCCTGGGTTAATCTGTGAAACCTTAATATTAAATTTATTTAAATCAATTCTCATTCCTTGTGAGATAGCATCAACTGCAAATTTTGAAGCACAGTAAATATTTCCTTTTGGATAAAGTTCTTTTCCAGCAATTGATCCAATATTAATAATATGTCCCTTATTTTTTTTTATCATTATATCTAAGACAGGTTTGCTGACATAAAGTAGTCCTTTGACATTAGTATCAATCATCATATCCCAATCTTCAATTTTACCTTCATGAATAAAATCTAAACCATGGGCATTACCGGCATTATTAATCAGTACATCTATACTTTTCCAATCATCACTTAAACTTGAAATTTTTTCATTGACTTCAATTTGATTTCTCACATCAAATTGCAAAGTTTTAACTCTAGTTTTTGATGATAGAGAATCCTCTAGATTTTTTAACTTATCACTATTTCTTCCACATAGTATAAGAGAAAATTGATTTGCTAACTCATAAGAGGTTGACTCTCCAATTCCTGAAGTTGCTCCAGTAATTAGTGCAATTTTTTTTGTTTCTTCCATTTAATTAAAATATATAAATAAGAGACCTGCTGCTACAGCTCCTAGCGAAGGACCTATAACTGGAACCCAACTATACGCCCAATCTGAAAGTTTATTTTTTCGAGGAATTAATTGATACACAATTCTTGGTCCAAGATCTCTGGCAGGATTAATTGCATATCCTGTTGTACCTCCAAGACTCAATCCAATTACCCAAACTAATATTCCTACTGGAAGTGCATCTAATGATCCTATTCCAAAGTTCACATCCATTCCTTCAATTAAAATATTAGGTTTAACTATATAAAGAATACCAAAAATTAATATAAATGTTGCGAGAAATTCACTGAAAAAATTATTCTTAAAATTCCTTATTGCTGGTGATGTACAAAATGATCCCATTACAGCATTTTCATCTGAAGTAGCCCTGTAGTGATCTAAATAAAATATATAAGTCAACCAACTACCAAGCATTGCACCAAGAACTTGAGCAATTATATAACCGATCATTAAATCAGTTGAGAATTTTCCAGCTACTACTAATCCAATTGTTACTGCAGGATTTAGATGTGCACCACTAAACTGACCGGTTATATAGGCAGCAACAAATACTGCAAAACCCCATGCAGTTGTAATCGTTATAAGAGGTGTTTGGTTTGAACCTTTTGTTTTGTTAAGACTAACATTAGCTACAATACCTGTACCTAGAAGTAGAAGAATTGTTGTGCCAATAAATTCAGCAATATATGGACTTATCATACTATATAATTTTTTATTAATTTATTAAATTTTTTTAACTCAGCGTCTATCCATTCTTGATCTTCTCCTAAAACATCAGCCATTTTTTTTGCAACAAGAGGAGCAATTCTCTTTGACTCTTTAGAATCTAAAAAAATACATCTTGTTCTTCTTGCTAAAACATCTTCAACTGAAAGAGCCATTTCATGAATTATAGACCATTCTATAATATTGTTTGAAATATAAAATTTCTTTGACAGAGATTTATTATCACTTGTACTTCCAAGAGATTTTACTTTTTTCTTCAATGAACCATATACATGCATTGGGTCTGACCAATCAACATTTTTTTTAAAACCATAAAGCTTTTTTCTTTCAGTCTTACACTTTTTTTTCTTAAGTTTCTTTATAGAAATTGCTGTATTTAATGCATCCTCAGCAATTTTTCTATAAGTTGTCCATTTGCCACCTAATACACTTATTAAACCAGAGGGTGAAATATCAATCTTATGACTTCTTGAAACTTCTTTAGTAGATTGTTTATTAGATGTTGCAGCTAAAGGTCTTAATCCAGCAAAAACACTTGTAATGTCTTCTCTCTTTGGCTTAATTGTCATGTACTTACTTGCATTTTTTAAAATAAAATCAATTTCTTCCTTTAAAGGTGCAGGTTCTTCACTCGCATTTTTAACATGTGTGTCTGTAGTTCCGACAACCACATAATCTTTCCATGGAACAGCAAACAACACTCTTCCATCTGAAGTTTGAGGAATTAAAATTGCGTGTTTACTTTTTAAAAACTTTCGCTCAAGAACAATATGAACACCTTGACTTGGTTGAATCATTTTCTCGATTTTAGGCTGATCCATTCTTATTATTTCCTCTGCAAAAACTCCTGTAGCATTTATTACTATTTTACTATTAATTTGATACTTTTTTGAATTAATAGAATCGGTGAAATTAAGCCCAGTTATTTCATTGTCTTTTTTTATTAATCCATCTACATTACAATAATTTATCAAGGCAGTTTTTTTAGAATTAGCAGATAATGCAAGTGTAATTGCCATTCTTGAATCATCAAATTGTCCATCATGATATATGACGCCCCCTCTTAATCCTTTTTTGTTAACATTAGGGATTAATTTTTCGGTTTCCTCTTTTGAAATAATTATTGATTTTCCCAGACCAAGCTTACCTGCCATCATATCATAAATTTTCATTCCAATTCCATAAAATGGACTAGCCCACCAATCATATGTTGGAATAACAAAACTCAAATCTTTCACTAAATGAGGAGCATTTCTCTTTAAAATTCCTCTTTCTTTAAGTGACTCTATTACTAATGTTATATCACCATTTTGTAAGTATCTAACTCCACCATGAATCAGTTTAGTACTTCTAGAGGATGTGCCTTTCCCAAAATCATATTTTTCTAGAAGTAATGTTTTGTAACCTCTTCTTGACGCATCAACCGCAATGCCAAGACCTGAAGCGCCACCGCCAATAATTACAACATCCCATTGAGTAAATTTATTTAATTTAGCAATTGAATCTGTTCTATTCATTTATCTTAAGAAGATTATTAATTCTTTTAATCCAAAGCTCTACGATTTTATCTGTATCAGTTTCTTTATTAGGCTGAAAAGATCTATCCTTAATCCAAAGGTTTTTTAAACTAGGAATATCTTTCCAAAAACCTGTTGCTAATCCTGCTAGAAAAGCAACACCAAGAGCAGTTGTTTCTGTTGTTTTAGGTCTAATAACATTCGTGTTCAAAAGATTTGATTGAATTTGCATTAAAAGATCATTATTACTTGCTCCACCGTCAACTTTTAAACTAGAAAACTTAATGCCAGCATCTTTCTCCATCTCAATAATTATATCTCTAGTTCTTAAAGCAATTGATTCCAGAGCAGCTCTAGCTATATGACCATTTTCTGTTCCTCTTGTTATTCCAAAAATTGTACCTTGAGCATAAGGATCCCAATATGGAGCTGCTAGTCCAGACAATGCAGGAATAAAAGTAATGCCTCCATTACTGTCGACTGATTTTGCAAGATTTTCAACCTCTGAGGCATTCTTTATAATACCTAATTTATCTCTTAGCCATTGAATCAGTGCACCTGCAACAAAAACACTTCCTTCAAGGGCATATGTAACCTCTCCATCTATTCGCCATGCAATTGTAGAGAGCATTTTGTTTTTTGATTTAACAAATGTTTTTCCAGTGTTCATCATACAAAAACAACCTGTTCCATATGTGTTTTTAATATCTCCTTGTTCTGTGCATAATTGTCCAAATAAAGCAGCTTGTTGATCCCCAGCTATTCCAGAGATTGGAATTTTTACTCCAAAAAATTTATCATCAATATGGGCAGAAGTTGATGATGAATCAACAACCTTCGGTAAAATATTTTTAGGAATATCAAAAAGTGAAAGTAGCTCATCATCCCAACCATCTTCTTTAATATTATATAAAAGTGTTCGACTGGCATTAGAAGGGTCAGTTATATGAGATTTTCCATTAGTTAAATTCCAAATTAACCATGTGTCAATTGTTCCAAAAAGAAGTTCACCACTATTAGCTTGACTCCTAATTAAAGGATCATTATCTAATATCCATTTAATCTTAGTTCCAGAAAAATATGCATCAATTACAAGTCCAGTTTTGTTTTGAATCAATTCAGTCTTATTATTTTTTTTAAGTTGATCACAGAAATCTGCAGTTCTTCTGTCTTGCCAAACAATTGCATTAAAAACTGGTTTGCCAGTTTTTTTATTCCAGATTACAGTAGTCTCTCTTTGATTTGTAATACCTATTGAATCAATTTGAATTGGATCAATTTTAGAATTATTTATTACATCTCTAACTGCTTTTAATTGAGTATTCCATATTTCTAGTGCATCATGTTCTACCCAACCTTCTTTTGGAAAAATTTGATTAAACTCATATTGAGCGATTTCAATAGGTTCTGCATTTTTATCAAACAGTATTGCTCTTGAACTAGTAGTACCTGCATCAATAGCTAGAATGTATTTGTTCATAATATTCTTTAATGCAATTTAATAAAAAAACCCTCCAGTGGAGGGTTTAATTTTTTCAATAAAATATTAAATTAATTTTAGTTCCAAGTTTTTACTGGAACTGTTGTTCTTGAACCATTGTATT
>ERZ1046367.2326-NODE-2326-length-10190-cov-8.135866_pt1 | contig 10190 bp, 14 predicted proteins | sample MGYA00383091_ERZ1046367 | MGnify/ENA primary metagenome ERZ1046367 (study PRJEB29581, sample SAMEA5548361) | metagenome | biome: marine; feature: coastal; material: water | depth 50 m | study: Short-term variability in the microbial, nano- and picoplankton... | reverse complement strand
AAATTGCATTGGCATTCGATAAAGAGATACAGGAAGTATTTTACATTAAGGAGTAATTATGGAATGGATAATAGTAGTAGGGTTTCTCACTGCAATGTGGTTCATAGCATCGGGTCCAGTGGAAAAAATTAAGAAACAACTCCAGGACAAGGGAATACTCAAAAAGAATTAAGAGGAAGAGTAATGCACTATTCCCAAACACTCAATTAATATTATTTTATGTTACTAATAGTCACATTAAAACTCACATCGTATATAATGTTACTAACAATAACATAAAAAGGAAAAAATGAATTTAGTAGGTTTAAAAGAATTATCAGAGCTTTTGGAGGTACCGTACGAAAAATTAAAAGTATGGAAGAGCAGAGGTCGACTACCTGAACCATTTCAGACAATAAGTGGGACTCCAGTTTGGGACTGGGATGTGACAGAAGAGAAATTCAGATCTATTGATATAAACGAAAATTCAGGAAGACCAAGAAAACCAAAAATATCTATTGCTGGTGGATTAATTGAAATTGATGTACAGGGTAGTAGCAAAGATAAAGATGAAAATATTTCAATTAGGCTAAACGGAAAGACCTTTGTTGATGTCAAAGCAGAACCAGCCAATTCTAAAAATAAGTCTGATAGAAATTTGTCTATAAAAGTTTTAGGTAAAAAAGTTATTGATATAAACACAGATGATGTCATTGAAGTTGATGGAGAGGATACAAACAGTGAAGACAGTTAAATTTGAGGTAGGAAGATTTACTGGTAGTGCTATAGCTTTATTACTGCTTGGCTTAGTTGCTACGGTTAGCATATTCATTCTTAAAGTAGCATTTACAATTGCCGCAATTGGTATATTAATCAAAATATTCTCAAGAAATTAAAGTAGTAGTTGTCCAATAAGTTATATATCTCTGCTTTTTCCAAGAAATATATTGTAAAATATTTAAGATGAATTCTCATACTACGACATCAAAGTTTATTCACTGGACTTTTACAATTCTCTACGCCTATGGAATATTTAAACAAGTAGATGATTTAGAACAGCTAGAGGATGCTTCACTTCTTAACTTTGAAATTTTATTTGCTGTGGCATTTCTGGCAGTTGTCTTAATTAGATATTTTTATATGAAGGGAACACCAACGCTCCTAGGTGCACATGATGAAATGAGAAAAGGTCATTTACTTATTGCAAAAACTGTACACAGGCTTGTTTATTTCAGCTTGATCATGCTTCCCACCACAGGTTTGCTGATTGCTGCATTGATATCCTTTGATATACCCGGCATGGGTATTGCCATAGCTTTACACGAACTCTCAGCCTCCCTTAGTTATATAGTTATTGCTATTCATATTGGAGCATCTTTATATTCACGGCTTAAAGGTGAAGGCATATGGAATGCAATGGTTCCTATCTGGAAAGAAAAAGGCAGAGTTAATTCAGATTTGTTGTCGAAACTAGAGGTTTTAGAAGAGAAAACTTATGACAAGATAGAAGAGATATTTAATCTAAGGTAGATGTATGGAAACATTCGAATATTTAGCTTATGCCATTCTTTTTGGAGGGCTTCTTACTGCATTTACAATCGACTGGAAAGATAAAAAAACATACAGAAATTTTTTGATTATCCTGACAGTTATTGCAGCTGGAACAGGATTCTTATTCCTCATTGATTTTTAGCTCTCATTTTTTGTTTTCCTGAAAGATAAATCATACAATAAAAATATGAGTACAGAAAATAAAGCATTCAGTAATAAACCAGACTACAGTGTAGATTCCTCTACCCCTGTTGAGACTGCTGAAGAATTAATCTCTTTCGATAAGAAAATGGGAGGAGTTTCAATAAACAAGAGGACATATAAAATATTTAGATTTATTAGTAAATTTTTAGCAGGTCCATATTCTCCAAAACCTGACCAATCAAATGTAATTGTTGAGAACAGAAAAGATATTGAAAAAGGTGTTCTTATTGTTCATCCTGAAGAAAAGAAAGCAAAAGGCGCACTATTTATCATCCACGGTGGAGGATATGTTGTTGGTAACTATATGGATAATCTAGGATATGCCTGTGATACGGCAAGGCAATTAGGTGCAACTGTAATCAGTCCTGGTCATGGCCTTGGTCCCGAAGAGCCTTTTCCAGCTGGTATAAACGACCTCCATGCAACATGGCATTGGATTCAAAAAAAAGCAGCCTCAATGGATATTGATCCAACAAAGATAGTTGTTGGTGGTATTAGTGCAGGTGGAGGAATAGCAGCAGGACTGGTACAAAAACTACATGATGAAGGAGGCATACAACCAGCAGCTCAATTACTTATTTATCCAATGTTAGATGATAGAGTTGCAGCAAATAGAGAGCTTGATGAACTTTCTCATAGTGTTTGGAATAATCACAGTAGTAACGTATTTGGCTGGTCAAGTTATCTTGGACAGGATCCGGGCGGAGAAGTACAGCCTTACTCTGTTCCTGGAAGAAGACAAGATCTCAAAGGACTTCCACCAACTTGGATTGGAGTAGGTACAGCAGATTTATTTCTAGATGAAGACCGTGAATATGCTAAAAGATTGGAAGATTCAGGCGTGGATGTCAGTTATGTAGAGGTTGCAGGAGGAATACATGCTTTTGATGGAGCACAAACACAGATGGGCATAGATTTTGTAGAACTACAAAGAGAATTTGTAAATAAATACATAAAGTAAGACATAACCTGTATCACTTATCGCTAGATAATATTATCAATAGTGAAATCTTATTAAAGTGACACAATTGAAGTTGTAAAAAAGGACTTGATACAATTTAGCTTTTCTTTACTCCAGGAAAAAAAAGATTCGTATTTTTTTGATACTCTTTATAACCCGGTCTTTTTTTAACTGAGTAATACTCTGAAGGAATCGCACCAGTTGCATAAACAAGGGTGACATACATCATTCTCGAAACATAGAGAAGACCTACCCCTATTAATAACCAAAAAATTTGATCTACTTGCCCATTAAAAAGCTCTACTTGTACATCTCTTAAATTAAGCCATGAGGGAATTGCCATAACAATAAGACCATTCCAAACCATCCATTCAGCAAAATAGTTAGGGTGACGGGTATATTTCCATAAACCAATGTTGCATACTTGATTACGCATTCCTGTTTTTTTCATTCTTTTGAGAAAACCTAGTTTTTGAAAATCAGCTACTGATTCCATAACTAAAGCTACTGCCCAGATCAAAATGCCTATAACTTCTATTACTCCAAACGACTGGTTGGTGTTTGAAGCAGTTATAAAAATTGGTAAGGCAAGAAATGATGTATTAGCTAAACCTTGTGATATTGCATCTACTTGAAGTGCAAGCTGAGTATTATCTTTACCTCTCTTTTTCCAACGAATATGCTGATATTCATACCGCGGTAATTCTTTATCTAAGTGCCCAGATTTCCACATTTTTAACGCACCCAATCCCATTCTGAGCCCTACAAGAATTACCATTCCACTAATAAGTAATGACCTAAGCCAATAGCCATCACTAAATATAAAACTAATGACTCCTACAAGAACTAGTCCCCAGGGCCAGGCGATATCAACATAACTCATTCGGCCTGTTCTGGAGATTGGTATGCACACCACAAAAATAAACAATACTGCTTGACCAATTGTGTTATATATTCCAATATCTCTAAATACCGGGATTGTAAGTAGTAAGGCTAATCCAACTAAATAGGGTACAAGGGGACGAAAGTATTTCACTTTACTCTTGAAGAGATCTTGTTTTGATATACCAAAAGCAAAAAGCCATTGCTACAAAGGATAAGCCCATAGAGATATAATCAAGATCAGCGAACGCGGTTACAACAACTGTGACTAAAAAAACTACAGAGATTATGAAGAACTTTTTATCATTCATAGATTCAATGATACACTTTAAATTATGAATGCAAGAAGAATACTGTTACTCGGATTTCTATTACTGATACCACTTCTCTTTGGGCTTCTATCTCTTTCATTGTAAGCCTTCTTTAAGAAAACCATTTGTGCGTGCCAAAGTGGTTTTTTGGTACTGACTCTTTTTCAACAAGATAGTAATTTATTCCTCCCAGTACGGAATGTAAATAAGTTGTTAACTTGGGTCTGATCAGTAGTTTATAGGGTAGAAAGCTAAAAAATCTTGGTGTATTAGCTAAGAAATGGGGGTAAATCGTTATTGAAAGGAATATATTATTTTCATCTGAAGATATCTCCCAAATAACCTTTGATTTTTTCCCCTCTTTCCCTCCAATCTGCAATGTATAGCCCTTACCTTCATTCCAATCAGTAAAATATCTCTCATACCTCAGACCACTTAGATATATTAAAACATCCTTTGACCCAACTCCAGGCCACGATATCACTGAATGACTTCTAGAAAAAGGATGTGTTAACTCTAAGTGACCTGGTTGACTTATGACATCCCATAGCTCTTCCTCTGTGGTATTAATTTGTTTAACGACACGAATAGACTGTTTGTACTTCACTTAAAGCTCTTATTGGTCAACAGAAACTAAGTATGGTGAATACTCCTCATTAGGGATCTCACCCTTTAAGGCTGAACCATTAAAATAATTATTAACATTTAACGAATCTTCATAATTTATAGCACCTTTGAGAAAAGTATATTTTGTTAAAGAACTGATTGAACCAAAGGCAACAAAGTCATAATGCTTAGAATCTTTTAAGTAATACCCATGAATTTCAACATCTTGTTTAGATAACAGAGTTCTATAAAGCTCAATCTCAGTTAACTCTTCAGAATCTGTATATCCATTGAACCAGTCCTCGCTGTATATAACATCTGTTTTATTTTTTAGCTGAATCTCTTTTCCTGCATCGACAAAAGGTGTTAAAAAAGGATCTTGTAGGATCATATTTTGACAAGTGTTTACAGCACAGAACTCAACTACAGCCCCTGCTCCTGTAGAGTGTGCCATTGTAGAAATGTTAGTAAAATCTGCTGTTGCCCTAACAATATTTGTGATGGGTAACTCCACACTGCTTAAGTTTATAAAATAATTCAAAGTGTCTTCAATATCATTCTTCATCTCATACATAACACTATGAATGTTGGATGAATTTTCTGTGGAACCTGTATTAAAAATTATTCCAGATGGTAAATTTGTAAACATTGCTAAACCTGTATGGTCAATAGAGAAGATAACATAACCCTTGGAAGCTAAGTGTATTAGTTGATCTGAAGCAAATATTTTTTCACCTGCCCACCCATGAGAGTAAATAAGAACTGGAAACTTTTTATCCTCAACGGGCATAAGATTTTGTTGGACTTCAAACTGTGAAAGTTTTAAATGTTGGAGTAAAAACTCTGGAAGACTAAGTCCCCATGTCCTATTTAAATATCTAACAATGTAGGTTCCCCAATTACCTTCTTTACTTCTAAAAATCTGATTTGAAGAAATCTCTTCATTACTTGGATAATAAACGTCCACTAACAATTCTCTTTTTGAATTTTCTTTGAGATTACTAAGTTCCACAAACTCAGTTGGATTATTTCTATCCTCAATTATTAAGAGCTCTTCACTATACCCAACTGAGTAAAGTGCATCTCCACCTGTCCCAAAAGTAGGAATGGGAAAGATATAAAGTAACCCAGCTGAAATAATTACGAATGAAATAGTTTTGATGGAGATTAGTGCTCTTATAAATTTCTTTGTACTTCTATATTCAAATACTGTAATTATTGATTTAGTAATAAAAAGCGCATAAATTAAGTAGTACTGCCACCTCACTCCAACAAAAATAATATGAGTGATGATTGTTATAAAAAAAGTGCTTAGGAGTATTCTCTGTGTCAGCAAGGAAAAACGCTGGAAAAATAAGGTTCCAGCTGATAAACCAATAATTACTATATCAAAAAAATTCATGTCCACTTATGGTACTTAAGTTATAAAACTGGGAGTTCTCTAACGAAATTTACTTCTGAACTAAACTAATAAAATGCTTAAATTTTTTCTTCGTAATTTATTTACCTCTGTTGTTTCGATATTTATTTTTTTACTCATTATGTTTTATGGGATCAATATTTTGATTCCAGGTGATTTCTTGACGCCACTGAGGTTAATGATGTCTCAAGAGGAACTCGATGCTCTGCGTGAAACCTTAGGCGCAAACGACCCATTAATTCAACAATATTATAGGTGGATACAAAGTGTCTTCAGTGGTGAAATTACTCCTGGTGGCTTTAGGCAGCGTTCAAGTAAGAGTGTTCTGGATACAGTATTTCCTACATTACATGTACTAATCCCATCTTTCATTATCTCGATTTACCTATCAAGAATTCCAGCATTAAAAACAAGTGTAAAACGGTTGGGAAAGGAAAAAATCTTTAGTGACACTTTTGGAATTTTATTAATAAGTCTGTTTCCTCCAATTATTTATTTCCTTATCGGCGAAAGACTTGAGAATACATTCAGGAGCTTATTTGACCGATTTGATATTACAGGAACCTCAAGTGAACTACTGCTTTTTAGCGAAATGAAACTTGGTTTGGGCTTTCTTATTTTTATAGTCGCATGCTCGTTTATTATTGTTAGTTTCTTTGAAGTCATTGCATTAATAAATATACCTTTGAAGAAATTCATGATTTCAGCCTCCTTGCTTATAATTATTTTTCTCTTTTTTGAGATTCAGGAAGTTGTTGCTATGTTGTATTATTCAAAAAATGCATTTATAACAATCGGCATACTCACCACCTTGCTTATTGGAGAGTTTATTTTATTCAACAATATTATTGTTCAAAATATTTCAAAAGAAGATCATATTATGACTGCAGCAGCGATTGGTTATTCAAATCATAAGATATTTAAAGATCACATTATAAGGAATTCTTTTTTCCCTTTTGCTACAAGGATTGCAATTAATCTTCCCTACACTATCGCATCTTTAGTAATTGTAGAATCCACTACAGGATGGGGCGGTATGGGTTCAATGTTATATAGAGTAATTATGAGCCAGGATTCAAATGCAGCAATGGCTATTTTGTTTTTACTAGCAATTCTTACAGCCACATTACGCCTAATGATTACTTTCTCTCAAGTAGTGTTTAATCCACAACTGCGAGGTGCTCGTAATGTTTAAACTGATATTGCGAAGTACTTATAAAACCTACCATGGAAAATTAGGCTATCTATTTCTATTGTTACTAATGACAGGTTCCCTTGCTCATATACTTTTACTTAAAACTGTTTGGCCGGTGAATATTTACGATCCTATTGTTGGGTTCGATTTGTCTGTATTTCCTCATCCCGTTACACCTTCAGGAACACACTTACTAGGAACAGATCCGCTCGGAAGAGATGTTCTGAGTATGTTTTTAGCTGGTTCAGAACCCTTAATTAAGCTCTCTATTATCTCATTTATAACCGGGCTAATATCAAGCCTTATAGTTGGTACTTTTGTTCCATTTCTTTTCAAGCGATTTGATTTGTTATTAAGAGAATTCTCATCAGGCTTAGTACTGATATCACCTCCAATAGTTTTACTTATTCTTGGTACCGGTGATTTTTTAGAAAAGCTCAGTCCTGAAATGGTTGGTTTTATTTATGGATTACTGGGGGGATTAGGAGTTTGTTACTTAGTTATCAGTACAAGAGTTAAAGAACTTATAAATTCAGAGTTTTTAAATGCATCAAGAGTTATTGGAGCTAGTGAACTTCAAATTGCACTAAAACATATACTTCCTTTAATTATTCCCTACTCAGTTGCGCTTATGCTTTCTGTGACAACAAGTGGAATAGTTGCATATGGATTTGCTTCATTTTTTGGACAAGTTGGATGGACTCCTAACTGGGGGATGATGATCTACGATGCAATCACTTATGGAAGTTATTTAGGGGGTACCAATTTATGGAACCTTATGCCACCTACTTTTGGGTTCATACTTTGTTCAAGCTCTTTTTACTTAATTAGTATCAGTGTTAAAAAACAATTTGGAATCACGTTATAAATCTTGATTAAAATAAAGGCATGAGCACTTCATACAGTTTAGAAATATACAAGAAACCACTAGAGGCAATTCAAGCCGGTATAAAAAAAGTTGAAATTAGGACTAATAACTCTTACGAACAAATTAATTACAATAGATTACAAGTTGGCGATACCATTTCATTTCAAGTTATTTCAGGACCACCGTTTGTTGGATTAGATGTTATCGAGGCAGACGCGTTGATGGTTGAAGTCGTTAGTGTTATTAAATATAGAGATCCTAAAGAACTTCTCAAACAGGAGGGGCTTGAAGTGTTATCTTCTCTCGCAGCAAATATTGATGACGGTATAGAGCTACTTTATAGTTTTCACGAATATAAAGAAATGATTCCAGTTCATGGCATTTTTGCAATACATATACAACCAGTGACTTAGTACGATATTTTTACAGTAACTTAGATTCCATATCTAATAATTCACGTTTACGTTCCATACCTCCATCAGCACTATATCCACCTAATGAACCATCAGATCTAACAACTCTGTGGCAGGGAACCGCAGGAGCATAAGGATTTTGTGCACAGGCATTAGCTACTGCTCTAGAACTATTTGGTTTTCCAATTGCTAGAGCAATTTCTTTATAAGTTTTCGTTGAACCAGCAGGAATATTAAGAAGCTCTTTCCATACAGCTATTTGAAAATCTGTTCCTTCTAATTTAATCATTTTCTATATTCTACTGTTCACGTATGCCTATTACCACTTAATAGTCTCGGTTACCTAAAGGGCTGTCCTCTAAATTCTTCATACTCTGGATATAGTGGCTAATCTAAAAGTATGAAAGTATTCCTACAGGCACGAGGAAGCTATGAGACCCTCCTTACATTATCTAAATGGTCAGAACAGAATGACATTGAAAGAATAGGTCTTCCAGATCACTATATAGTTGGTAAACAGCGACATGATAAAAATGAGCCAACGCCAGCTCTGGACTTACTAACTGCAAGTGCTGGCTTAGTTAGAGATACAGAAAAAATGGTGTACTCCATACTGGTATCGCCTATAACATTTAGACATCCCAGCGTATTAGTCAAGATGGCTTCAACAATAAATGATATGGCAAAGGGTAGATTTCGATTAGGTGTTGGAACTGGATGGTTGGAAATTGAGCATGATCTTTATGGCATACCTTTCCCAGATTTAAAAACTCGTTTTGAAATGCTTGAGGAGTCACTCATTTATATTAGAGAAGCACTTTCAGGAAATAATTACGGCTTTCAGGGAGAGTATTACAAACTTGAGCAGTTTCCAGTTGAACCGGCCGCCTTACAAGATATTCCGATCATTATTGGTGGTGGTGGAAAAGTTAAAACTCCGACTTTAGCTGGAAAATATTCGGAAGAATTCAATATATATGCAGGACCTAAGGAGATATTGGCCAAGAGTATCTCATTGTTCAAAGAAGTTGCATCTGATAACGGGAGAGATTTAAAGAAACTTGAAATTACCACGGCCTGTCCTCCAGTCGTTGGTTTAACTAAAGAGGGCGTTGGAGCATCATTAACTGCAGCAGCTAAGGCATTAGCTCAAACTGAAGATGAGATAGCTAGTACCTGGAGGGAAAAAAATTATCTATTTGGTACACCAGATGAAGTCGCATCAACTTTATCTATGTGGCAGGAAGTTGGCATTGAAGCTGTCTATCTACAACTATTGTCTCTTAAACAAGATCAGCGTAATGAAACGATAGATGTTATCAATAAAGCAGTAGATTTAATTTAATCATCTAAGAATTACCTTTATGAAAGAAAGATTTTCTGTCTTACCTCTTTGCAATAATTATCTTAGAGCATTGAATGGACCTAAATTAATTTAGTAATTTAATGCTCACCAGTCACTAAAGATGTTGGTTAAATGTAGGTACTGCTTACCCTGTGCATACCCTTGTAGTACCTACACCAACTCTTTATGCAAGTATGACATACTTAAAAAGTGAGAAAATATTAGATGATATTTATAACTCTAAGGTGAAGAGTCAGACTAACTAAATCTTTCTTTTAAATCAGGGTCTATGTTTGCAAGAACTAAAGACTTGAAATCTTCATAGATAGATTTACTTGAAGCAATCAATAAATTTGAAGATACTGTCGGAAATGATTGATGTTCATCAACAACGATTCCACCTGCCTCTTTAAGGATAAGACTTGCGCCTAAAATATCCCAAGGCTTCATAAAAT
>ERZ1046367.2319-NODE-2319-length-10212-cov-33.398740_pt1 | contig 10212 bp, 8 predicted proteins | sample MGYA00383091_ERZ1046367 | MGnify/ENA primary metagenome ERZ1046367 (study PRJEB29581, sample SAMEA5548361) | metagenome | biome: marine; feature: coastal; material: water | depth 50 m | study: Short-term variability in the microbial, nano- and picoplankton... | reverse complement strand
AAATCATCAACATCAATAATTAATAGATTTCCTTTATCATAATTCTCAATCCACTCTTCATATCTTTTATTTAGTTGAGTAAGATAATCTAACCTAATGCTATTTTCATATTCTCTACCTCTTTTTTGTATTTGCTCTACCAAAGTTGGTACAGAGGCTCTTAAATAGATAAGTAAATCTGGACCTTCAACAAGAGAATCCATTAAACTAAAGAGTTCTTTATAATTATCAAAATCTCGAGTTGACATCAGTCCCATAGCATGAAGATTAGGAGCAAATATATATGCATCTTCATAAATAGTTCTGTCCTGTATAAACTTTTTGTTACGTTTCTTAATGTCTATAATTTGTCGAAATCTACTATTTAAGAAATACACTTGCAAATTAAAACTCCATCTCTGCATTTCTTTATAAAAATCATTTAAGTAAGGATTATTCTCCACATCCTCAAAATGAGGATCCCATTTATAATGTTTAGCTAATTTTGTTGTTAAGGTAGTTTTCCCCGATCCTATATTCCCAGATATTGCTACGTGCATATTTTAATATATTTTTGATAAAAGTAAAAAAAGTTTATGTCTTAAAAGATTTATTCTATTCCGAAAATTACAATGTTAATAAGTTGTTTTTAATTTCAAGATGTCAGTAAATATTTTGGAGGAATTGTCTAACCTTGGAACTTTATACTGACCTCCTAATCTCCCATTATTTCTGAGCCATTCTGCAAATCGTCCTTTTTCTGCAACTATTATCTCAGGAGGTAAAAGACAAACTCCTCCTGATCTTTTTGCATCATAATCAGAATTTATCTCTCTTAACTTTTTGTCCACATCCTTCATGAATTCCTTTTTTGAGTTTGGATCTGTTTCAAACTCAATAATCCACTTATGTTGTGCAACTCCATCTTCCACAAAAACAGAGGTTGCAATATAATCTGAAATACTACATTTATGGATTAACGAACATTCTTCTACTGCTATTTCAGTATTTTCTACTATTAATTCTTCTCCAACAGAATTCAGGAAACTCTTAGTTCTACCAACAACTTTTATTCGATGTGGATTTAATGATGTAAAGCGAATTGTGTCTCCAATAATATATCTCCATAAGCCTCCATTTGTAGAAATTACAAGTACATACACCTCATTTAACTTCACATCAGCAAGAGGCATTGCTTTCATCTCTCCATTATTATATTCTGATAATGGAATAAATTCATAAAAAATACCATAATCTAACATTAGTAGTAAATCCTTACTATCTTTTTGATCCTGAATTCCAAAAAACCCTTCTGAAGCATTATACCCTTCCAAATAATTCATTTTTTCAGAAGGGATGAATCTTTCAAACTGATTAATATATGGTCCAAAATTCACTCCTCCATGCATAAATAATTCCAAATTCGGCCAAATCTCTAAAATATTTTTAGCTCCAGATTTTTCAATCATTCTATGAAACAATACTAACATCCAGGAAGGAACTCCTGTGATATTTGTTACATTAGAGTTTAACGCTTGATTGCACATCTTATCTAGTTTCTTATCCCAATCTTTCATTAATACTGTTTCTAAATCTGGTACACGGTGCATATTTACCCAAAAAGGGAAATTGTCAATTAATAATGCAGACAAATCACCATCTGTAAATTGAAAGTTTGCATTACTCTCCTTACTTCCTCCTAACATCAATCCTTTTCCATTAAACATTCTTGTACTAGGAAAATTATTGCAATACAAAGAAAGCATGTCTTTTCCTCCTTTAAAATGACAACTCTTTAATGATTCTTCAGTGATAGGAATGTATTTGCTCCTATCATTTGTGGTCCCAGAAGATTTTGCAAACATCTTTACTTTCCCTGGCCATAAAACATCTCTTTCTCCTTTTCTTGTTTTTTCAATATATGGAAACATCTGCTCATAAGTTCTGATAGGTATGTTTTTAGTAAAATCAGAATACGAATCTATCTCTAGAAAATTATGTTCTGCACCAAAATTTGTTAATTTTCCATTTTCAATTAAATATTGAAAAACTTTATCTTGTACCTGATTTGGATTGTCCCGAAAAAAATCAATCTGATAAATTCTTTTTCTCATCATCCAAGAAAGAAAGGAATTTTTAAAAGGGATTTTCATCAATAATTTGTAATTTTATAGGCTATAAAAATACAAAAATATGATGACAAACACTCTAAAGAAGATGGATACCAAGCTGAAAGATGTGGTACAATATACACTTGATATTCATGGCGAAATTCATCAGATGAATGACTATATTGGTCAATCTATAAAAATTGAGTGGGATGGGAAAGTTATTTGTAGTTGCGGAAAAGTAATGAAGAAATTTTATCGTTCTGGGTTTTGCTATACGTGTTATTGGGAATCTCCTTTTGCATCGCAAAGTATTTTTAAACCAGAACTTTGTACTGCACATTTAAATATTGAAGAAAGAGATTTGGAATGGGAAAAAAAGTTTCAGATAGCTCCACATTATGTATACTTAGCCAACTCAAGTGGAATAAAAGTTGGGATTACAAGAGGATCACAAGGAGTGATAAGATGGATGGATCAAGGAGCTAGCCAAGCAATATTACTTGCAGAGGTTCCAAACAGAAGATTTTCTGGAGATATTGAAGTGTCCTTAAAAAGATTTGTTGATGATATAACTAATTGGAGAAAGATGCTTTCTGGAGAACCTAATCCAGTAGATTTGGTCAAAATGAAAGAAGAACTTTCAGTTCATGTTCCAGAGGAATTGAAGCAATATATATTACCTAATAATACCGTGACTGAAATAAAATATCCGGTTACAAAATATCCTAGAAAAATAAATAGTACTAAACTTGATAAAACTCCAATAATAACAGGAGAACTTGTAGGAATAAAAGCACAGTATTTATTATTAGATGGGGATAGAGTATTTAATATTCGTTCTCATGAAGGATATATTGCTAACTTTTCCGTTTCCAAAATAGCAAATCAAACTTCTTTATTCTAATGCACTTCCATAATGAAAGGAATACGTGCCTGTATTTTTTCTTTTGAATTTAGAAACTCTAACTGATTAATCATTTTTTCTGAAATACCCAGAAAATCAGGTAGCACAATATTCTGTTTTGCGGAAAAACTCTCAATAAATTCCTCAAACATATCTGTTTTCTTTGGAAGTGTAATAATTCTGTAATCCTCTAAAGCTGATAAATCAGCAGCACTTGCAATCGCATCTTCCAACCCTCCAATTTCATCAATAAGTCCGATAGAAAGAGCGTCTGCTCCGCTCCAAACTCTACCCTGTCCTATTTCATCTACCTTTCGGACAGGAATTCCTCTCCCTTCCGAAACATGAGTGATAAATGTTTCATAGATATCTTCTACTGAATTCTGAATAACATTAAGTTCATCATCACTTAATTTTCTGTATCCATTAGCAATATCAGAATGTTTATGAGTCTTTACTGTTTCAATATAAACACCTAATTTCTCATTCAAAAAATTCTTGGTATTCGGGACTATTCCAAATACACCAATAGATCCTGTAAGTGTACTATTATTTGCAAAAATTTTATCAGCATTACAAGCAATATAATACCCTCCACTTGCTGCATAGTCTCCCATAGAAACCACAACCTTTTTCTTCTGTTTCGCCAAGTTTATCTCCCTCCAAATGATTTCTGAAGCTAAAGCGCTTCCTCCTGGGGAATTTACTCTTAAAACTATCGCTTTTACATTCTCATCTTCAGATGCTTCTCTAATTGCTTCTACAGTAGTCTCCGAACCAATAGTATTATAACTGCCTTTGCCAGTATTAATCTCTCCTGTTGCATAAATAATAGCAATTTTATTATCGCTAACAGAAGTTTTAGGATTCTTTACTTTCATATAATCTGTGAGAGTAATTTCATGCTCCGATTTATCTTCTAAATCTGACAAAATTTGATCTTGATATGCAATTTTATCAATTATTCCGCTTTCTAAACATTTTCTTGCTGAACTCAAATACATATTATTTATCATTTTATGAATTTCTTCTGAAGTAATACCTTCTCTTTCAGTTGCAATACCATCAATCATATAATCAGAAATAGAATTTAAAAGTTTTTCAATTTGTTCCCTGTTTTCATTACTCATTTGATTATACATAAATGGTTCTACAGCTCCTTTAAATTTTCCATGTCGGATAATTTGAGCCTCAATACCTAGTTTGTCCATCAAACCTTTATAAAACATGATTTCTGCACTCAATCCTTTTAACTCAATGATTCCCTCAGGATTTAATGCTATTTTATCTGAAACAGATGCTAAATAATAAGCAGACTGGCTGTAACTATCTGCATAAGAATAAATAAATTTCCCGCTTTCCTTAAAATCTAATAACTTATTACGAATTTCTTCAATCTGAGAGAAACCAGCATTCACTGATGAAAAATTCAGATAGATTCCTTTTATCTTATCGTCATTCTTTGCTTTTTCAATATTATCTAAAATATCTTTAAACTCTACACTTCCTTCAGTAGATGAATTGAGAAGATCTATATCACTAAATGGATTGTCAGAAGTTCGATCTAGAACAGGATCCTTAAATTCAATCTTCAAAACTGAATTATCTTTTACAACCACTACCTCTTCTTTTGGAATTAAGTAGAAAATGAAAACAATAACTAAAACAAATAAGAAAATCATTGCAAGAAAAGAAGATAAAGTGTTTCTTAAGAAACCAGAATTAAAACATTTGGAGATTATGAAACGAAAGAAAGATAAGATGTTTTTAAATAAGTTTTTCATGTTATAAATTTTGAGATGTAAAACTACAAAAAAATATCATCTAGTAAAGTTTCAATTCCTATATTTGAAACTCAATTATCATGAATACTGTTTACATACAATTAGGAAGTAATATAGGAGAAAGAGAATCTTTTATTACAAAAAGCATGCATAAAGTTGAAGGTGATATTGGAAAGATAATAACAGCATCATCTATTTTTGAAACTACTGCATGGGGAAATGAAAATCAAAATAACTTTCTGAATTCTGTTATAGAAATTAAAACTCCATTTGACGCATTTACTATTTTACAAAAATCCCAAGAAATTGAAAATAATCTTGGTAGAAAAAGATCAGATAAATGGGGAGAAAGAACCATTGATATTGATATCTTGTTTTATAATAATAAAATCATAAATACAAAAGAATTAACTATTCCACATCCTTTAATTCAGAAGAGGAAGTTTGTATTAGTGCCCCTCTCGGAAATTGCTCCAAGTTATAAGCACCCTATATTAAGAAAGAATATCTCTACTTTGTTATCCGAATGTAAAGACACTCAAAAAGTATTAGATTATGAAATTTGATTTTCTGACAATAGAAGGCAATATAGGTAGTGGAAAAACAAGCCTTGCAAAAAAAATCGCATCCGATTTTAACGGAAAACTAATATTAGAAGAATTCGCAGATAATCCATTTTTACCAAAATTTTACAAGAATTCCAAATCTAACGCATTTCCTTTGGAACTCTTTTTTATGGCAGAAAGATTTAATCAGCTAAGTGGAGAGAAAAGTGAAATAGATTTGTTTTCCGAATTTACAGTTTCTGATTATTCTTTTTTTAAATCAAAATTATTTGCACAAAATAATTTGGAACAAGATGAACTAAATTTGTTTAATCGATTATATAATATTATGTTCTCTACGGTAAAGAAGCCCGATTTATTAATTTATCTGCATGCTGATATAGAAAGATTACAAGAAAATATAAAAATAAGAGGCAGAGAATATGAGAAAAATATCAGCAACAACTATTTAAAGGAAATTGAAAAAAAATATTTTGACTACCTAAAGAAGCAAAATGATTTCCCTGTATTAATGTTAGATGTGTCCAAACAAAATTTCATAGAAGATCATAAAATATACAATCAGATTATTACTGAAATAAAAGAATTTGAAGAAGATGTAAGAATAAAGAGTCTTATATTAGGATAGCCAGGAACTCAAATCTCTATCAATTAACTTCTCTAATGACCTAATCTCACCTTTGTAATACCTTTCTGTAATATCTCTTCTTGAGTCTTCATTTAATTTTTCAATTGGTTTATAAACAGATTTGAAAATTAACTCCATTATAAATTTTGGAAGATAGTCTGAAATCGCAAATTTTGGCATCAAATTATAATACCTCATCTTTTTCAAAACCCATCCCATTAGTCCACTAGGATTACCTGATACATTTGCTTTTTTAGAAGTATCTATCTCTACATTTTCATCAACTTCTAAAAACTTAAAAATATCTTTCAATGTTTGGTTAGTATTCTTTACAACATCCTCAAAAAGATAAACTCTAATATTCTTTTTAGGGAACAATTGATAATATCGTTTTAACTGAACAGAATAATATCCTTTCTCAATATAATGATATAGTGGGCTCCAATTATCTTTTATTCTTTTATTTTCTAATTCAATTGCTTCTTGAAAAGTAGCTGCATCTTCTCTATCCGCTCTTTTAGTATGCAAATAGTTAGAATACGCCCTATCAGTTGGTTGTCTTAGAATGGCAATAATTTTTACATTTGACAGATGCTCTTTTATTAGTTGAGGAGCTTGCGGATTGTAAATATATGCAGGAGAAGCTTCTCCAATTGCTTTTTCATTCTTTACATCATCAAACATTGCAAGATATTCTTTTAATGTAGTTGGTTTCTTGCTCTTCTTTCCTAAAATTTTATACTTATTCTCTTGCTTAAAATTATTAAAGAACATAGGTTCTTTAACTTTAGTCATGAAAATTTCAGGATGTTGTTTTAGGTAGGTATATAAAGAAGTTGTTGCCGCTTTCATGGCTCCAACAACAATAAAGTTTGGTTTCTTTTCTACCATTGGTTTTTATCCAAAAGAACCCCAAAAAATGGGGTTCAAAAATTTTTAATAGTGTGTCTTATTTTGTAAGAGAGATAAATTTCTCATTTTCTCTATAATTTAGAAACTCTAAATCTTTTTCCGCTTGAGTTTTATAATCAAAATTTGAATTTATTGCTTTTTCTAAATTTGTAAACAAAATTGTTTCGTTTCCTCCTCTTGCTCCTGCAATAGCATTTAAGTAATAACATGCAGCAGTTTTTTCTGAACAAGTAGTATTATTATTACCGTTTAATATATTTACCAAAGTTGCATTATATGTATTCTTACCTCTATAATATCTAGATGCTGATCTATAATCTCCCTTTCTTATACTTAAAATTGCTTTATTATGATTACTAGCATTTTCCTGATTAAAAAACTCTTCTGCTTTAATCAAATCTCCATCCCATGAAGCAACTATTCCAAGATTATTTAAAACATCTGGATCATTTGCTCCTCCATTTTCTATTGCTTGATTTAAGTAGTCTATTGCATTTTCTTTATCCATTTCCAAAAGGTATATACAAGCAATATTATTATATGCTCTCCAATCATTATGCAACTCTATTACTTTATTATAAATATCTATCAAATTAGATTTATTTTCTTCTAAAGTAGCTGAATATAACAACTCCTCAACTGATAACTCAGAAGGATCTGTTAAAGAAAGTAACACAATTTCTTCTCTTGTCTTTTTCGGTAAATAAGAATTAATTGTAATCTCAGATTTCCTTAAGTATTGTAAAACATCACCTTCCAAAGCGTCATATACCTGTGCCATATCTTGCAATAATTCCCCTCGTTCTTTCTGGGTCTTTTCTTTATTTCTATTGGACAAGCTTAAAATAGTACTTTTTTCAGCAATTGTAGACTTCTCAACTAATTTGTTAAATCCATTCCAATCAGCACCAGCAGAAGACAATTTATAATTATCATCTTCAGCAGATCCATCTGCTTTTAGTTTTTTTAGTAAATATTTAGAGTAAGTTAAAGTACTGTTTTTTCTGTCATCAGAAAGTTCTGTATTTATTTTTTCTGTTCCCTCAGGTGAAGCTGAAGATTTTACAACAAAAGACTCTGTTTTATATCCTAGCTTTATAAAATCTTGTAGTTTCTTTACATCATCATCACTTTTTTCTGTGGTTCTGATATTACTTTTGTTCACTAAAAAGTATATAGTAGCTGTCTCCGAAACAGTTTCTACTTCTTTATATCCATGATCCGCAACTGCAACAATCTCATCATTCTGTACTCTCATTGATGTAGTAATAACTCCAGACGCAATAGTAACAGGTCCTAACACTTTATCATCATCTTCTAAAGTAGCTAACGCTCTAAGTTCTAATGTAGAATTTAACATCTCATCAGTATAACCTATTTTATCAGAATAGGTAAATTCTCCTCCAGACACAAAAAATATTGTAGCGTCTCCACCTGTAGCCTGCTCTCCTTGCAGAGTGATTGATTTTAATTTGGACTCCACTCCATTTTGACCAATTATTACAGGTGTTATTTCAACTATTGCTTTCTTAGCAAAATATTTTTCTGGAAATGTTCCATTTAAATCAACACTAAGTTGTCCGCCATGGACCTCTAGTACCGTTGGTGTTTGCTCATACACTACCTTGTCATAATCAGAAACCATCTTATCAAGTCCACATCCTATACATGACATTATAATCATTGATGATAAAAATATTTTAATATTATTCATTTTTTTATAATTTTATAATTAATGCAAATATATCATTATTGATGCAAAAAATAAAGTCTGAAAGCCTTATCTTTACAGTTAGAATATTAACATTCTAATTCTTCTAAAGAAATTGAGTATGTTTTCAAATTATCCGATAATATTTTTATATAAGTCCCAGATTACAATCCCAACACTTACCGAAATGTTTAGTGAATGTTTTGTTCCAATTTGGGGGATTTCAATAGACTGATTACATAAATCAACAACTGATTGTTGTACTCCATTTACTTCATGACCAAACACCACCGCAATCGGTTTTTCAGCAGGACTAAAATCATTTAACATGATTGAATTTTCTGTCTGCTCAATTGCGCAAATATGATACCCTTCAGATTTGAGTTTTTTTATTACACTTTCGGTGTCTTCAACTTTCTCCCATTTTACTGATTCGGTTGCCCCAAGTGCAGATTTTCTGATTTCTTTATTTGGAGGTGTTGCGGTAATTCCGCATAGATATATTTTTTCAATACGGAAAGCGTCCGATGTTCTGAATACGGAGCCAACATTTAATGCAGACCTTACATTATCTAAAACTACAACGATAGGAGACTTTTTAGAATTTTTAAAGTTTTCAACACTTATTCTTCCTAATTCGCTATTTTTTAACTTTCTCATATGTTATATTTGTAGACGCAAATTTAACAGAATAAAATTGGCAAAAACGAAAACAAAAGTAAAAAAGGAAACTCCATTAATGACTCAGTTTAATGGAATTAAAGCAAAACACCCTGATGCGCTTTTACTTTTCAGAGTTGGAGATTTCTACGAAACTTTTGGAGAAGATGCTATAAAAACATCAAAAATATTAGGAATTGTACTTACCAATAGAGCTAATGGATCCTCAAAAATTGAACTTGCCGGATTCCCTCATCATTCTATTGACACCTACTTGCCAAAACTTGTAAGAGCAGGACAAAGAGTAGCAATTTGCGATCAGTTAGAAGATCCAAAAACAACAAAGAAAATAGTAAAAAGAGGCGTTACGGAATTGGTTACTCCTGGAGTATCCTACAGAGATACTTTATCGGACCAAAAAAGTAATAATTTTCTGGCTTCTGTTTTTTTTAATAAAGATAATATTGGAGTATCTTTTTTGGATAATAGTACAGGAGAATTCTTGGTTACGCAAGGAAAAGCAGATTATGTTGACAAACTTCTACAAAGTTTCTCTCCTTCTGAAGTGCTTTTTGAAAGAAGTAAAAGAAAAGAGTTTGAAGAAAAATTTGGAACTCAGTTCTTTACACATATGCTAGATGATTGGGTTTTTACGACAGACTATTCTGAGGAGCTCTTACTAAATCAATTTCACACAAAATCGTTAAAAGGATTTGGAATACACGAATTAGAAACTGCAACGATTTCAGCAGGAGCTGTACTACATTATTTAAAGGAAACACATCATCATCTGACTCAGCATATAAGGAAAATTAGTAGAATTGATCAAGAGAAATATGTATGGATGGATCGATTTACCATTCGAAATTTAGAATTGTTTCACTCCACAAATGATCAAGCAAAAACACTTATTGATGTACTTGATTTTACTATTTCTCCAATGGGAAGCAGAATGAT
>ERZ1046367.2318-NODE-2318-length-10215-cov-12.254134_pt1 | contig 10215 bp, 10 predicted proteins | sample MGYA00383091_ERZ1046367 | MGnify/ENA primary metagenome ERZ1046367 (study PRJEB29581, sample SAMEA5548361) | metagenome | biome: marine; feature: coastal; material: water | depth 50 m | study: Short-term variability in the microbial, nano- and picoplankton... | reverse complement strand
TTCACGTCTGCTGAGGATAACTGAGACTAGTTCGAATTCGTCTGACAGCACCGCCCTGGGTGATTGACGGCGCTATGAACCGGGAGCTGTTCTAGCTTTATGTCGAGACCCAACTGGCACCGACCTTGCAAACAGGTGATGTGATTATCCTCGACAACCTGTCCTCGCACAAAAGCCAGAAAGCTGCCGAAACCATGCGTGCGCTCGGGGCATGATTTCTCTTCCTGCCGCCATACAGTCCCGATCTCAGTCCAATCGAAATGGCCTTCGCCAAACTCAAGGCCCTTACCCGGCGAGCAGCCGCACGGACCTACGACGACCTCTGCCGCGCGGTCGGTCACGTTTGTGATCTCTTCACCGACGAGGAATGCTACAATTTCTTCAAGGCCGCTGCCTATGAGACCGATTGATCGCAACGCGCTCTAAAATCTGCAATATTGTATGCAAAAAAGGCAAAAATTTGCGAATTTGGTGGAAATATGAAAATTTTGCATGCAGAATGCTGTCCTAAACACTCTGAAAATTGAGCCCATGCCCAGCGACAATCCACCAAAGATGAACGCCACCGAGCAAGCATATCAGATCATCCGCAAGGATATTCTGACGGGCAAGCTCGCCGAGGGGGAGCGGCTGACAGAAACGCGGTTGTCGGAAGACCTGGGCTTGTCGCGCACGCCCATCCGAGAAGCTATTGGGCGCCTGACCCTTGAAGGTTTCATCGATCGGCAGAAGGGCTACACCACATGTGTGGCACATTTCCCGCAGGATGAGGTCGAACAAATTTACGAGATCCGTCGGTTGGTTGAATGTTACTCGGTCGAGCGCGCGGCGCGGCTCGCGACTGAGGAAGACATCGCGGAGTTGCGTCGGATCCATGACGCAATGAAAGAAGACACGCCACCGCGCGACAAAGCGGCCTATCAACGACTGACCGAGGCGAACGAGGCCTTTCACCGTGCCATTGTTGGCGCCGCGCGTTCGCCACGTCTGACAGCCCTAATGACCACGGCGCTGGATGTGAGTATGGTCGTGCGCACCTATTCGATGTTTTCCGAAAAGGACCTGCTGCGCAGCTTGAACCATCACGAGGAGATCATCCAGGCAATAGAGGCCCGGGCGCCGAAATGGGCATCGAGCGTTATGTCGGCGCATCTGCTGGCGGGAGCGACCCGAGTGGCAGAGCGCACCGCCAAATCCAAACCTGAACAGGAGTGATGCATGACATTAATCCTGCGCTCTTTGCTCTTTACCCCCGCCAACCGTCCACAGGCCTTTGACAAGGCTCTTCAAGCAGGCGCCGATTGTGTCTGTCTCGATCTCGAAGACGCAGTACCGCCCGCCGACAAATGCGCGGCGCGGCAGGGCGCGATGGCGTTTTTGGCCGCGGCCACGGATGAGCCAAATCGACCTGCGCGCGCCCTAAGGATGAATGCGCTGGCTTCGGTGGCAGGCGCGCTTGATCTGGCGACTTTGGCGGATACTGCGCCGCAGGCCGGATTCATCATGTTGCCCAAGGTCAGCAGCGCGATGGAATTGCGGTTGGTTGCATCGATACTTGATGAGATCGGCAGTACGACGGGGTTGATAGCACTCGTGGAAACCGCCACGGGTCTGAGCCGCGTAGAGGATATTGTACGTGCCACGCCACGCCTAGTTGCAGTGATGTTCGGTGGAGTCGATTTGTCGTCAGAGCTTGGCGCGCAGATGGGATCGGATACGATGCGCACGGCGCGCGCTCGGATTGTGCACGCCGCCCGCGCAGGCGGTGTAGATGTGCTTGACGTGCCGGAACTGGATTTCCGTAACGCCGAAGCTGTTGCCGCTGCGGCGAAGAATGCTGCTGAAAATGGCTTTAGCGGAAAAGCTGCGATTCACCCGAGCAACCTGACAGCGATCAACGCTGCCTTCACTCCAAGTGTGGAGGAAATCGCCCGCGCAATTGAGATCATCACCGCGTTTGAGGCTGCACCGAACGGGCTTGTGGTGATCGACGGCAAGCTGATCGAAGCGCCGGTGATCAAGGGCATGCGCGTGCGACTAGCGATCGCAGAGGCCGCGGGGGTGCTGTGAGCGGCGTATTCGAGCAGATTGAAACGCTTAATGAGCTGCTGCACTTCTGCGAGGATTTTGAAACTTCTGCCCCAGTGGATACGGCGCAAAGCCCACAAGTTGGTCCGCTCGCTGGGAGGATCGTTGGGGTTAAATCCAATATCTGCGTGGATGGGCAAGCTTGGACCGCTGGCATTGGCGCACGAGCGGCAGAGATCGCGGCGGACGACGCGCCCGTGATCACGGCCTTGCGGGCGTCGGGCGCTACGCTGCTCAGCCGCCTTGCGATGGATGAGGGCGCGCTCGGTGGCGCGACGGACAACCCGCATTTTGGGCGCTGCGAGAACCCGAGCGCGCCCGGCCACAGCGCGGGTGGCTCCTCGGGCGGCTCGGCGGCGGCTGTGGCAGCAGGGGCGGTGGACGCGTCCTTGGGCAGCGACACAATGGGCTCGGTGCGTATTCCTGCAGCGTATTGCGGCGTGTACGGGCTGAAACTGGGACCCGAGGCGGTGGATATGACTGGTGTCATGCCGCTTGCGCCGAGCCTTGATGCGCTTGGGCTCTTCGCGAAAACGCCACAGATGCTGCAGGGCTTACTGGACGTGCTGGTACCCGGGGCGTCGGTAGCGAAGATCACAGGGTGGTGTGTCTTGCCTGAGGCTTGCCTTGCGGATTGCGCACTTGAGATACGGGGCGCGTATGACGCGGCCTGCACACAGATGCAGAGCCTGTTCGACGCGCCTGAGGTGATGGGTCCTCTTGATCTGCCTGCCCTGCGCGGCGATGCTTTCTTGCTGACAGAGGCAGAGGCGGTTGCCAGTCTGGGCAATCAGCCTGGGCTAAGCCGGGGGCTGGAAAAACTTATCGCCTATGGGGGGACGCTGACGCCGGAGCGGTTGGCTGAGGTGCACATGCAGTTGGATGCGGCACGCGCCGCGTTGAGCCACGTCCTCGGCAAAAACCGCGTACTGCTGACGCCCACGGTTTCCGAACCAGCTTTTGCGCATGGCGCACAGCCGTCCGTTGGGCAGGCGGATTTCACTGTGCTGGCTAATATCGCTGGTCTGCCAGCGCTGGCAATCCCGATGGCGGGTCCAGCGCGCCCGCTTTCTGTTCAGATCGTCGGTCCGCCTAGGGCCGAGGCTGCGCTGCTTGATATAGCCGCGCAGCTCTCAAACCTCACTCCCCCGCGCGGCTCATGGAGCGGTCCAGCGTCCTGAATAGTTCGGCATAGTCCGTGCGCAAAGCGTTCTTTTGCACCTTGCCCATTGTGTTGCGTGGCAGCGCATCGAGCACGATGTAGTCTTTGGGACGCTTGTAGTTCGCCAACTTTGCTTTCACGTTGCCCTTGATCGCCTCAAGGTCGGGCAGGGTGCTGCCCTCGGCCACCAGAACCGCCACCACAGCTTCGCCAAAATCGGAATGGGGCACGCCAATGACGGCGCTTTCCTTAACGCTGGGCTGGTCGTCGAGCAACTGCTCAACCTCCTTGGGGTAGACATTATACCCACCTGAAATAATGAGGTCTTTTTCGCGCCCGACGATAGTGACATAGCCCTCGGCGTCGATCCGGCCCAGATCGCCGGTGATAAAGAACCCGCCCGCGCGCAACTCTTCGGCGGTTTTCTCAGGCATTTGCCAGTAACCCTTGAACACGTTCGGGCCGCGCACTTCGATCATGCCCGTCTCGCCCTGTGTTACCTCTTGGCCGTCCTGTCCCATCACACGCAGTTCAACGCCGGACAAGGGAAACCCTACGGTGCCTGCGCGCCGTTCGCCGTGGTAGGGGTTCGAGGTGTTCATACCGGTTTCAGTCATGCCGTAGCGTTCGAGGATCGCTTGTCCGGTGCGGGCGCTGAACTGGTTGTGGGTTTCAGCCAGCAATGGTGCGCTGCCGGATGTGAAGAGCCGCATGTGCCCGGCGAGATCGCGGGTGAAGCGGGGATCATCGAGCAGGCGGGTGTAGAAGGTTGGCACGCCCATCATTGCGGTCGCGCGGGGTAGCGCGTTAAGCACCCGGTCGACCGAAAACCCTGGCAGCCAGATCATCGCGCCACCTGCGTTCATCAGCACATTGCAAGCGACGAAAAGCCCATGCGCGTGGAAAATTGGCAGGGCGTGGAGCAGCACATCCTCAGGGGTGAAGTCCCAAGTTTCGGTCAGCGTGAGCGCGTTGGACAGCAAGTTGCCCTGCGTCAGCATCGCGCCCTTTGAGCGACCTGTCGTGCCCGAGGTGTAGAGGAAACACGCGAGGTCCTCTTCGCTACACGCCACTGGCTCGGGCGCAGGTTGTGTGCCGCCCACTGCGTCGGTCAGGCTGCCTTTTCCATCTGCCCCCAAGGAGAGCAGCGTCGCGCCCGCGTTTCGGGCGATCTCGCGCAGGGCCTGCGCCGACGAAGGATCGGTAACAAGGATCTTCGGCGTCGCGTCCTGTACGAAATAGGCAATCTCGTCGGGCGTATAGCCTGTGTTCAGCGGCAGAAAGGTCACGCCGGAATGCAGGCAGGCGAGATACAGCGTTAGCGCCTGCGGTGATTTCGGGCACTGCATCGCGAGCCTGTCGCCCTTTTCCAAACCCATCGTGCGCAGATAACCCGAAAGCCGCGCTACGCGCGTGGCCATGTCAGCATAGCTTAGGGTCGTTCCATCGGCCAAGTATAAAAGCGGGGCGGTGCTCTGCGCTCGTGCGCCAATCAGGGTGTCGTAAAGCGGGTTGGTCATCGGAAGGTCTCCTGAATGATCATGGGGTGGCTTCGAGTGTGACGGTCATGGCAATGGTGTCGTTGAGCCTGCGCGCCCAGAGGGAGGCGCCTTTCGGCGTTAAGCGCCCTTCAAGGGTGAAGGGGGTATCTGCGAAGAGCGGGGCCATGGCGCGAATATCGAATGCGGTGAGGCGGCGGTGGCCGAGATGCTCCAGCCCTAGTTGGATCAGCAAAGTCGCGATAAGTGGGCCGTGCACGACAAGGTTGGGATAGCCTTCGATGTTGCGGGTGTAATCGGCGTCATAGTGGATACGGTGTCCGTAGAAGATCAGCGCGGAATAGCGGAACAACAGCACCGGATCGGGGGTTACCATTTTTGTGAAGTGCGCATCTTCTGGCGCAGGCTTGCTGAGCGGTGGCGTGCTGCCTGGGGTAGCGCGCGCGCGGTAGACGATGTTCTGCGTCTCGCGCAAACGATGTGCGCCGCCGACAGAGAAATCATGGTCTACCGTGACGAAACACAGCCGCCCGGAACGCCCACTTTTCTCTTCGATGGCGCGGATTTTGGAGGTCTTCTCCACTATCTCGCCCAAGCGCAGCGGTGCGTCAATGCTGACGCGCCCACCGGCCCACATGCGGCGTGGCAGGCCAAAATCGGGGATGAAACGGCCCAATTGTTCGTGCCCGTCCGGACCAAGGTCCGAATGGCGGATTTGAGGGTTGAAATAGAGGTAGTGCCAGAAAGGCGGCAGGGGATCTCCCGCCTGATATGTGGCAGGGCGATCGAGCGTGAGTTGCATCAGACGGGCTTGGCGCAGGTCGAGCGTATCGGTGACGTGTTCGCTGCGCCCGATGGCGTCTGCTGAGAGGGTGGTCATGTTCAAAGCCCCACGAAGCGTGGCGCGCGTTTTTCGGCAAAGGCGCGTTGGCCCTCAGCGTAATCGGCGCTGTCGAAACAGGCGCGGACAAAGGCGTCTGTGGCGGTGCGGTCGCGTGCGTCCTCAGGCTTGGCCAACTCGATCATGGCGGATTTCACAGTGCGGATCGTGAGTGGGGCATTGCCTGCAATAGTCTTCACATAGTCCGCGCATGCCGCCTCAAACGACTCGCGGGGATAGACGAAATCGCAAATGCCCTTGGCCTGCGCGTCCTCTGCCGAGAGCTTGCGCCCCGAAAAGAGCAAATCGGCCGTGACGGCATGACCCAAGCGGCGGTGCAATTGGGCGATCCCGTCATAGCCGTAGCCGAGGCTCAGCTTGGCGGCCGTGATAGCAAAGCGGGCATCGTCGCGGGTGAGCCTAAGATCGCAGCGCATGGCAATGCCGAGGCCACCACCGATGCAATAACCCCGGATCAGCGCTAACGTGGGCACGGGCAGAGCTTCGAGCGCGTCCTCGGCATGGGCGACCGCTGCACCATAGGTCGCCGCCCGCGTCGCATCGCTGCGGATTTCGCCAAATTCCGAGATATCCGCGCCTGCCACAAAGGCCTGGTCGCCAGCCCCTGTTAGAGTGAGCACGCGCAGGCTCTCATCGGTGGCGAGGGTCTCGCAAATTTCTCCCAAAGCCTGCCACATGCCAAGGCTCATGGCATTATGTTTGTCTGGGGCGTTGAAGGTGATCGCGGCCACACCACCTATGCGGCTGAGTTGCAAACGGCCGTTTGCGTAGTCTTGCGTCTCTGTCATGTGTCGCTCCATTGGCCGCCACCATCCACGTCGATCACGGTGCCATTCAGGTAGCCGACTTTGGGCGAGACCAACATGCAACTGAGGTCCCCGATCTCTTCGGGCATGGCGGGCCGACCATAGGGGAAGCGGTTCGGTTCGATCACCTCGCGCCAGCGGTCTGCATCGCCCAGTTCTTCTTGCGCTTTGTGCCGCATGAACATGGTCATCCGGTCAGTGAGTGTCGGCGACGGGTTGATCCCGAAGACACGCAAGCCGTGGGACTGTGCCTCTACCCCGAGGGCTTGGGTGAAGGCGATCAGAGCGGCATTTGCGGCGGAGCCGGAAATGTAGGGTGCGCGGTTGGCCCGCCCGCCCATGCCGATGATATTGAGGATTGTCCCGGTGCCGCGCTCGGCCATTCGAGGCAACATTTTCATGCACAAATGAATATAGCCGAACACTTTCAGGTCCCAATCGCCGCGAATATCGTTCATCGACATCTCGCCCAGCCGCCCTGCACGGATCGCCCCTGCGTTGTTGATTAGGATGTCTGGAGTTTCAATGGTGCTCAGCATACCCAGACGGCCCGCATCGCTGCCAAGGTCGGCAGGCAGGACTGTGACGCGGTCCGTTCCCAGCGCGGCCTGTGTCGCTTCCAACTGCGTGGTGTCGCGCGACACCAGCGTCACCGAGATGCCTTCCGCCAGAAGGGCGGCCGCGATGGCTTTACCGATGCCCTTGGAGCCGCCGGTGATAAGCGCGGTTTTGCCGGTCAGATCAAGATCCATCAGTGTCTCCCACGTAGTATTGGATTTCGAAGAAGGTACAGCCTTCGGTGGAGGTGAACGGCCCGTGTTCCGTGCCGGGTGGGCGGCAGGCATAGGCTGGGGCGGTAAACTCTGTGCCGCCTGCGCCCTGCGCATCGCAGCCATTCACTAGCTTGCCGGATATCAGATACACCTCCTCCCAGTAATCATGAACGAACACATTTGGCGCGACCGTGCCGGGCTGGAACCGGATCAAACGCGTGCGCACGCCGAACTTCGCCTCTTCGTCGAGCGCGCCGGACAGCATCTTTTGCTCCACACCTAGTGCGCCGCCGGGAACGGGCTCCCAGCCGCTGTCATTGTCGAGCATGTGGAAGGGCACAGGGGGTTTTAAAGGCATCAGGCGTACTCCGGAACAAGGGTAAGGGCTTCGTCAAACGCCGATTGCAGCGCCGACATATCTGTGGCTTCGGGGAGGGCAAGTACGGCTTGCAGGATACGCTCTACCTGTGGGTTGCCCAATTCGCCATAGGCGGCATTGACGCGAAATTTGGCGATGATATCCGCCTCTTGCATTGGGTTTTCCGGATCGCCCCACGCAGCTGGACATGTGGTCCCGTGTAGTGTGCCGTCTTCGGCTTCGATCCGGATGCGCGCGCCGTAGCTTTGAGGGAAGGCGGCGTCGAGATCAGGGGCGACCTTAAGCTGCATGCGGGCGCGCAAGGTGGCGAGGTCAGGGTCGTGCAGCGCGTCCGGTTCGAAATCCGCAATGGCAGGGGCGCCTTTAGTGAGAGCAACGGCGACTGCGTGCTGTAGGCTAAAGCGGGCTTTTTCCGGCGTGGTCGGGTGTGGTGCGTTGCAGAAGTCGATCGCGGCGCGATAGGTTTCCACGATGATGCGGCGCGGGGCCTTCGAAAAGTCGCGCAGGTTAAGTGCTGCTGAAATGGCCGGGTGCGTGTGACGGCAGGCTGGGAAAGGCTTGAAGCTCATCTCCATTAAGGCCCAATTGCCCGGGGCGGTCAGTTGCATGGGGTCGGCCTGCGGGTAGTAGCTTTTGAAAAAGCCCATCGGGCCGGTCAGGATAGCGCGTGCGCCCGGAAAGCCCGCAACAGCAAGGTCAGCCGCGAGCACACCGGACCGGGCCGCTTGGGCGGTGGCGAGTTGCTTTGAAAAGGTGGGCTCAAACCGACATTGCCAGATGCCTGAGGCCATCATGCCCGCCTGACCAAGCGCGTCGGCGAGGCTTTCCTCGTCTGCGCCCAGCAGGTGGGCTGCGGCGATGGCGGCCCCGAACACGCCGCAGGTGCTGGAGTTATAGAAGCTGGTGTAGCCACTTGAGGCCGCAACGCGCCCAATCCTAATGGCGGCCTCGTACCCATGGGTGAGTGCGGTCAAAAGCTCTGATCCGGTGCAAGACTGCCTAAGCCCGACGGCGAGTGTCGCGGCGGCCACGGCGTCGCCCGGGTGCAGGATTGAGGCTCGGTGCAGGTCGTCCATTTCGAGAACATTGCCCAGCGTGCCGAGTAGCAAGGCGGCGGACTGCGCATCAATTTTTGCCGAAGAGAGGCCCGCGCGCACTATGTCCTGATCAGAGATGTGCTGTGCGTGGCCCATCGCAGAGGCCACATCCGAATTTCGTGCCGCAAAGATGCAGCCCAGCCAATCCAGTAAGGTCAAACGCGCGTGTGAAACAACCTCTGGCGCCACTGGAAGGCAACACAGTTGGATCATTTTCGATTCGGGATACAGCTTAGATTCGCTCATTTCGCATACAAAAAACTAAAAAGGTTGTCCTACTTTGGCTATTTTTGTAGACAAATCAAGCCTTCTTGCGCCGCAAGTCTGGTGTGTAAATACGCCAAAGGCACCTAAATATATGATATTAAATGAACAAGTCAAAAATATTTCTGCATACAAAAAATATTTGCATTCAAAAATTTTTGTCGACATAATCTGGGACAGTTGCACCAGCACATGCGCGCCAGAGCTATGGCGTTTTTTGGCTTTACTCATGGGGTCGCGTGCTGGGGTCGAAAAATTCGAAGCGCCGCCGGCAATGTTGGTCATTGGTCAGGCGGAACCAGCAGGAGAGAAAAGAAAATGAATCAGACAGAATTTAATCGCCGCCAGATTATGGCTCTTTTGGGATCCGCCGCCGCGATGAGCGGTGCGGGCACTTTGGCCAACGCCCAGCAAGCAGCACTCAAACTTTGGGCGCCTGGGATCGCTAAAGTGGGTGCGCAGGATTGGTCTGATATGGAAGCGCAGTCGGGTATTGGGATCAATGCCATTGCCAAATCTGCCCGCGCAGACGAATCCATTCAGAAAATGGTCGTGGGCGACGGCAATGCGCTTTATGATGCGATGACTGACAATGGCGGCGGAATGGAAGATGCGCTGGCCTCGCAAGGGGCGATTGTCGAGCTCGATATCTCAAAAATTCCCAATTGGGGCAACATCTTGCCCAGCTACAATGAAGGTGGGTTGAGCGCCGGCACAATTCGCCACGACGGCAAAGTCGTCGCTGTTCCCTATATCTCAAACGCTGACAGCCTCGCGTTCAACCACGGCGTGATCGGTGAGGAGCTGTCCTCTTGGGAGGCGCTGTTTGACAGCCAATTCCGTGGTCGTGCCGCAATGCAGAACGACTTTGGTCCTACACTCACGAACACTGCGATTTACCTCAAGCAATCGGGCAAGGGCAGCATCGACAATCCGTCCGACATGACCGAGGACGAGGTGCGCCAGACTTGCGAATTTTTGATCGATCTTAAGAAAAAGGGCCATTTCCGTACGTTCTGGGATGGCGTGCAGAACGGCGCTGACCTGCTGTCGTCCGAAGAAGTGCTGGTCTCGTCCTGCTGGGAAGTCATCCAGATATTCGCGGCGCGCAAGAACGGTCAAGACATCCGATATGGCACAATGAAGGAAGGCCACCAAAGCTGGAACAATGTTGTAATGTTGACGCGTGGTGGCATGGAGCGCGGCATGGATACGGCCTTCTATCAACTGGCCAATGTCTACCTCA
>ERZ1046367.2313-NODE-2313-length-10226-cov-6.528562_pt1 | contig 10226 bp, 11 predicted proteins | sample MGYA00383091_ERZ1046367 | MGnify/ENA primary metagenome ERZ1046367 (study PRJEB29581, sample SAMEA5548361) | metagenome | biome: marine; feature: coastal; material: water | depth 50 m | study: Short-term variability in the microbial, nano- and picoplankton... | reverse complement strand
TCCAGACGTCGCGGTCGTCGGGGGCCACGTTGAAGTCCCCGACCACCACCACGGGCGTCGTCGCCGGATCGGTGTTGGCCGCCAGATCGTCATGGAGGCGACCCAACCAGTCCAGCTTGTACCGGTAGTGGTCGTGGTCGACTTCACGGCCGTTGGGCACGTAGCACGAGGCGACCCGTACGCCGCCGCACGTGGCCCACAGGATCCGGGCGTCGGGATCCGGATCGTCACGACCGTCGGCGAACCCCGGACGGACGTCATCGAGGCCCACCCGGGAGATCACCGCCACCCCGTTCCACCGGCCCTCGCCGTGGTGGGCCGACTGGTAGCCGAGCGCCGTGAAGCGGTCGTGGGGAAACGCCTCGTCGGCCATCTTCGTCTCCTGGAGACACAGGACGTCAGGGGCCACCGCGGAGATCCACGCCTCGACCCGCTCGATCCGGGCCTTCAGGGAGTTGACGTTCCAGGTGACGATCCGCATGGGCCCGACCCTAGGAGAGCGGAATGCCGATGACGGATTCCAACTCGGCAATGGCCACCGCCGGGTCCCCCACCTTGATGGTGGTCATGCCCATGGCCCGGGCCGGCTTCAGGTTGATGCCCAGGTCATCGAGAAACACGCAGGCCCCGGGTGCCACCCCGAGCCGTTCGCACGCCACCTCGTAGAACGCCGGCTCAGGCTTGCGACACCCCACCACACTGGATTCCACCACCACCTCGAACAGGTCGACCACGGCCAGCACCTCGGACCGCTGGCTCTCCTGCTCAGCCCATTGCTGAGCGAAAGGCGTGATGTTGTTGGTCAACAGGGCAGTCCGCAGGGCCGCCGAACAGCGACGAACCGCCTCGACCATGGCCGGCCGTAGATCGCCGTGCAGCCCGGCCAGCACCCGTCGGGCGTCGACGGTCAGGCCACGGGCCGCCGCTTCGGCCTCGAACAACACGCAGAACTCCTCGGGATCGACCTCCCGCCGTTCGAACCGGGCCCACGCATTGGTGTCGGGGTCGGTGGCGTTGATCGTCCGGATGGTGTCGGGCGGCAGACCGGCCTCGACCTCGTAGGCGGCGAACGCGTCGAACGGGCTGGTCAGCACCACGCCACCAAAGTCGAACAGCACTGCTTCGATCTCTGACATCCGGTGATCGTAGGGACCCGACCGGTCCCGAAGCCCACCGGAAGACCGGACCGGGACCACCGGTAGCCTCGGCGCCCATGAGTGCCCAGTTCATCTTCACCATGCATCGCGTCGGCCGGTTCCACCCGCCGGACCGCGATGTCCTCAAGGACATCTCGCTGTCGTTCTACCCGGGGGCCAAGATCGGCGTCCTTGGTGCCAACGGCTCCGGCAAGTCGTCGCTGCTGCGGATCATGGCCGGCATTGACGACGGCTTCACCGGCGAGGCCCGGCTGACCGACGGCTTCACCGTCGGACTCCTCGAACAGGAGCCCACGCTGGACGAGTCCCAGGACGTTCAGGGAAACGTCATGGACGGCGTGGGAGCGGTGGCCGACCTCCTCACCCGCTACGAAGAGGTCCTGGCCGGCTGGGCCGACCCCGAGGCCGACTACGAAAAGTTGGGTGTCGACCAGGCCGACCTGGAGAAGAAGATCGAAGCGGCCGGCGCCTGGGACCTGCAGCGCACCATCGAAATCGCCATGGACGCCCTCCGGCTCCCGCCCGGCGACGCGGCCATCGACTCCCTGTCGGGTGGCGAGCGGCGACGCGTCGCCCTGTGTCGTCTCCTGCTGTCCAGCCCCGACCTGCTGTTGCTGGATGAGCCCACCAACCATCTCGACGCCGAGTCGGTCGCCTGGCTGGAGCGAACCCTGCGCGACTACCAGGGCACCGTGGTGGCCATCACCCACGACCGGTACTTCCTGGACAACGTGGCCGGCTGGATCCTCGAACTGGATCGGGGCCGGGGCATTCCGTACGAGGGCAACTACTCGGGTTGGCTGGAACAGAAGCAGGCCCGCCTGTCGTCAGAGGACAAGGTCGACTCGGCCCGCAAGCGGACCATCGAGCGCGAGTTGGAGTGGGTCCGGATGGCCCCCAAGGCCCGCCAGTCCAAGGGCAAGGCCCGCCTGTCGGCCTACGACCGCCTGGTGGCCGAGGCCGCCGAGACCGAGACCCGGGCCCGCGAACTCCAGATCGACATCCCGGCCAACCAGCGGTTGGGCGATCAGGTCATCGAGGTCGACCACCTGTCCAAGGGCTTCGACGAACGCCTCCTCATCGACGACCTGTCGTTCTCGCTTCCTCCGGCCGGAATCGTCGGCGTGATCGGCGGCAACGGTGCCGGCAAGACCACCCTGTTCCGGATGCTCACCGCAGCCGCCGACGGCAACGCCGAGGGGGCCACGGCGCCCGACGGTGGCGAGATCCGCATCGGCCCGACGGTCGAGATCGGCTACGTGGACCAGTCACGCGACAGCCTCGACGCCGATCGCACCGTCTATCAGGAGATCACCGACGACCGGGAGTTCATCGAGGTGGGGCGCCGCGAGGTGAACGGTCGGGCCTACGTCTCGTCGTTCAATTTCAAGGGTTCGGACCAACAGAAGAAGGTCGGCGAACTGTCGGGAGGTGAGCGCAACCGGGTGCACCTGGCCAAGGTGCTGCGCAGCGGCGCCAACGTGCTCCTGCTCGACGAGCCCACCAACGACCTCGACGTTGACACCCTGCGGGCGCTGGAGTCCGGGCTGGACGCCTACGCAGGCTGTGCGGTGGTCATCAGCCACGACCGCTGGTTCCTGGATCGGGTGGCCACCCACGTCCTGGCCTTCGAGGGCGACTCGCAGGTCCGGTGGTTCGAGGGAAACTTCACCGAATACGAGGCGTACCGCAAGAAGGAGCTGGGACTCGACGACCAGCCCCACCGCATGAAGTACAAGCCCCTCGTCCGATGAGCGCCACCGACGCCCGGACCCGCTTGCTCGCCCCGTCGACCGTTCGGGCCACGGCCCTGGTGCTGTGCGTCACCGGCATCGCCGGGATGATCGTGACGTCCATCGCCGATCGGATCGACGCCGCCCTGACCTTCGGGTTCGTGGGCGCCGTCGGAGCCCTCACCCTCCTGCTGGTCGGCGTCCTGGTGCCCGCCGTGGAAGCGGCGACCTCCATGGACGAACAGCAGGCCGCCGAGGTGGAGGCCGGGGTACAACGCCTGGTCGACGCCGGTGCCAACGAGGGTGACCTGCGGGCCACCGTGCGAAACGCCGTCGAGCTGGGCCGTCGGTCGGCGGGCGACTGACCCATGGTCACGCCCGAGGACCACCGACTGGCCGCCGACCTGGCCACCCGGGCCGGCGAGTTGCTGCTGGACATCCGGGCCCGTCTGGCTGCCGACGGCGCACCGGCCGCCGCCCTGAAGCACGAGGGTGACCAGCGGTCCCACGAGTTCCTGATGGAGGCGTTGGCCGAGGCCCGCCCCGATGACGCCGTGCTGTCCGAGGAGGGCACGGCGCACGGCTGCCATCCCGAGCGGAGAACGACGGCCCGCACCTGGATCATCGACCCGGTGGACGGCACCCGCGAGTACTCCGAGCCGCCGCGAACCGACTGGGCCGTCCACGTCGCCCTGGCCGTACACGGCCAACCAGCGGTCGGTGCTGTCGCCCTCCCCGCACTGGGCTGCACCCTGTCCACGGCCCAGCCGCCGCCGGCCGACGAGCTCTCCCCGGTTCCCGAACGGCCCCGCATGGTGGTGAGCCGTTCTCGTCCGCCCGCCGAAGCGCTGGCCGTGTGCGACGCCCTGGACGGTGTCCTGGTGGAGATGGGATCGGCGGGCGCCAAGGCCATGGCCGTGGTGCGCGGCGAGGTCGACTGCTACGTGCACTCCGGTGGACAGTTCGAGTGGGACAACTGCGCGCCGGCCGCCGTGGCGCTGGCCGCCGGCCTGCACGCCTCGCGGATCGACGGATCACCCCTCACCTACGACCACGCCGACCCCTACCTTCCCGATCTGGTGATCTGTCGGACCGAGTTGGCCGACGCCGTGCTGGGCGCACTGGCTGACCTGTCGGCGCCGTCCGCACCGTCGGCGCCGACTTCGGAAGCCTGAGTTCGGGTCCGTGCACGTCGTCATCGCCCGCTGCACCGTCGACTACGACGGCCGGCTCACCGCCCACCTCCCCGAGGCCGTCCGGCTGCTCATGGTCAAGGCTGACGGCTGTGTGGCCGTTCACGCCGATGGCGGTGCCTACAAGCCCTTGAACTGGATGAACGCCCCGAACACGCTCACCATCGAACAGGCCGACGGCGAGAGCGCCGAACACGAGACCGCACAGGTCTGGCACGTCCGGAGCCCCAAGGGCGAGCAGCTCACCATCACCGTCCACGAGGTCCTGGCCGAGATGGACCACGAGATGGGAATCGATCCGGGTCTGGTCAAGGACGGCGTGGAGGCCCACCTCCAGGAGTTGCTGGCCGCCGACCCCACCTCGATCGACGACGGCTTCCGGCTGGTGCGCCGGGAGTTCCCCACCGACATAGGCCCGGTCGACCTGCTGTGCCGGGACACTGATGGAGTGGCGGTGGCCATCGAGGTCAAGCGCCGGGGCGAGATCGACGGCGTGGAACAGCTCACCCGGTACCTCGACTTCCTGAACCGCGATCCGATGCTCCGTCCGGTTCGCGGCGTGTTCGTGGCCCAGGAGATCAAGCCCCAGGCCCGGGTGCTGGCCGAGGACCGGGGCATCGGCTGCGTGGTCGTCGACTATGACGAACTCCGGGGCATCGAATCCGACGAGCTGAAGCTGTTCTGATGGCGTGCCGGTGGAACCGATGACGGGCGCGCCGGTCCGGACCGTCGACCTGCTGGTGGCGGGCGGTGGGCCGGCCGGGTGCGCCGCGGCCATCACCGCGGCCCGCTCCGGTCGGGCGGTGCTGCTGGTCGACAAGGCGTCGTTTCCCCGGGACAAGTGCTGCGGTGACGGCCTGACCACCCTGGCCCTGCGACTCGGCGAGCAACTCGGCCTGGACCCGGCGGATATCGCCGGCTGGCAACCGGTGGACGACGCGGTGATCCACTCGCCGTCGGGGCGTTCGGTCCGGTTTCCGCTGCCTCGAGACGACGGCCAGTACGCGGTGGTCGTGCCCCGCCGGGAGTACGACGCGGCGCTCCTGGACCTGGCGCGGACGGCCGGCGCCGAGATACTCGAGGGGCACGCGGTGACCGGCATCAACGTGCATGAGGAGGGAGCGACGGTGGATGTCGCCGACCTGGGACCGGTACGGGCCACCACGGTGGTGGCCGCCGACGGCACCTGGTCCCCCATCCGCCGGTTCCTCGGCCTGTCCACCGATGACGACCGTGGCCAGTGGCACGCCTTCCGCCAGTACGTGTCCGACGTCGGACCGGCGGCGTCGGACCTGCACGTGTGGTTCGAGCCCGACCTCCTGCCGGGCTACGCATGGTCGTTCCCGCTCCCCGATGGACGGGCCAACGTGGGCTTCGGCATCCTGCGCGGCGGACCGATCGCCGTGGGCGACACCGGACAGATCTGGGACGGGCTCATGGACCGACCGACCATCCGTGCCGTGCTGGGTGACGAGGCCCGACCCGAGGACCGACGGACCGCATGGCCCATTCCGGCCAAGGTGGACCGGGCGGTGCTGGACCATGGCCCGGTGTTGTTCGTGGGGGACGCGGCGGCAGCCACCGACGCCCTGACCGGTGAGGGCATCGGCCAGGCCCTGCTGACCGGAATCCTCGCGGCTGAGGCCGCGGCCACCGGCGGTTCCATGACCGACGTGGCGTCGTCGTACCGCGGGGCGGTACGACGCGAGCTGGTCGCCGACCACCGGATGTCGATGGCCCTCCAACGGATGCTGGCCCATCCCCTGGGGGCCGGGGCCGCCGTCCGTCTGGCCGGCCTCAACTCCTGGACCCGCGGCAACTTCGCCCGCTGGATGTTCGAGGACTATCCCCGGGCGCTCCTGACCACACCCCGCCGCTGGGGCCGGGGCACCCTGTCGACGCCCGGGGCCTACACGGCCCCCTGAAGCGGGGGCCACCTTCCTCGGAGGGGCACCCATAGGCTGGTCCCGTGGAACCCGCCGACGTCGGGTCCGTCGACGACCTCGACGACCTGACCGACGACCTGACCGACGAACCGTCGGACTCCGCCGACCAGCACCCGCTCGGGCCGCTCGGCGCGTCCCTTGACGACGCCGTCGACAAGGCCTGGGACCGCCTACGTGGCCACCCCACCCTGGACCGCGTCTTCTACACGGCGAGCGAACTGGGTGACTTCAGCCTCATCTGGCACCTTCTGGGCACCGCCCGCGGGGTCACCAGTCGACGGGGCACCCGTGAGGCCACCCGTCTGGCGCTGGCGCTGGGCGCCGAGTCGGCGTTGGTCAACGGGGCCATCAAGTCGGCCTTCCGACGGGAACGCCCGGTGCAGACCGACGAGCGCCCCCACGGACTCCGCCAACCGCTGACCAGCAGCTTTCCTTCAGGCCATGCGTCGGCGGCCTTCATGGCCGCCACCCTGCTCTCGGAGCGGTCCCGGGTGAAGCCCGCCTGGTACGGGTTGGCTGCCATCGTTGCCGCCTCACGAATCCACGTACGCATCCACCATGCCAGTGACGTGGTGGTCGGCGCCGGAATCGGACTTGGCCTGGGGCGCGTGATCCGGAAGGTCTTTCCGCTGCGCTGAACCGTGGAAGCGGACCGGCGTCAGCGCCGGCCCGACGGATCAGTTGGTGGGTGCCGCCTCGAGTTCTGCGTCGCTCGTGGCGAGCAGCAGGCGAAGGTCCAGCAGGAGATCAGCGACCTCAGAGGCGGCGATCAACTGGCGGCTCTGGGTGGTTCCCAGGCCCCGGTCAATGATGGCGCGGATCTCATCGATCGTCGTGGTGTCGAGGTTCTCGGTCACGGCCACATCCTCTCGTCGTTCGCTGGTGATCCCAACCCTAGACGCGCGTCCGTGTGAATCCCGTCACCCATTTCGACCGGGGGCCAGATCCCGCACCGCGGCGTCCACGTCCACCCCGGCCAGGGGGACGATGCTCAACACCGGCGTGGTGATGCCCGCGGCCACGTAGCGACCGATGTGTTCCCGACATTCGTCGGGGCTCCCGTGGACCAGCAGGTCGTCGACCACCTCGTCGGGCATGGCGTCCAGCGACCCGGCACGGTCGCCCGCATCCCACCGCTCCCAGTGCTCGCCCAGCACGTCGGTACGACCCATCCACTCGTGGAAGGCCCGGTAGACGGGCACGTTCACGTAGGCGGCGACCAGCCGCTTGGCCTGGGCCACCACGGCCTCCCGATCGGTTGACGGGCAGACGAACAGTCGGGCCGCCACCTCAGGCTCGGGGCGTCCGGCTCCCGCCGCTGCGTCGCGCACGATGGCGGTCACCGAGGTCGCATCGTCGACCGACAGCCAGTTCACGACCGCTCCGTCGGCTTCCCTCCCCGCCAGGCGGAGCATCCCCTCGCGTAGGGCGGCCACCACGATCGGTGGCGCCTCGGACGGAACGTTGCCCAGGCGAAACCCGGCGATGTCGAAACTCTCGTAGGACCCCGTGACCTTCTCGCCGGTGAAGGCCGTCCGCAGGAAGCGGACCGTGTCGCGCACCCGGGCGTACGGCTCCTCGAAGCCGATGCCGTTCCAGCGTTCGACGATCACGTTCGACGAGGTGCCCAGGCCGAGGACGAAGCGACCGGGCGCCGCGGAGGCCATCGACGCCGCGCTCTGGGCCAGGAGCGCCGGGCCCCGGGTGAACGCCGGAAGGATCGCCGTGCCGAGCCGCAGCTCGGGCGCCCAGACGGAGGCGAGGGCCAGCGGGGTGAGTCCGTCGTGGCTGTCGGCCTCCGCGGTCCAGGCATCGGTGTAGCCCAGCTCAACCAGTGCCCGGAACCGATCGGCCTGGTCGGCCAGTGGCCCGGCGAAGGGCACCGTCATCCCGTAGCGGGACCCACCGTTCATGACTGCTCCTGTGACGATCGGGGATTTCGGAACTGGCAGGTCTGGCTGGCCGTGGCCAGCAGGTGACCATCCTCGGACCAGAGGTGGACCGTCCCGTGTGCGTAGCCGTGGACGAGGCTGCTGATGCGTACGTCGACCAGGATCCAGTCGGTGTCGACCGGGTCCACGACCCGGAGCGTGTTGTCCAGGCTCTGACCGCCTCCGAGGCCGCCGCCGACCGCATCCCGACCGCCCCACGGCACGTAGTCGCCGAGCACGGCGAGGAACGCCGGATCGACCACCAGATGATCGGGCACCCGCACCCACATGGCGACCTGACCGTCGTCCATGGCCGGCTCGTGGGCCTCGGTCCGACCCCGGATGAGGCGCCGTTCGAGGTTGGCCGACACCGACCGGGTGGCGCTCCGGCTGGGAAACGGCGGACAGTCCATGGGAGGTGGCGCATCCGGCGGTTCGACCCAGACCCCGGAACGCTCCACGTCGCGACGCCCGAGGGTAGCCACCACGGCGATGACGTCACGGCCGTCCACGTGGCCGCGGGCCCTGGCCTGGGTGGTGGCCCGCCCCTCGGCCAGCATCTCGACCTCGAAGGTGAGCAGCTCGCCGGGCAGGGCGTGGGAGATGAACTGACCGGTGGCCCAGACCAGCGGACGCCCGGCGTCCAGTTCGAGGGCCCGGGCGGCCGCACCGAGGCCGGTGCCACCGAACAGACGGCCCGCACCGGAGCACTCGTCCTCGGTCAACGGAAGAACCCAGGTGCCCGGACGGTCACCACGGACCAGTTCCTGACTGAGATACGACCTCGGGGACATCCACGGATGATGCCGCCGTCGGGTCGCAATCCGCACACCCGGTCCGAAACCGCAGGTCAGAGCACTTTCTCGGGTGGCTGTCACACCCCATCTGCATGATGGTGTCATGACAAAGCAGCTTCGTTTCCCTGCAGGTTCGACCGCCGCCCGGTCCCCGGCCGTTGCCCGACACCTTGATGAACACACCCGCGAGATCGGTCGGGCCGGCGTGGCCAACGCCCGGGCCGTCCTGGCCTCGTGCGCTCCGACGATCCTCGAGAGAGGTGCCGGTCTCTCCTGCAGAACCCGCTCGATCCCCGACCTTCTCTCCGAGGAGTCCATTGACAGTGCGGAAATGGAGTTGCCGGCGGCAGCCTGACCTCATCGTGCGGACCACCCTGCTTCTGCTGTCGCTCCTGTGGTCGACCGCGGCGTGCGCCGCTCCACAGCTCCCCGACGACGGCCTGGGAACCGTGGTGGGCGTGGTGGACGGCGACACCGTGGTCATCGACCTCGACGGTTCCTCCGAGTCGGTCCGCCTGCTCGGGATCGACACGCCCGAAACCGTCCATCCCGACCGACCGCCCGAGTGCTTCGGGAAACAGGCCTCGATCCGCATGGCCCAGCTGCTGCCGGCCGGCACGGCCGTGCTCGTGACCCGTGACGTCGAGGCCCGGGACCGGTACGACCGGCTCCTGGCCTACGTGGCCCGTGTCGGCGACGGACTGGTCGTGAACCGGGCCATGGTCGAGGAGGGGTTCGCCGCCACACTCCACATCGACCCCAACGACGGCATGCGCCACGAGTTGGCGGCCGCCGAGGCTCGAGCCCGGGCGGATCGACGGGGCCTCTGGGCGGCCTGCGGCGGCCCGCACGAGCCACTCTCCGCGACGGTCGGTGGCGACTCCGGCTGATCCGATCCTGATCGGCCGACGGCCTCGGTGACGGCTGTCCGGTACCGTGACTCCCGTGACCACGCTGCTGGAACGCCTGGGGCGAGACGCCGACGACCGGCTCCTCATCCTCACCGCCGACCTGCTCGGGATGTGCCATGCCTCCAACGTGGGCGTCTACGAGAGCCTCCGGTCCGGCCTGGCCACCGGGGCCGGCCTCATGGTTCCCGGCCCGTGGGCCCGTGACGCCGCTTCCCACTACCGGGGCGAACCGGTGGGCGTCCACCTCACCCTGAACGCCGAGATGGACTGCTACCGCTGGCGATCCATCACCCAGGCCCCCAGCCTGCATGACGGCGACGGCGGCCTCCCCCGGACCGTCGAGGACCTGTGGGACCACGCCGACCTCGACGAGACCCGCAGGGAGTGCCGGGCCCAACTGGAGCGGGCCGTCCTCTGGGGATTCGACGTGAGCCACCTCAGCACGCATCTGGGTGCCCTGCAGAACCGCCCGGAGTTCTTCGACGTCTACCTGGAGTTGGCCATCGACTTCGGCCTACCCATTCGTCTGGCCGGGGGTGCCGCCGAGGCATCGGCCGG
>ERZ1046367.2300-NODE-2300-length-10250-cov-7.421089_pt1 | contig 10250 bp, 7 predicted proteins | sample MGYA00383091_ERZ1046367 | MGnify/ENA primary metagenome ERZ1046367 (study PRJEB29581, sample SAMEA5548361) | metagenome | biome: marine; feature: coastal; material: water | depth 50 m | study: Short-term variability in the microbial, nano- and picoplankton... | reverse complement strand
ATTCCTTCCGCGTATTCATTGACAGTTCCATCTGGTAAAGTTACGTTAATCATTGACATCACACTAGCCTCAGATTGTTGAAACACGCCCCGCAGGGTGTGCCCGACAATCCTTGGGGGGCGTCGCCAACCTATCAAATCCACCTTTGACTAATAGACATCAATAATCATTCTAAGCAGAAATGTATTGCATTACCAAGATGCTTCAAAGTCATCACCTATCGTTGAAGATGGTTTATCTTTGATTTCTTGTTGAGGTTTTTGTGGTTGCTGTGCTAAGGCTTCGGCTTCTAGCCGAGCCTTTTCCATAGCAATGCGTTCTTCTTCGGCAGGACTTGTAATGTCAAGCCCTTGTTTTGTTTCAGTAGTAGCAGAATTGGGCTTCACTACAAATGATTCTCTAGATTCTACTGCATCAATTTTGTAGCCATACTTTGGTTCTGATGCTATAGTAGGTTGAGTTTCTGGGGAAGGGGCTTCAATTGCTTGCTCTTTTTTTGGCTCAGATGATTTGATATTTCTTTCACCAATTTTCAATTCTGCAAAGCCACTGGCCAGAGCATCTTCTAGGTTTGGAATAGTCTCATCATAACTGCGCATAGCATTGGCTAGAAGTTGGTAACAATTCAACATTGTTGAGAATTGTCTAGAAAATAGGCAATTATTTTTCTCCGCACATTGATGAATGTTGAGCAGGTGGCAGTGTCATGCGAGTCGGTATCGTCGTTAACCCTGATGCTGGCTTAGGTGGTCGCTTAGGCTTCAAAGGAAGTGATGGAAGGGCTGAGGAAGCAAGGGCTGCTGGGGCACAGGATAGAGCAGGTCCTCGAATGCAACAATGTATTGACAAGTTGAACCAACTTCTTGACAGCAGCCTAAATCGCCAAGGTAAGGGGATGGAATTCATTTGCTGGTCTGGCCGCATGGGTTCTTCTTGGTTAGGGCAAAAATCAGCGACTATAATCGGAGAATCACCACAATCAACTTCGGCACAAGACACTGCATCTTTGGTAGAGCAATTAATTGATTCAAAAGTTGATCTCATTCTTTATGCCGGTGGTGACGGAACTACGCGAGATATTGTAAAAGCGCTCGAGAGCATTGGCGAGGCAGCTTCAAAAACAGCAATTGTAGGAGTTCCAGGTGGTGTGAAAATGCATAGCGGTTGTTTTGCTACAACACCTAAAGCAGCAGCTGAAGTTGTATTAGCATATCATTTGGGAGATTTAAGAACTGGAATAACCGAAGTAATGGATTTAGATGAAGAAGTCTATCAAACAGGTGTTTGGAAAGTTCGAATGTATGGTGAAGCATGGACTCCAAGTAGTCCACGATTCATGCAAGGTGCTAAGGAACAAGTTGAACGAGCAAGTGAAGAAGATACTATTGAAGCACTTGCTGAACATGTCAAGGTCTTAACTGCAGAAAATAATGAATTGATGATAGTTTGGGGTAGTGGTGGAACTTTGAAGCGGATGGCCCAGCACTGTGGTCATGAATTGACTCTGCTTGGAATTGACATAGAATCTCCTTCAGGGAATGGAAATAATAATCGTACAATTCACCTTGACTTAAACGAACAAAGTTTGTTAGAAATAATTCATCTGCACGTAGATGATGACGGTGAGGCTAAGCCAATATTGTTACTTCTTTCACCGATGGGTGGTCAAGGATTCCTAATTGGCAGAGGTAACTTACAACTTTCTCCAGATGTTCTAAGGGTGATTGGAATTGATAATATTCTTGGAGTTGCAACACCGAGTAAATTGATTGGATTATCAAATGTTAGGATTGATACAGGCGATAATACGCTTGATGAAATGTTTCAGAAAAAGAGATTCATCAAAATATTGCAAGGATTCCGTACTACGCGACTCATCAGAATCGCAGAATAATTTGAATCTAGTTGTTTTCATTGAACTTTGCAATATTTGTCAGGAGAATCGTTGTTAGAGTTAGGTATAGCAGTCCGAGAATAATTACTGTTTGCATACATTATACTTGTATCTGCTACTTCTAAAGAGTATTGGCTCAAAAGTTTGAGTAGATCCTATTAGGAGCAATCAATTGTTACAGGCTGCTTGAAGCAATCCCAAAAACGGAGGCGAAGGCCGGTTTGGCCGGCTCTTGAATTCAGGATGATATTGTACACCAACGTAATATGGATGTCCGTCTAGTTCAAAGATTTCACAACGCTGACCTGTTTCATCTTTGCCAACAAACTTCAAGCCAGCCGCTTCTATTGCCTCAATTAAGTCGGGATTGACTTCATATCTGTGGCGATGTCTTTCATCAACTGAATCTCCATCTCCATATAGGGATCTAATTTTACATTCAACAACTTGCCACAATGTAGGTCGGCTACCCAATCGCATTGTTCCACCCAAATGAGTCTTTGAAATCTCTGGCATGAATACAACTGCTGCGTGTTCAACATTTTCATCAAACTCTGTTGAGTTTGCACCTGCGAGTCCCAAGACATTACGGCAAAACTCAATTGTTGCAATTTGTAATCCTAAACAAATACCAAGATATGGAATATTGTTAGTTCTAGAGTAATTAGCAGCGAGAATCTTTCCTTCAATGCCTCTATCACCAAATCCACCAGGAACCAATACGCCATCAGCACCTTTCAGCATACTCCATGCACTTGCAGATTCTTCAGCATGATCCCAGTCTTCTTCTAGATGTGATGCTTCAACCCAATCGATTACCAATTTTCTATCAACGGCCATTGCTGCATGCTGTAATGATTTGATTACAGAAAGATATGCATCACTCAAACCTGTGTATTTGCCAACCATTGCGATTCTTACTTCTTGCTCAAGAGTATCGAGGTGTAATGCCATCTTTCTCCATTCATCCAATAATCCAGTAGATTCACAATCAAGGCCCAGAATATCACACAAACCTTGTTCTTGTAACATTAATGGCACATGGTAAATGTTTGGAACATCATGTGTTGAGAATACGGCATCTGGGCTAACATGGCAAAATGCAGCCAATTTCTCCCGAGTTTCAAGGTTCAGCGGTGCGCTGGACCTACAAACTAAGATATCTGGAGAGATTCCGAGCCCTCTTAGTTCCTTGACAGTATGTTGGGTAGGTTTTGTTTTTTGCTCACCCACAGGACCCATTACTGGAACTAATGACACATGGACAAAGGTTACGTTTTCTCTTCCGACTCTGAATTGGAATTGTCTCAACGCTTCAATATACGGAGCAGATTCAATATCGCCAACAGTACCTCCTAATTCGATAATACAAGCATCTGGGACTTGTTGTGAACCATCTGCAGGTTTACTTGCAACTTCCTCAATCCATTCCATTACCGCATCGGTAATATGTGGAATAACCTGTACTGTTTTTCCTAAATAGTCGCCACGTCTTTCAGCCTCAATTACCTTGGAATATATCTTTCCAGTTGTCAAATTATTATCCTTTGCTAAGTTGATATCCAAAAATCTCTCATAATTGCCGAGATCTAAATCAGCTTCGCCACCATCGTCAAGTACGAAAACTTCCCCATGTTCAAACGGAGACATTGTTCCAGCATCGCTGTTTAGATATGGATCTATTTTGATTGAAGTGACTCGCAGTCCTGCGGATTTGAGCAAAACCCCTATGCTACTTGCAGTTACTCCTTTACCTAATCCGGAAAGGACTCCTCCGCTGACCACGACGTACTTCATTGACATCAACGGGCTTTTAGGCTGTCGCGCCTCCTTAATCAACATACCCTAAAACAACATATTTCACAATAATGTAAAATGAAGCAAATTTAGATAATTATGGGAGTAGATAATTGACATGGTCCAAGCCAATAATCAATAGGTGGCGGCTGCAAAGTAAATTTTGGGGGAGAGCATGAGTACCATTCCAGCAACGATGATGGCATGGACAAAAACCGCTGACGAACAAGGCGGTTTTTCACTTTCACAACATCCCGTGCCCGTGCCAGGGGAAAATGAAGTCCTTGTACAAACATTAGCCACATCAATTTGTGGAACAGATATTCATATCTGGAAGTGGGACCAATGGAGTAGGGACAATGTACCCCTTGGAACTATCACAGGACATGAAACCTGTGGAGTAATTGTTGCAGTTGGTAGCGGAGTGCCCGAATCCCGAATTGGTGAAACCGTTGCAATTGAGTGTCATTTTGCGTGTTGGAATTGTCCGCGTTGTAATGAAGGAAATGCCCATATTTGTGAGAATGGTACGATCTTTGGTGTTGAAGTCAACGGGGCTTTTGCACCATATTTTTCAGCCCCAAGTATCAATGCAAGAACAATTCCAGATGGATTAGACCCTCAATTTGCTTCAATACAAGACCCACTTGGTAATGCAATCCACACATTAACAGGAGGTCCAATCAAAGGTGCAACTGTTGCAATTCATGGCTTGGGACCCATTGGCTTATTTGCGGTAAATGCTGCTAAAGCAATGGGGGCGGAGAAAGTGATTGCCATTGATTGGGATAATCAATACCGAATGAATCTTGCAGAAAAATTAGGTGCCGACATTGTACTTGGAAAGGAACACGATATCGTCAAAGAAATTCTCTCGGCAACCGATGGAAGAGGCGTGGATAATTCCTGTGAATTTTCCGGCTCACCCACCGCACTAGCCAACACCATTCATTCAACAAGAATGGGTGGTTATGTCAACATTCTGTCAGTTTATGGCAATTCCACTCCTGAAATTCCGATGAATGAATTAGTCTTTAGATATTTACATTTGAAGGGAATCAATGGGCGAAAAATGTGGTCCACTTGGGATACGATGCACGAATTATTAGGTGCAGGAAAAATAGATGTTGAAAGCATTGTAACAAATCAATTCCCTATCTCTGATTTTGTACAGGGAATGGAATTAGCAACATCAGGAAAGTGTGGCAAAGTAGTTCTTCAATTCCCTTCAAGCTGATATCCATTCATAGTGTCTAGATCCTTCCATTACACCCTCTTCGCCAATTTCGATTAGAGCAAATTCACCATTAGGGGAAATGACCGAATTATCTCTTGTACCTTTGTGAAGATTTTCATATGTGACTTGATCGATTGCAACTCTTCCCGCGAGTCTTTCAAACAAATGCCAACGAGAAACAACTTCTCTCCACCTAGGGTTTACCTTGGCCTCGAAAACCTTCGCCTTAGCCCCAGAACCATATCCACAAAGTCCAAAGAATTCACCATCTAAATTGCTATTTTCTTCTAAGTCTGATTCAAATGTTGACATTAATGCAAGGAAAATAGAACCGGTGTATTGATTGCCAATTAGGCTAGAGGCTCTTTGGCCCTTCTCTATTCTTGAAGCATGGAATTCAATGTATTCTTGAGTCTTTGATATCGCACGGCGGTAACTATCCATTTCCTTTTCCCACGCTTCAATGATAGCCGCATCTTTTGTTTGTGGTTCAATTGGAGGCTCACCTATTTTTTCAACGATAAGTTCCCATTCAGGGGTATTGAGCCGGTCGTGGCGAAATACATCTGGAAACATTCTCTTGGCCTGGAATGCATAGGGTAGGTGCATGATGATTCGAGCCCACTGCTCGGTAAACCTTTCATCAATTTCAGGGTCATATCTTCCATTGACTTGTGACTTATTAGAGAAATTCTTGAATGCTTGTCGAACTGCAATTTGATAACATCGATTAGAGAATTGACCATCAAAAATAGGTTCATCGCGATGAACATTGACCGAGTTCTCTCCGTGTGCAAAAATGCCTAATTTTCTTACAGTAGATTCGGGAAGGTGCTTAATCATCCGTTCAACAAGCCCTTTCTTGACCGTTTGGCCTGTTTCCTGTGCCAATTGAATTACATTAGAAATCACCGAATGAATTGAAACATTACGTCTTGGCTTGAAGAAATCATGAACAGGAGTGGTTGAAACTCCAATACAATCTGGAATTTCAAGCAATCTTGGATTTTGCCTAATCAATAGTGCACCGCCACCTGCGCCTTGGGTGTATTCTCCCGAAGATTCAAGTGCATATTTGGCATTATCAGAGAAAATAACAATTCCTAATCGTTCGTCATCTTCTGTTGAACGAGCCACCCAATCTAGCGTAGTATGCAGGGCATCAACTGCGCCAATACAGGCAAAAGTCATATCCACTACATCACAATTGACAAAACAATCAGTTCCATATCGTTCTTGATAACGTTGTGTTAACATATCGAGAATGTATGTTGCCGTAGGTTTTGCTCCATCTAATGCGGATTCAGTACCCAAATACATCCTTCCAATATCTTTCGGATTCAACCCATTACGGTCAATGATTTGCATTACTGCCATTGCCCCCATTGTCGCTGTATCTTCATGAACATCAGGTATTGACATTGCAGTTAGCCCAAGCCCTTTGTTCAATTTAGAATAATCAGCACCGCGCATTTCTGCAAAATCCTTCATGTCCATAAATAGGCGAGGGAAGTGGATTGCAATATCGTCAATACCAACAGTGATTTGTGAATTCTCACTCATAAAAACATCTCAACTAATCATGTATTTGAATTAGAGTCCGGCACTTCGAAAAATATGCTTCTTTCAGCATAGAAATAGTATCGTGGAAATCAATTCATTTCCGGCATGACAGCATCCGTCTTAGCCCACAATACATCATCGATACGAAGAATAGAAACAGCGGCTTCAGTTGCACCGCTAATCGCTTGACGGGTAATGCGAAGGGGTTCAAGAATTCCATCATCAACCATGTTTCTTGAATTTCTTGTGTTCACATTTAGTCCAAAATGATGCGAACAATCTTCACTTGCGTTACTTTGTGAAGCAACAATTTCGAGCAATGTGTTTATCGGATCTAATCCTGCATTTTCGGCAAGCACTCTCGGAATAATTTCCAATGCATCAGCAAATGCTTCTATTGCTAATTGCTCTCTACCAGGAATAGTCTCACCATGACGCCTCAATTTTCTAGCTAAGGCAATTTGTGTAGCGCCTCCTCCAGCCAATAACAAAGGCTCTTCTATCAATTGACAAGCAACCCCCAGGGCATCTCCAAAGCATCTCTCAACTTCCCCTATGACATCTATTGTAGAGCCACGGGCAATGAAAGTTGCACCACCTTCTTCTGTTTCTACAATCCAGTGTGAAACTCCATTCCACATTTCATTTTTGGATTCAATAAATGCGCCCAAATCTTGAACAGTTGCGTGTTTAACATCATGAACCAATGTGGCTCCACAGCCTCTGGCAAGTAGATCTAAATCCTCTCTTGCAACTCGTCTAAATGCTTGAATACCAGCATCATTAAGCGCAGAGCGAATATCATCATCAATCCCTTCACGGCAAGCAAGTAATGTGACACCAATTGACTGTAAGTGATTGACCTGCTGTAATAATATCTCCATTTCTTTATCTCTAAATGATTGCAGAACTCCAGTTGAGGTAACATTCAATTTCATTTCTGATGCCATGGAGCGCCTTTCAATTCCACCATTCATTATCAAGATTTTACCGGCACCAATCTTTTTGGGCATCGCTTCAAGAATACGTTTCTTTGCTAATACCAATCCAGTTACTAATTTAGAATCTGTTATTGAACCTCCGCTTTGTGAAAGAACCTTGACTCTAGTTGGGTCGGCTATTATTGAACCAGATTTGTCTTCAGAAATAATATCGGCTGCATCTACAGATAAGAGCGCTAAATGCATACGCATTGCTTCATGCCCCTTGCCAGCCAGAGATGTTTGTGTTGCGATCAACCTATCCTTTTTCGCCGCATCAATTGTGAAAGAAAGTAATTCACTGCGACAAAACTCTTCAGCCATTCTATAACCACGTGCAATCATCGATGGATGAACACCTTGTGTAATCAATTGCCATGCATTATTCAGCATCTCGGCACTGAGTAATACGGTTGAAGTGGTTCCATCTCTTGCAATTTTATCCTGCACAGATGATGCGTTGATTAGCATTTTTGCGACAGGGTGCTCAACCTTTGCAGTCTCTAGAACAGTTACTCCATCATTTGTTGTCAAAGTTCTACCCGAATCATCAATTAACAATTTATCAAGACCTCTTGGACCGAGGGTTGAACGAATAGCACCAGATAATGCCAGTGCGGCTTGAATATTTTTGCGGAGAGCATCACGACCGGTGGTACGGTCGGTATCGGAGAGGATTGATGCATCGCTCATATACAAGCCACCAATCTCTCATCAATAAGCCAAACGCTTCTATTGCACCAGCATAGAGTAGACAAATTCAATGATGAATCTTCAGTCTTCGTCAACGACTTCAAAATCAGCATCGACGACACCATCTTCACCAGAGACGTCAATATTACCGTCATCAGCATCGGAATTGCCTTCTTGTTCAGCCATTTCAGCCGCCGCTGCTTCGTACAACTTGGAGGAAACAGCATGCATTGATTCTTCAACTTCCTTTACCTTTGTCTGGATGGATGCTTCATCAATATCTTCTAGATCTAGAGGCTTTCCATCGTCATCCTGAACCATCTTCTCAAGTTCATCCAATAGCGACTTTACAGGGTCAACATCAGCATCATCTAATTTGTCAGCATTTTCTTCCAATGTTCTGCGCGTTTGATAGACTACTTGGTCTGCCATATTTCTGAGTTCAACCTTAGCTTTGCGTGTTTTATCTTCTTCAGCGAATTTCTCAGCCTCTTCAATTTTTGCCTTGATATCATCCTCAGACAATGAGGTATCAGATTCAATAGTTACAGATTGTTCCTTACCAGTTCCCATATCCTTTGCACTGACATTAACGATTCCATTAGCATCTATGTCAAAAGTAACTTCGATTTGAGGAACGCCACGAGGTGCAGCCGGAATTCCACCTAGATGGAATTGTCCAAGAGTGACGTTATCTTTTGCGAATTCACGCTCACCCTGCAATACATGTATTTCTACAGCAGGTTGGTTGTCTGAAGCAGTTGAATATATTTCAGAACGTCGTGAAGGGATTGTCGTATTTCGCTCAATCATTGTGGTCATCACGCCACCAAGAGTTTCAATTCCAAGTGTTAATGGAGTCACGTCAAGGAGCAAAATGTCAGAAACACCTTCATCTCCAGCAATGATACCCGCTTGAATTGCAGCACCCATTGCTACTGCCTCATCAGGATTAATTCCTTTGTACGGCTCCTTTCCAGCTTCCTTCTCAACAGCTGCTTGAACAGCAGGTACACGAGTTGACCCGCCCACGAGAATTACTTTGTCAATATCTCCCTTCTTCACACCAGCATCTTTCATTGCTTGGCGAGTAGGGCGCATTGTCTTCTCAATCAATTTAGAAATTAAATCTTCAAATTTTGCACGAGATAGTGAAATGTCCAAATGTTCTGGTTGACCATCCTTCATTGTAATGAACGGTAAATTAATCTGAGTAGTCTTTGTTCCAGAAAGTTCAATCTTTGCCTTTTCAGCAGCCTCTTTGAGGCGTGAGAGGGCTTGAACATCTTTGCTCAAATCAATTCCTGTTGATTTCTTGAATTCACTTACTAACCATTCAATTACCAAATCATCAAAGTCATCGCCACCAAGTTTGTTATTTCCAGCGGTTGCCTTAACTTCGATTTGCGGCTGTCCATCAACTTCGTATATTTCAAGAACGGATACATCGAATGTACCGCCACCAAGATCGTAGACTAGGATTGTTGCTTCATCCCCTTTGTCAACACCATATGCCAATGCAGCAGCAGTAGGTTCATTGATAATCCTTAGAACTTCAAGTCCCGCAATTCTACCAGCATCCTTGGTTGCCTTTCTTTGAGCATCGGTAAAGTATGCAGGACAGGTGATAACCGCTTGCTTCACTTCAGAACCAATATATGCTTCAGCATCAGCCTTCAACTTTTGTAAAATAAATGCAGATATCTCTTGAGGTGTATAATCTGAATCATCTATTTTAGTTGACCAATCAGTCCCCATATGTCTCTTTACAGAGATAATTGTTCGTTCTGGGTTTGTAACTGCTTGGCGCTTTGCAGTAACTCCGATAAGTCGCTCAGAACCATCTTTCGCAAATGCAACAACCGACGGGGTTGTTCTTGCACCTTCAGCATTTGGAATGATGACGGGGTCACCATTTTCTATTGTTGCAACACAGCTATTTGTAGTTCCTAAATCTATTCCTATTACTTTACTCATTTTTTCACTTCCTTGTTTTTGTTCTATTATTGTTTTTTTCTGTTCAGAATATTGGTATTTCGCCATCATCATCTTCTTCTTCATCATCTGATAAATCGATACTTACATA
>ERZ1046367.2295-NODE-2295-length-10269-cov-4.956530_pt1 | contig 10269 bp, 8 predicted proteins | sample MGYA00383091_ERZ1046367 | MGnify/ENA primary metagenome ERZ1046367 (study PRJEB29581, sample SAMEA5548361) | metagenome | biome: marine; feature: coastal; material: water | depth 50 m | study: Short-term variability in the microbial, nano- and picoplankton... | reverse complement strand
GCGCACCGCTGGATCTGACCGCGAAAGGCGACGCCAAACAGCTCGCAGAACAGCTGGCGGGTGACCTCTTGCCAAATGGCTCTGTGCGGCTTGCCACAGGCGGGCAGGTCTCTGCGCTTCCCGGGTATAAGGCAGGCGATTGGTGGGTTCAGGATGCCGCGGCCGCATTGCCAGTCGCAGTACTCAACCCGCAACCGGGCGAGAGCATTCTCGACATGTGCGCAGCCCCCGGCGGGAAAACCATGCAATTGGCGGCCAGTGGCGCGGTGGTCACGGCGCTGGACGCTTCAGCGACCCGTATGCAACGGGTGAAAGAAAACTTGGTGCGCACCAGACTGGCGGCAACGCTTTGCGTCGAGGACGCGCTTGCCCATAGTGGTGGGCCCTATGACGCAATCTTGCTGGACGCGCCCTGCTCAGCCACCGGCACCATCCGGCGCCATCCAGATCTGCCACATGCCAAAGATGGCAGCGAGTTCTCAACCCTGATCGATCTGCAGGCGCGCATGATAGATCACGCGCTTACCCTGTTGAAACCCAATGGGCGTCTGGTATTTTGCACCTGTTCGCTGCTCCCGGACGAAGGCGAGTGTCAAATTGAAGAGGCCTTGGTGCGCAGGCCCGACCTTTATGTGGATCGGGACAGCAGAAACCTTACATACATTGATACAGGCTGGCACAGCGATGAGGGCGGGCTGAGATTGCGACCTGATTTCTGGTCAAGACACGGCGGAATGGACGGGTTTTACATTGCGGTATTGCGGCGCAATTTATCGCCCTGATCCGGCAGCTTTGTAGACTCTGATTCTTTTGGTGGCAGGATGCAAACCAATACTGCCCCTATGCGGAATAAGACTGTAAAAATCGAGTGAGAGAGCTTAAGTCATATCTATGATCATGCTTGAAAACTGCCAATATTACATCACGGCCCTGCGCAACAGGATAGCGTCCCGTCTTTCTATGCTTGCCAAACCACCGATTGGATTTGTCTCACAACCGGAACCCCGATCAATTGGGGATCCCGTCCGTGGTCGACAATTGGCGGCCGGCACGCTTTTATTTGCGGGTCAAACGATCACCGCGCCGGACACCACCCTGTGGGATATACCCGTCCCTGACAGCGATTTCACCACGGCGATTCAGGGCTGCAAATGGTTGGATGATATGGCAGCCGCAGGAGATGGGAAAGCCCGGAAAACAGCACAGACCTGGGTCTGGCGCTGGATTAAAAAATATGGACACGGAAGCGGACCGGGATGGACCCCTGAACTGGCTGGCCAACGACTGATCCGATGGCTGCATCACGCACTGTTTTTGCTGCGAGGCCAAGACAGAGCCAAAACTGACGTATTTTTAAATTCCCTGGCCCAGCAAACTATCTTTCTGGCCAATCGCGCCCATGCCGCCCCGCCAGGATTGCCGCGGCTGGAAGCCCAAGTGGGCCTGATTTACGCCAGTTTATCGCTGGAAGGCATGGCGAAGTTTCTGCAGCCAGCCCTTGATGCTTTGGGCAAGGAATGCAACACTCATATTGATATTCACGGGGGGATTGCGACCCGCAATCCCGAAGAGCTTTTAGAGATTTTCAAACTGCTCACATGGGCAAAAGCCGCATTAACGGATTCTGAACACATTCCCACCGCAGAACTTGAGCGGGCACTACAGCGCATTGCCCCCAGCTTGCGCACCCTGCGCCACGCAAACGGCAACCTCGTTCGCTTTCAAGGTGGTGATCAAGGTATGGAAGGTATGCTCGATACCGCGCTGGCCGCCTGTGGGATCAAAAGCCGCAATTCAGATCATCTGACAATGGGCTACGCCCGCCTGTCTGCTGGACGCACGAGTGTGATTATTGATGCCGGACCGCCCGCCACTGGAAATGCCTCTTATAATGCCCATGCATCGACCTTGGCGTTCGAGCTGACTTCGGGGCGCAGGCCGTTGATTGTCAGCTGTGGCTCTGGCGCACATTTGGGCCCAGACTGGCACCGTGCCGGGCGCGCGACACCGTCTCATTCCACACTCTGCCTTGGGGGATATTCAAGTGCGCGTTTGGGCAAACCGGTCAAAACCTCCGGTGTGTATAGAGAACTTCTTGTCGAAGCGCCAAAAATTGTACCCGTTAAGATGTCACAAACCGCTATGGGCGTTAAATTTGAAGGGGCTCATAGCGGGTATGTGCCCCCATTTGGTTTGACCCATGCGCGCAAGCTGTCGCTGTCGTTAGATGGCCGCAGTCTGGCCGGCGAGGATTTACTGATTGCGTTGGACGATACCGCGGGCAACGCAGGTGAAACTGTCTTGAGCGACGACATCAATCCGAACGTAGACTTTCAAATTAGGTTTCACCTGCATCCCGAAGTGGATGCAGCGTTGGATCTGGGCGGGACAACCGTGGCCATCGCCGCTAAAAGCGGTGAGATTTGGATTTTCCGCCATGAGAGCAAGCTGTCCCTAACGATAGAACCCGGCGTCTATCTGGAAAAAAATCAACCTATACCACGGTCAAGTCGCCAAATTGTTTTGTCAGGTATGGTCAATGACGCCTTGACACGGGCCCAATGGAGCCTGTCAAAAACGCAAGATACCGCAATGGCCATCCGAGACCTGCGGCTCGAAGAACTGAGATGATACCAGATCGCGTCATTCCCATAAACTAGCGGTTCTATCTTGGGAGAGAATGCCCTAAACCCCGGAGCAAACCCACCCATCGAAAAGCGAGAAGACACGAAATGCCTACGAACTCACCCATCCGCCGCGCCCTGCTATCGGTTTCAGATAAAACTGGCTTGGTTGCGCTTGCGACTGCATTGGCAGCACGCGGCGTTTCGCTGCTTTCCACTGGCGGCAGTGCCAAAACCCTACGGGAGGCCGGGCTTGCGGTAACTGATATTGCTGAGATCACCGGCTTTCCCGAGATGATGGATGGCCGAGTTAAAACACTGCATCCAAAAGTCCATGGCGGCTTACTGGCCCTGCGCGACAATACCGATCATCAAGCTGCCATGACTGCGCACGAGATTTTGGCAATTGATCTGCTAGTGGTCAATCTCTATCCGTTCGAGACCACTGTCGCGCAGGCTGCCGACTATGACACCTGCATCGAAAATATTGATATTGGCGGCCCTGCCATGATCCGCGCTGCCGCGAAAAACCACGGGTTTGTGTCCGTTGTCGTCGACCCGGAAGACTATGCACCTTTGCTGGATGAATTGGACCGCAACCAGGGCGCAACATCCTATGAGTTTCGACAGAAACTTGCGTTAACAGCCTATGCCCGCACCGCCGCCTATGACACCGCAGTCTCGAACTGGTTTGCCACCGCGCTGAACGACGCGGCACCGCGCCGCAAGATGGTTGCGGGACGTTTGTCGCAAAGTTTGCGCTATGGCGAGAACCCGCATCAAACAGCCGCGTTTTATACCGATGGCAGCGACCGCGCCGGGATCGCCACCGCCCAACAGCTGCAGGGCAAAGCGCTGAGTTACAACAATATCAACGACACCGATGCGGCGTTTGAACTGGTCAGTGAGTTTCCATCTCAGGCCGGTCCGGTCTGTGCAATCATCAAACATGCAAACCCCTGCGGCGTGGCGCGGGGTGTCACGTTAAGCCAGGCCTACACTCGGGCGTTCGATTGTGATCGCACCAGCGCTTTTGGCGGCATCATCGCACTGAACCAGTCTTTAGATGCCCAAACTGCCCGTGAGATTACCCAGATTTTCACCGAGGTTGTTATTGCCCCCGGGGCAGACGACGCCGCGCGCGAGATTTTTGCCGCAAAGAAAAATCTACGGCTGCTGATAACGCCGGGTTTGGCTGACCCGCGCCAAGTCAGCACCACGATCCGCCAAATCAGCGGTGGATATCTTTTGCAGGATAAAGATACCGGGCACATCACTGCAGACGACCTTGAGATAGTCACCAAGAAACAGCCGACAGCCGCGCAATTGGCTGATATGATGTTTGCTTGGACAGTGGCCAAACACGTCAAATCCAACGCAGTTATCTATGTTAAAGACGGCGCTACGGTCGGGGTTGGCGCCGGCCAGATGAGCCGCGTCGACAGCAGCCATATCGCTGCGCGTAAAGCCGAAGAGATGTCTCAGGCGTTGGGACTGTCTGCGCCGCTGACCCAAGGCAGCGTTGTGGCCTCAGACGCATTTTTTCCCTTCGCGGACGGCCTTCTCAGCGCCGTTGCCGCAGGTGCAACAGCCGTCATTCAACCCGGCGGCTCGATGCGTGACGATGAGGTGATTTCGGCCGCCGATGAGGCAGGGCTGGCAATGGTCTTCACCGGCATGCGGCATTTTCGCCATTAAACAAACGGGCCCCTTATGCGGATCAACCTGAACCAGATATTACAACCCGTCCCCAATATGTGGGTACTGTACATCGCAACCGCCGCGGCGTTTTTACTGGACCAGGCCAGTAAAGTGTTTGTGCTTTGGGGGCTGAACCTTCCGCAAGTAGGTCAGATCGAAATTGCCCCGCCCTATCTCAATTTTCGGATGGCGTGGAATTATGGCATGAATTTTGGGCTCTTTGCACAAGACAGCCCAATGACCCGCTGGATATTGATCACCGTTGCTATGGTGATCATCGGGTTTGTCTCGATCTGGATTCGATATGAACGGCCGCGAAAAATTGTTATGCTGGCAGCGGGGTTGCTGATTGGAGGGGCCTTGGGAAATGTCATTGATCGTGCAATTCATGGCGCGGTTGTTGATTTTCTCAACATGTCTTGCTGTGGCATAAATAACCCTTATGCCTTCAACATCGCTGACGTTGAAATTTTCATCGGTGCAGTGGGTTTGGCACTTTTTGGCGACCAGAAAAACGCCACGTGACCTTAGTCTAACAATGCGCTAAGTCTGCTTTGAAGAGTTGGAGACGTGAAATGAAACCGGCATTGACACTTTGCTTGGCGATGGTTCTGGGCCTTTCAGCCTGCGGAGACCTGAAACTGAGAAAAATGAAAAGTGACGACAAAGGGCCCGAGGAGTTTACCGTCTTGCCGGTCAAACCCCTGCAAGAGCCAAGCGATTACAAAGTGTTGCCCGCGCCGAACTCGGCGGCAGGGAATTTGGTCGATGCAACCCCTAAAGCGGACGCGATTGTCGCGTTGGGGGGGACACCTGTTATCGGTGCAAGTATAAAGGTCCCGGCCGCTGACTCATCGCTGGTGCGGCACACAAGCCGATTTGGCACCACTCCCGACATACGCGATGTTCTGGCCGTTGAAGATGCGGAAATCCGCAAATCCAGATCGCGCATGCTACGCTTTCAACTCAATCAGAAAGATCTCTACAGCAAAGTCTATGAAAAGCAGATACTTGATGCCCATGCCGAGATTGCAAAATTCCGTGCAGCCGGTGTTTTGACGCCAGCGGTACCGCCCAAATAATAAACCGATAAAGATCCGCGCCCGATTACTTGAAGTTTACCTTCCGGGACGTATCTTCTGAGCAGATATAAAAGCAGAGGGGCGCTTTATGAGTACTTGGCGTAACACGGCGGTCGGGGCGTGGGCGGTTGCGATGTCTCTCATCGCCGGACAAAGTCTGGCAAACAGTGATCAGACCAGCAGCTTTACATTAGGCAACGGCCTAGAGGTTGTGGTGATTGAAGACCACAGGGCCCCGGTGGTCGTGCAGATGCTATGGTACCGCGCCGGTGCCGCCGACGAACCCCCCGGACAATCTGGGGTGGCGCATTTTCTCGAACATCTGTTATTCAAGGCCACGAAAACGCTTGCCGCAGGTGAGTTTTCAAAAACCGTGGCCGAGAATGGTGGCACAGACAACGCGTTTACCAGCTATGATTATACCGCCTATTACCAGCGCATCGCCGCAGACCGTTTGCCACTGATCATGCGAATGGAGGCGGACCGTATGGTCAACATCCAACTCTCTGAGGCCGACATCGCCACTGAACGTGACGTGATCATCGAAGAACGCAACCAACGCACCGAGAACGATCCCGGCGCCCTGTTCGCTGAACAGAAAAATGCCGCACAATTTCTAAACCACCGCTATGGGGTGCCAATTATTGGCTGGCGCCACGAGATGGTGGATTTAAGTCTCGACGACGCGTTGACCTTTTATAGGCGCCATTACGCACCCAATAACGCCATCCTGATCATTGCCGGAGACGTTGATCCGGCAGAGGTGCGCGCTCTGGCCGAGACCTATTATGGGGGCATTCCCGCCAACCCCGCCATCACCCCGCGCGAGCGCCCACAAGAGCCGCCACAAACTGCCGAAAGGCGTATGGTTTTTGAAGACCCGCGCGTCGCACAGCCCTATGTCAGCCGATCTTATCTTGCGCCCGAGCGTGACAGCAATAATCAAAAAACCGCAGCCGCCTTAACACTGCTCGCTGAAATCCTTGGTGGTGGGCAAACCTCGGTGTTGAACGAAAAATTGCAATTCGATACACAGATGGCTGTCTATACCGGCGCTTATTACCGCGGTACAGCGCTGGATGATACCAGTTTTGGCCTGGTGATTGTGCCGGCGCAGGGAAAATCCCTGCAGGCGGCAGAAACCGCGCTGGATGAGGTGATTGAAGGGTTTCTGGAAGAGGGCGTGGATCCCGCCCAACTGGCGCGCATCAAGAAACAGCTGCGGGCGTCGCAAATCTATGCCCGGGATAATGTGCAACAAATGGCGAACCGCTATGGGCGGGGGCTGACATCAGGCCTAACGCTGAATGATATCCACCTGTGGCCTGACATTTTGCAGGCCGTGACAGGCGAAGATATTATGTCCGCCGCGAAATCCATATTTAATAAAAAGCATGCGGTGACGGGGTGGCTCACCACAGCACCGGAGGCAAGCCAATGAAGTGGATTTTAACACTCTGCCTAAGCCTGCTGTCAACGCTGCCGCTGCGGGCAGAGATTGCCATTCAGGAAGTGACCAGCCCCGGAGGTATCTCTGCATGGTTGGTCGAGGATCACAACATCCCCTTTGTGGCCCTTGAACTGCGCTTTCGCGGTGGCACATCGCTAGACGTGGCGGGACAGCGCGGCGCCATTAATTTGATGGTCGGGCTGCTTGAGGAAGGCACCGGAGATCTTGACGCACGCGGCTTTGCCACCGCACGAGATGAGCTTGCGGCTTCATTTAATTATAGTGCGTATGATGACGCAATCTCGGTCTCGGCGCGGTTTCTGACCGAAACACAAGACGCGGCAATGGCCCTGCTCGAAGGTTCGCTGGTTGCGCCAAGCTTTACCGACGTAGCGCTCAACCGGGTTCGCGCCCAAGTTCTGGCCGGGCTTAAATCAGATAGTAAAGACCCCGATTCAATTGTGTCACAGCGCTTTGACGCGCTGGCCTTTGGCGATCACCCCTATGGCTCGAGAGCCGAGGGCACAATCGACAGCGTCAGCGCCCTGACCCAGGACCAGATCAGGGCCGCCCATCTTGGCACGCTGGTCCGCGACAGGGTCTATGCATCCGCGGTGGGCGATATCACCGCCGAACAGCTGACCACCCTGCTGGACAGTCTGTTGTCGGATTTACCCCAATCCGGGCGTCCGATGCCATCAAAGGTGGCTTACAAACTGGACGGCGGCACCACGGTAGTGGATTTCGACACCCCGCAATCGGTGGCTATTTTTGCTCAACGCGGGATCGAGCGCGATCACCCAGATTTTTTCGCCGCCTATCTGGTCAATCAAATCCTCGGTGGTGGCAGCTTTGAAAGCCGCCTGATGGAAGAGGTGCGCGAAAAACGCGGCTTGACCTACGGGGTTTCTTCCTACCTGTTGCCAAAAGATTTTTCGCATCTCTATATCGGCCGCGTTGCCTCGGCCAACGACCGCATCGCCGAAGCCGTTGCTGTGATCCGCGCGGAATGGACGCGGATGGCGGATCGCGGTGTCACACAAGACGAATTGCGTCGCGCCAAAACGTATCTGACCGGATCTTATCCCCTTAGATTTGACGGCAACGGTCCGATTGCCAATATCATGGTCGGGATGCAGATGCAGGGGCTCCCTGTGGCCTACATCAACGATCGTAACGACAAGATAAACGCCGTTACTCTGCAGGATGCAAACCGCGTCGCGCGGCAGTTACTTGATCCCGCAGGTTTGCATTTCGTCGTGGTGGGGCGTCCTGAGGGATTGGAATGAACGGTTGCCGATGCAATTAAGGGCGACAACAGGGGGCATGCGTGTTTGTGACTTGCCTTCGGGTATTACGAGGACTTTTGGGTGTGGCTAGGTTTAAAAGGCAGGAATACTGGGCGTTTCAAATACGTCGAAAAAAAGTATACCATGAACAAATCCGATCTGATCGGCTGGTTGCACCGGTCAAGGACCCAACGGCATGGTCTCACTGTCTGTGACAATCGCCAGTGCGTCAGAACTGGCGAAGATGAAAAGCGGGTGGCACTTAACCTTTGCCCCCCTTCTTGACTTTTTTCCCGCACCTCACGTCAGTTCCCAGTTATGTGATATGGAATCCGCAGAAGCGTGCTTGCAGTGCGAGTGCAAGCCCAAAGCGCTTTGAGCCGAACGCCTCAGTACAGCAGGCGCTGTTTTAAAGCTTTATCCTGACGGCACATTTCAAAGTCTTCATCGGTCAGGCGGCCCTTAGGCGCATTGGCGATGTTGAAATGGCCAAAATGATCCTGCCCGCTGACCAAAGACACCAGCGGCCGGTCGCCTGTTTGTTGTTTCATAGACGGCTTAATATAACGGATGGCCGAACCTATGCGCCTGTCATCTGTCACATTCGGACCGGAGCTGTGAAACAAAAGCCCGTGGTGCATCGAGGCCTGACCGGCATCAAGCGCGGCTGCAACCGCCTCTTTTTCATCAACCTCGACAGCGATCTCCTGACCGCGAGACAAAAGATTGTCTTCGGCGTAGGTATCGATATGCGGCACGATTTTTGTCTTATGGCTGCCGGGTACAAATTTCATACAGCCCGCCTGTTCGCTGGCGGCGGACAGCGCGAACCAACATGTGGTTTCACAGATGTCATCAAGACCCCAATAGGTCAGGTCCTGATGCCAGGATACGATTTTAGGCGAGTTGGCCTCTTTGATAAAAAGCCCAGCGCTCCAGACCATAAGGTCGGGGCCCAGTACCGCCGACGCGGCCGCAATCAACGTTTCATTCCGGGTCAATGCATCAAACGAGGGCAAAAGCCGGTCTGGATAGGCTTTCAATAAGGCTAGTTTTTCGGGGTCGCCTGCCAGTTCCGTCTCAGCGGTCTCCAAGTCGATGCGCAGCGTATGGGCTTGCGATTGCGACAGTACGTCAATCGGCACAACAAAACCGTCGTGTTCATAAGTGCGGGCAATCTCATCCTGAGCGATGACAGAGGGCTGTGGCAGGGACATGGCGTTTCCTTTTTTACGGTTGCAGCACATTTACATTCGCAGAAACCTATATATCAGTAAAATGGAATAACCTGATACGTATATATCAATTTTATGGATAATCAAAATGCGCCTAAACGGATTTGATCTCAACCAGCTTATCTGCTTAAAGGCGCTCCTTAGCGAACAAAATATTACCCGCGCCGCCGCACAAGTGCACTTAAGCCAATCAGCAATGAGCACGACACTCGGTCATCTGCGCCGGCATTTTGACGATCCGCTTCTGGTGCGCTCGGGACGGGTTCATGTCTTGACGCCCTTTGCCAAGTCCCTGACTGCACCGCTGAATAATATGATAGCTCAAGCCCATGCATTTGCCGCCTTGCGACCGGGTGAAATTCGACCCGATATCGAGCGGGAAGTCACAATTGTCGCCTCAGATTATGCGGTGCGAACCTGTCTGAATGAAGCCACGCGACTTCTGCGAGAGGTCTTCCCAAACCTGCGCTTGGATGTTTTGCCTCTGTCCGAGAGATCGCCACGTCTGCTGGCGAACGGCGAAGTAGATCTGGTGCTTGCGGGGCAATCGCTTGACGTCGGTATGCCCCCGCGCGATTGCCTGTTTGAGGATCAGTTTGTCTGTATTGCCTGTCGCGAAACCGGTCCCGTCGGGGATGTTTTGACGCCCTTCGAGTTTGCACAATCTGACCATGTGGTAGTGCGTTATTTCAATCATCAAATGACCTTCGAAGATGAGGATGCCATTCGAAAAGCCGGCCTGACGCGCATCCGCCGGATCACCACTTGGTCGCATAGCCATGTGGCGGCTTTGGTCTGCGGAACGCCCATGCTGGCAACAGTTCCCGCGCGGATTGCGCATAATTTTTCCAAGCGATGGCCAATAAAAACATTGTCATTTCCGTTTGA
>ERZ1046367.2286-NODE-2286-length-10284-cov-14.920813_pt1 | contig 10284 bp, 8 predicted proteins | sample MGYA00383091_ERZ1046367 | MGnify/ENA primary metagenome ERZ1046367 (study PRJEB29581, sample SAMEA5548361) | metagenome | biome: marine; feature: coastal; material: water | depth 50 m | study: Short-term variability in the microbial, nano- and picoplankton... | reverse complement strand
AGAAAGCAGCAGCAGAAGCCGCAGCTGAGAAAGCAGCAGCAGAAGCCGCAGCTGAGAAAGCAGCAGCAGAAGCCGCAGCTGAGAAAGCAGCAGCAGAAGCCGCAGCTGAGAAAGCAGCAGCAGAAGCCGCAGCAGCACCAAAAACAGTAATTGTTGATATTCCAGTAGGAACATCAGTTCCAGGATGTGAGACAACAGACGAATGTTTCACACCAGCATCGATTTCAATCAATGCAGGCGATACTGTTGAATGGGCAAATGTAGATACTGCAGCACATACAGTAACTGGGGGACTTCCAGCAGATGGTCCATCCGGAGTATTTGATAGCAGTCTACTAATGGCAAGTGGAAATTATTCATTCACCTTTGATGAAACAGGAAGTTATGATTACTTCTGTATGGTTCATCCTTGGATGGTTGGAAACGTTAGTGTAAACTAACCAAAACTTTTCTTTTTTCTATTTTATTTGATTTTTCCTAATTGTTCTATTATATGCCACACCAAATCTATGAGTTTCATCTCTTACATGTTGTAAAATCTTTAATGAAGATTTTTCTTTAGAAATTAGTATAGGATTTTTATTTTTTGGAACATAAACTTCTTCATTTTCTTTTGCCAAAGAAATACAAGATAATTTCAGTCCAAGGGATTGTAAAGATTTTTGAGCAGCATTAAGTTGTCCTTTCCCCCCATCAATCACTATCAAGTCAGGCAATTCAGAATTTTCTTCTAATAATCTATAATATCGTCGTTTGATAATTTCGCCAATCATAGCAAAATCATCTCGTCCAGTCACAGTTTTAATTTTAAATTTTCGGTAACCAGATTTATTTGGAATTCCACCAACAAATTGAGCCATAGAACCTACCGCAAAATCTTCACCATGATTTGAAATATCAAAGCATTCAATGATATTGGGAATTGCAGGCAGATGTAAAATTTCTTTTAGTTCAACTAATCCAGGATCACCACCTTTTTGTCGAATCAAAGAAATGTTTTTTAAAATTAATTCAAGGATATCTTTTTTCTTACCTTTGTTCGGAATAATAAGATGTACAGAAAATCCAGCTTGTTCAGATAATAAAGATTCAAGCAATTTTTTATTTTCAGGTAATTCACTAACAATAATTTGTTTAGGTATTGTATGTGTGGAATAATATTGATAGAGGAAATTTGAAAACGAATTATCACCAACAAGATCAAAAAAGAATTTGTCGCTATCTCTAATCACACCATTAATCATTCTAAAATTCATCACAACTGCAGTTTGTTCTTCAATACTAATTCCAAAATATTCTTCATCAGAATTTTCAACATATTCCATTTTTTGTTTTGTTTGAAGACTTCCCAACCTAATCAAAGTATCACGAATATCTTTTGCACGCTCAAATTGCTCTAGTTTTGCTGCCTGATGCATTTCTTCTTCCAATTTTTTTGTGAAAATCTTAGTTTGATTTTTTCCTTTTAGAACTTGTTCTAAAGAATCAACATGTTTTGAATATCTCTCTTGGGCATCTTTAAACTCACATGGACCTTCACAATTTCCTAAATGATATTCTAAGCATACTTTTTTTGGTAATGTTTTACAGATTCGGATTTGAAATGACTTTCTCAATGTACCAATTGTAAGTAATTTGGAACTACCTTGAGTAAAAGGACCAAAAGTTTTTCCTTTTCCCAAAAATTTTCCATCTTTAGTTCTTCTAGATACAAGCAATCTAGGGTATTTTTCATCAGAGATTCGAAGATATGTGTATCTTTGTTGATCCTTTAATTCAATGTTAAATCTAGGACGGTATTTTTTTATCATATTTGATTCTAAAAGAAATGCTTCACTTTCATTATCAGTTAAAATAAATTCAATTTCTGAAATATTTTCTACCAATTTTTGAGTTTTATAATTTTGATTCTTATTAAAATAAGAGCGTACTCTGTTTTTTAGATTCTTTGCCTTGCCAATATAGATAATTTTACTATCAGAGTCTTTCATCAAATAAATCCCAGGATCTGTAGGAATTGCAATTGTAGAAATATCAAAAGTCATTTTTTTAATAATTTTTTCAAGTATTTTCCAGTATAACTTCCCGGAGCTTTTGCAATATCTTTAGGAGTTCCAGTAGATACAACTTGTCCTCCTTCATCGCCACCTTCAGGCCCAAGATCAATTAACCAATCTGAATTTTTGATTACATCCATGTTATGTTCAATTACTACGACAGTATTTCCCAAGTTTACCAATCTATTTAACACATCTAGTAATTTTTGGACATCTGCAAAATGTAATCCAGTAGTAGGCTCATCCAAAATATAAAGAGTCTTGCCAGTTCCTCTTTTTGATAATTCAGAGGCAAGTTTCACTCTTTGAGCCTCACCACCAGAAAGCGTTGTGGAGGATTGTCCTAATTTTATGTAACCTAATCCAACATCATAAATTGTTTGTAATTTTCGTTTAATGGAAGGAATATTCTCAAAGAAATTTAATGCCTCATATACAGTCATGTCTAAAATATCAGAGATATTTTTTCCTTTATACAATACGGATAAAGTTTCAGAATTGTATCTTTTTCCTTTACACTCATCACATTTCACATAAACATCAGATAAAAATTGCATTTCAATTTGTTTTACTCCATCACCATCACATGCAAAACATCTACCAGTAGCTACATTAAATGAAAATTGTCCCGGAGCATATCCTCGTTCCTTAGAAAGTTCAGTGTTTGCATACAATTCCCTAATAGGGGTAAATGCACCAATGTATGTGGCAGGATTTGAACGAGGGGTTCTTCCAATAGGGGATTGATCAATGGCAATTACTTTATCAATATTTTCCAAACCTACAATTTCTTTATGATTTCCAGGTCTAACATTTGATTTGTAAAAATGACTTTCTAAAGATTTGAGTAAAATATCATTAATCAAAGTAGATTTACCAGAACCGGAGACACCAGTAACTGAAACAAAAAGTCCTAATGGAATTTCAACATTAATGTCTTTAAGATTATTTTCAGATGCATTTTGAATTATTAATGAACCAGAACGATTACGAATTTTATCTTGCAAAGTAATTAGAGAATTGTCTTTAAGATAATTTCCAGTGATGGATTTATGACCATTTAGAATTTTATCTATTGTTCCTTCAAAAACAACATTTCCTCCATGGATTCCAGCACCAGGACCTAAATCAATAATCCAATCCGAATTTCGTATAACTTCTTCGTCATGCTCTACAACAATGACAGTATTACCCAAATTTCGTAGCTTATTTAGCGTTTTAATGAGCCTCGCATTATCTCGTTGATGAAGACCAATAGTTGGCTCATCAAGAACATACAAAACTCCAGTAAGATTAGAACCAATTTGAGTTGCCAATCTAATTCGTTGAGATTCACCACCAGAAAGAGTAGAACTCAATCGATTCAAAGTCAAATAGTTTAATCCAACATTGATTAAAAATTCAAGACGTTCTTTAATTTCCTTTAAAACATCTCTTGCAATATATTGTTCATTTTCAGTTAATTTCAAAGTTGAAAAAAAATCATAACAATGATCAATGGATAAATCACATACATCCATTATTCCCATATCATTAATTTTAACTGCAAGTGATTCAGGTCTTAGTTTTTTACCATCACACACATTACATGGAGTATCTCGCATGAATTGTTTTAGCCATTCACGTTTTGACTCAGAATCAGTTTCCATGAAAACACGCTGTAAATTAACAAGAACACCTTCAAAGGCATTAGTGTATTGCCAGGAAGAATCACCAGACTTTGAACGATAATTAAAATCTATTAAATCATCAGTCCCGTGTAAAATTATTTGGAGATGTTTTTGTTTTATATTATTAATCGGAGTCATTAAATCAAATCCAAATTTTTTGCCAACAGCTCTTAATGCTTGTCTTCTAAAAGATGAAAACCTACCACTCCAAGGAACAATTGCACCATCTAAGATAGATTTTGTTTTATCAGGAATTACCAAATCAGAATCAAACTCCATCTTTACGCCAAGACCATTACAAGTTTTACATAATCCAAAAGGAGAATTGAATGAAAAATTTCTAGGCTCTAATTCACCTACAGTTAATCCACAGTAAGGACAAGCATTATTTTGAGAAAATATTTTTTCAGTTTTTTCAGAAGCTATCATCACATCACCTTTTGATGCTTTTATGGCAGTTTGAATTGCCTCAAATAATCTAGACCTCTCAGATTTTTCAGCAGTTATTCTATCAACTACAATCTCGATATTATGCCATTTTTGCCTATCAAGAGGAGGTATTTCCTCATCTAGGCTCAAAATTTCATCATTTAAACGAATTCTTGAATAACCATCTTTTTTGATTTGCTCAAATAATTTTTCATAGGTTCCTTTTTTTCGCTGAATGATAGGAGACAAAATTAATATTTTTTCTCCAGAAAAATCTTTCAAAACTGAATCACATATTCTCTCAATAGATTGGGTAGAGATTTTTCTTTTACAGTTAGTACAGTAAGGAATTCCAATTCGTGCAAAAAGTAATCTCATGTAATCATAAATTTCAGTAGTAGTTCCAACAGTAGAACGGGGATTTTTACTAGTAGTTTTTTGTTGAATAGATATTGCAGGAGATAAACCATCGATAGAATCAACATCTGGTTTATCCATCATTTCTAAAAATTGGCGAGCATATGCTGAAAGTGATTCAACATATCGCCTCTGCCCTTCAGCATAAATTGTATCAAATGCTAATGTAGATTTTCCAGAACCAGATAAACCACTAATTACTATTAGTTTATTTTTTGGAATATCAATATCAACATTTTTTAAATTATGATGGCGGGCACCACGAATTTTTAATTTATTTTCTTTCATTTTTTAATTTAATCTCCTTTTCTAATCTTTTTATTCTATCTCGACATTCTATTGCACGTTCAAAATCTAGATCATCAGAATATTTTTTCATTTGTGCATCTAAATCAATTATATCTGTAGCAATATCATGGGATGATTTTAATTTTGAATCATCCAGTGTTGTTACTTGTTCAGGAACTAATTTGATGATTGTTTTCGGGGTAATATTGTGTTTTTTGTTGTATTGAGTTTGTTTTTCTCTACGACGTTTTGTTTCATTCACGGCATTTTTCATAGATTCTGTAGTATTATCAGCATACATTATCACAGTTCCATTTTCGTTTCTAGCTGCACGTCCACATGTTTGAATTAAACTAGTAAAATTTCTCAAAAATCCTTCTTTGTCTGCATCTAAAATTGCAACCAATGAAACCTCAGGAATATCCAATCCTTCTCTTAACAAATTGATACCAACTAAAACATCAAATTCTCCTAGCCGTAATTGCCTAATTAATTCAGTTCTTTGTAATCCTTCAATTTCTGAATGCATGTAGCGTACTTTGACTTGTTTTTTTGAGAGATATTCTGCTAAATCTTCTGCCATTCTTTTAGTCAGAGTTGTAACTAAAACACGTTCAGATTTTTCGACTCTTTTGGCAATTTCTTGAATTAAATCATCCAATTGATTTTTTGTAGGCCTAATCTCGACTAAAGGATCTAGTAATCCAGTAGGCCTCACTAGCTGTTCAGCAATTTTTGAAGATATTTTTTTCTCATAATCCCTAGGAGTTGCAGAAACGAATATCGTATTTTGAATATATTTTTCAAATTCTTCAAATTTTAATGGACGATTATCAAATGCACTAGGTAATCTGAATCCATAGGTAACAAGTTGGTTTTTTCTTGAATAATCACCTTTGTACATCCCATGTAATTGAGGTAATGTTACATGGGATTCATCAATCACCAACAGATAATCATCTCCAAAAAAATCCATTAAACAAAATGCTTTTTCACCAGCTTTTCGTCCATCAAAATGTCTTGAATAATTCTCAATTCCAGAACAATACCCTAATTCTTCAATCATTTCCAAATCATATTTTGTTCTCATTTCAAGTCTTTGTTTTTCTAATTCATTTAATTCAGGTAGACGTTTTTGTAATTCTTCATTAATAGAATTAATTGCATTCTTTCTGACATCTTTTGCAATTAGATAATGTTTTGCGGGAAAAATTTTCATTTGAGTAATTTTCTTTTTTTCTTTTAATGAAATAGGTTCAAGGATAGTGATTTTTTCTACTTCATCACCAAACATAGAAATTCGAATCAAGTCTTCAGAATATGCAGGAGTAATATCAATTGTATCGCCCTTTACTCTAAAATTTCCAGGTGCAACTTCAGTGTCATTTCGTTCATATCTTGCATCTATTAATTGTCTAATGACATCACTTCGTTTGATTTCATCACCAACATTAATTGTAATTGCTAAATCCTCCCAATCCTTAGGATTACCAAGAGAGTAGATACATGAAACAGTAGATACAATGATTGTAGGTTCTTTTGAGAGTAACATTGCAGTTGCCTCTAGTCTTAATTTTTCAATTTTTTCATTAATTTGTGTGTCTTTTTCGATATAAGTATCGGTTTGAGGAAGATAGCTTTCAGGTTGATAATAATCATAGTATGATACAAAATACCCAACATTGTTGTTTGGAAAAAATTGTTTAAGTTCAGAGTACAATTGTGCTGCCAATGTTTTGTTATGAGAAATTACAAGCGTATTTTTTCCAGTTTGTGCAATAACATTTGCAACTGAAAATGTCTTTCCACTACCAGTCACACCCAATAATGTCTGAACAGAACCCTTCTTCACGCCTTTTACTAATTCATCAATTGCTTGTGGCTGATCCCCTGTAGGGACATATTCAGATGTCAATTCAAATTTAGTGATTTGTTCCAACATGTACAATCCCTGAAAACTGAATTTAAAGTAATGGTGATATCAAACTAGGATTACCAAACAGGTTCATCAATCATTTTTAATTTATTATTGACTACCTCAAATCCCATTATTTTCAAAGTATTCATTGCAGTACTAGAATTTCGTTCCAAGATTTTTTGAGCTAAAATTGTTCTAGAGCCAGAATTCATTTGTTGCCCAATCTTATATTTGCCTTTTATTGATTCAGGAATTATTTTGATTACTGCAACTTCATCTAAAACCATATCATCTTTTTGTATAGGATCATAATGTCCTTCTGGCTGATATTTTTTCATCATTCCATTTAGCCCCAAAGCTTTTTCCTCATCATCATCTACAAAAACAGCGGTTCCTTTGATTACTACACTAATGTAAAGAGTGTCAGCTAGAGATGCATTAGTAGGATGTGAAAAATAAGATGGTAAAAATTCTAATTCACGGTCAACTTCAAAACCTACTTTCTGATTTCTTTGAATATTTTCAAGTTTTTCACCTCGAGGGTAAGAATGCATATAGATTACATTATTTACAAATGAAAAATTCATAGGAATAATTTGAGGATAACCATTCTCATCAAGACTGGCAACACGTCCAACATGTTCATATTCTAAAAATTCTTTAATCTTCTCAAAAGATTTTATCTCAAGTTTTCCTAATAATTTCAAATTATGGAGACTCAACTGTTTAATCTAATAAACGTAAATGTAACAACTTGCTACAAAAATTATGCGAGATCCATATCTGGATGAATTAAGAAATGATTTTGATGAATATTCAAATCAATTAAAAAAATTGAAAAAGAAACTTCTAAAGACAAATTCTTCAGTAGAACAAGCAAAAATCATCAAACAACTTGATTCAATAGCAAACAAGATGGAAAATAATCAAAAACAATCAGTCAAAGTGACAAAATCAAGGATCAAAGAAAGAAAACAAAAATCAAAGAAATAGACTAAACATCCTCATCTAATTCTTTTGCCATTGCTTTGATTTCCAAAATTCTACATTCAAGTTCGGTGCATTTATTTTTTGATTCAGTGTCCATAAAATAATATTTCAAAAATAATCAAAAAGACACTACATTCAAAAATTTGACTTTTGCCATCCAAACTTTTCATAAATGAAAATTGCTAAATTTAGGGGTAATTTTATGAATTCATGGATGAACGAGATGAAGAATATGATGATGCAACAGATCAGGTATTAAAAATTCTTGAAGAATGGGGTTCGGAATCAAAATTCATCTGGTTCAGAGAACTACATAGAATTACAGATGTGGATAAAGGATTATTGAGAAATATTCTCAATGAATTAAAAAAATCAAAAGAAGTAAAAGAAATGCATGGAACAAATAATAGAATATTTTTTTGTCTTAAAAAATACTACATTAAATGTAGAGATGTTGAATTTAGATTCAAAGGAAAACAAATAATGTTAAGAGATGGAAGTAAAACAAAAATAATTCAAGGTTCAACAAATGCAACAGAACGTACAAGGAAAAGATTAGAAAAACAAAAAAAGAAACGCAAGGCCAAATCATTTACAAAAACAAAAAGTAAAAGACCACACAAATCATAATGATGGGTCAGATTGTCGTCTTGCAAAATTGGATTCTGCACGTTTGAGTTTTGTAGATTCTGCAACATCCTCAGTCATATCATATAGTTGATGAAGTTCTAAATTAGGAATCAAAGTATCTTCTTTTTCATCTTCTAAATCAAGTTCTAAATTTGCCAAAATTTCTACATTTTCTTCTAAAATATCAAGACATTTTTTTACTGACTCAGGTAGATCTTCATCCATCAAATAATCTAAGAATTAGTATAGTAAATGATTTACTGTAATATTGTAGAATTATGCACTTTGTTGTTTTGCTTTTTCTCTTAATGCAGGCATTACATGACTTGCAAATTTATCAATAGAGCCAAAGTAGTTTTTACCCCAGAATCTAATTACAAAGTGGTTAACACCAGCATCCATGAATCTTTCAAACGTTGGAATAATATCCTCAGGAGTACCAACTGCTGTAGATGAACGTGCAATCTTATCAGGAATTTTTGTTGCAGCCTCTCTCATTTTGACAATCCAACTTTGATCAGACATGGAATATTCTGTAAAGTATTTGACAAAATCAAAGCCTTCAATTTCTTTTAATCCATGTACTCGCAATACTTCAGGTTTAAACAAACTAACCTTTACGGCCTCTTTCATTTTTGCCCATGAAGATTCTGCATCTTCAGAAAAGTAAACATCGATATCAAGAGCATATTGGAAATTATCTTTTTCTTCTTGTGTTCTATTATTATCATTCATAGATTTTGTAATTTGTGCAGCATGATCTTCAAATAGTTCTGGAGTATAACCGATAGGTAACCAACCATCACCTAATTTTCCAGTCATTGCAAGTGTTCTTTTTCCACCAGCTGCCATGTAAGTTGGAGGATGTGGTTTTCTAATTGGAGGAGCCTGTAAACATGCACCTTCAAGTTTGTAATATTTTCCCTCATAATCTACAGTATTGTCAGGGGTTGATTCATACAATTTATGAATAGTTTCAATTTGTTCTTCCCATTTTGACACAGGTTTTTCAAATGGAATACAGAATTCTTTAAGATTTTGCGCCTCACCAGCACCAATTCCAAGTATTGCTCTTCCTTTTGAAACTCTATCAAGAGAAATTGCAGCCAGGGCAATGTTAGATGGATGTCGTCTGATTGCATCAGTAACACAAGTTCCTAATTCAACATTGCTTGTAACTGCAGCAATTGCAGATAACATGACCCAAGGATCTAAAACAATGGCATTTTTCCATTGTGGAACATTTGTGTGATCCATATAGAAAATTGAATCATAGCCTGTTTTATCAGCAAGAATACAAGCTGTTAAAATCTGATCTTCAGTATAACCAGCTCTTGCTACATTTAGCCCGTTTTGAATACCAAATTTTAGTTTATTTTCAGTCAAGTGTACTTACATCGAAACATCAGCATAAATAAGTTTATCAAAATCACTGTACAACACAATTTTATTAATACTGATTGCGATTTTCGTAATTCTAAGTTTCAATAAAATAGAAAAAAAGTAAAAAATTATTGAATTTTTTACAAATTACCTGCATTGATATCTTCAAGACATTTTACAACGTCATTTTTTGATATTGGTATTGGATTTGGATCCAAATGTCCTTTATCAGTCATTACGACATCAGCAGCTTCTGAAACATCAGCTTTGAGTTCTAATTTATCAAAACCTAGTTTTTCCATTGCTTCTTTGAATCTATCATAAAAGATTGATTTGTTATGTTTGTGTGCAACGGTAGTACAAGAGGATAATGAATATCCATGAGGTACACCTTCATTTGAGAACACATAGGACAATGCATGTCCTAGGGTTGTAGAGCAATTACCAAATCCCATTCCAGATAACATTGATCCATATGGATAATTTTCTGGTTTGTCATTCA
>ERZ1046367.2281-NODE-2281-length-10306-cov-14.035509_pt1 | contig 10306 bp, 10 predicted proteins | sample MGYA00383091_ERZ1046367 | MGnify/ENA primary metagenome ERZ1046367 (study PRJEB29581, sample SAMEA5548361) | metagenome | biome: marine; feature: coastal; material: water | depth 50 m | study: Short-term variability in the microbial, nano- and picoplankton... | reverse complement strand
AAATGGATGTACATGATATTCCAATGGCTGACAATTCTTTTAATGTAGTAATCTGTAACCATGTATTGGAGCATGTAGAGGATTCACATAAAGTAATGACAGAGTTTTACAGAGTAATGAAACCTGGTGGATGGGGAATTTTTCAAGTACCAATTGATGTAAATAACCCTAAAACTGAGGAGGACAAATCAGTAACTGACCCTAAAGAAAGAGAAAGATTATATTGGCAAGATGACCACCTTAGGTTATTCGGATTAGATTATGGAAAAAAACTAGAAGCAGCAGGATTTAAAGTTACTGAAAGTAATTTTATAAATGAACTTGACCCAAAGTTAGTAGAAAGATATGCTCTTCCAAAGGATGAGATTGTCTATTTCTGTGAGAAAATATAAGTAGTATGTCTGCCAAAGTTTATTAATACCCTATATAAATAACCTTTTTAGTGTCAAAAAATTCTTCAGTAAAAAATTCTGAGATATCGTACTTAGTATGAGAAATTCCTCTTAACTCCTCCCTTAAATCACCACCTTTTAAGTAGAGAATTCCGTTATCAATACTATTGTAATGCTTTTTATTGAACTTCCCTTTTACCCATTTTTTAAAGTCTGTCATATTAGTAACAGCACGGCTCACTACAAAATCAAAGGATTCATTAACCTTTTCAGCTCTCTCGTGCATGGTTCTAACATTAGATAAACCAATAGCACTACTTACTTCATTTACTACCTTTATTTTTTTACCAATACTATCTACTAGTAAAAATTGAGTGTCAGGAAATAAAATAGCCAAAGGAATTCCTGGGAAACCACCACCAGTACCAATATCCAAAACAGTTGTACCTTTTTTAAACTGAATAACTTTAGCTATAGCCAAGGAGTGTAATACATGATTAATATAAAGGGTATCCATATTCTTTCTGGAAATCACATTTATTTGAGCATTCCAATGCTCGTAAAGTTCTTGTAAATCAGAAAACTGTTGTAATTGTTTCTCTGATAAATCAGGGAAATACTTTTGTATAATTTGCATTTAGTAAGCGTCCTTTATACCAGACATAATTTTGAAAAGTTGCTCTCTACTCCTATGCAATTGTGCTTTTACAGTTCCAATAGGAATCTCTAAAGTAGTCGCAATTTCATCATAAGTCATTTCTTTAAAATACCTGAATTTTACTAAAGCACGATATTTAGGTTTTAGTTGATCAACAATTTGTCTTAAAATAGCTATCCTCTGTTTTTTCTCCATCTCTTGCTCAGGGTTGAGCATATCAGATATTAAATCGAAATTTGTTCTTTTTCCATCTTCATCTAACATCATTTTATCGATAGAAACAGTAGGTAATTTATTCTTACGCAAATAATCAATGCAATGATTACGAGCTACCGTAAAAAGCCAAGTACTAAAAACATAATTAGGCACATACAAGTGCAGTTTCTTAAAAGCTTTTCCAAGTGATTCAATTGTTAAATCCTTAGCCAATTCTTGGTCACCAACTTTTTCATAAAGCATGAAATAAAGAGGATCTCTATAGAGCTTCATCAACTCATTATAAGCAGTAGGATCTCCAGTTTCTAAAGCTCTATTGATGAGTTTTAAATCTCTTTTTCCCTTCTCTGTCAAATTGTTTGTCATCTACTCCATTTTTTAGGTTTATTAACAACATTCAATAATACAAAAAATCCTTGTACTAAAAGGTACATAACTTCATATATAGGATGAATCCAATACAAATCAATTGTATTTAACTGCTTCATAGGCTTGTAATTAATCAGATAAGAAGTAAGTAATTTTAGCCCTAATATAGTAGTTGTTATAGCAATTGGCGCTTTAAGCACAAAAAGTATAATTATAGCTGTCCAAAAGAAAAATTGAGCATAAGGATAAACAGCTAAAAGTATCTTAAACTTTGTTTTATATAATGGTGCTGTAGTAATGTGTCTTCTTTTTTGATAACTCCAATCCTTCCACCTTTCAATTACTGTTGATGTAGTATGAGCATCAGCAACTATTTCAACTGAAACATTGTCTTTATTTGCTACTTCTTGTATGAATAAATCATCATCCCCTGATGGAATATGCAAGTGTTTGGCAAATCCCTTATTTTTAAAAAACAATGATTTTTTGTAGGCCATATTACGCCCTACTCCCATATAAGTAAATCCTGCTAAAGAATAAGATAAATACTGCTTAGCCACATTGAAAGTATCAAAACGAATGATTTTATTAAGCAAACCTTTTCTTTTTTGATAACCACCAAAACCTAATACAATTTCTGAGTTATTAAAATTACTACTCATCTGTTTTGTCCAATTACTGGAATTAGGTAAACAATCAGCATCTGTTAATAAGAGGTGCTCATGCATAGCAGTTTTAATTCCTAAAGTAAGTGCAAACTTTTTTCCTGGCCAATGCTTAATATGCTCATCAATAGTAACTATTACTAGCTTGGGATAGCTTTTTTCAAAGTTTTTTAAAATAGCTGCTGTACCATCTGTTGATTGGTCATTCACCACCACAACTTCAAATTCAGGATAGTCCTGTTCCAATACTTTAGGTAAAAACTTTTTCAGATTATCAGCTTCATTTTTAGCACAAATTATTATTGAAATTGGTTTATGAAAAGCTGATTTAGAAATTGGTTTCTTATTCAACTTCAAAAAAAAGTACAAATAATAAAACAACAAAACATTCAAACTAATTACAGCAATAGCAAGAAGAAGAGTGATAAGCATTGATTATTTAGCTAAATAATTCAAAATATTTTCTTCTACTCTATTCACAACATCAGTTACATCTTCTTTTACAAATTTATCTCCAGTAATGTATTCATATAATTCAATATATCTTTCTGAAACTGAATTACAGTATTCCTCACTCATAGCTGGAATAGATTGTCCTTCTTTTCCTTGAAATCCGTTTTCAATTAACCATTGACGAACAAATTCCTTTGAAAGTTGTTTTTGCTGAATTCCATTTGCAATTTTATCTTCATATCCTTCAATATAAAAATAACGAGATGAATCAGGTGTATGAATTTCATCAATCAGAGTAATAACTCCATCTTTATCTTTACCAAACTCATATTTGGTATCAACAAGAATTAGCCCTTTTTCAGCTGCAATTTCAGTACCTCTTTGAAAAATTGCTCTTGTATATTCTTCAAGTTTAATGTAATCTGCTTCAGCAACTAATCCTTGAGCTAAAATTTCATCTCTACTGATATCCTCATCATGACCAACAATTGCTTTAGTTGTAGGAGTAAGTAATGGAGTATCAAACTTTTGATTTTCAACCATCCCATCAGGCATAGGAACGCCACAAATCATTCTTTTCCCTGCTTTATATTCTCTCCAAGCATGCCCAGTTAAATATCCTCTAATTACCATTTCAACCATAAATGGCTCACACATTTTACCAATTGTTACAGAAGGGTCTGGTGTTGCCTCCATCCAGTTTGGTACAATATCAGCAGTAGCTGTTAAAAATTTTGCTGCTATCTGGCTTAAAACCTGTCCTTTGTAAGGTATTCCCTGCGGTAATACATGATCAAAAGCTGAAATTCTATCAGAAGCTACCATTACTAATGTCTCATTATTTACCGTATAAACATCTCTTACCTTTCCTTTGTAGAATTTAGTTTGTCCTGGTAAGTTAAAATTTGTTCCTTTAATTGTGTTAATCATTATTTTTATATGCTTTAATTATTTGTTTTACTAGTTTATGTCTTATTACATCTTTTGCATCAAGAGTAATAAAACTGATATCCTTTATTCCTTTAAGTGTATTTTTTGCGTGTATTAATCCTGATTTTTGATGTTTTGGCAAGTCTATTTGTGTTTCATCACCAGTAATTATAAATTTAGCTGACATTCCCATTCTTGTTAAAAACATCTTCATTTGAGGTTCAGTTGTATTTTGCCCCTCATCTAAAATCACAAAAGCTTTATCCAAAGTTCTACCTCTCATAAATGCTAAAGGAGCTATTTGAATTGTTCCATTTTCAACATATTCATTCAATCTATCAATAGGTATCATATCAAAAAGCGCATCATAAATTGGCTGCATGTAAGGATCTAACTTTTCCTTTAAATCACCTGGCAAAAAACCTAAGTTTTCACCAGCTTCTACAGCAGGTCTTGTGAAAATAATTCTTTTTATCTCTCTATCTTTTAGTGCTTTTACTGCAATAGCTACTGCTGTATAAGTTTTTCCTGTACCAGCAGGTCCTATTGCAAACATCATATCTTTAACGGATATCTCCTCCACCATTTTTCTTTGATTTGCTGTTCTTGCTTTTATTACTTTGCCATTTTGCCCATGCAAAATCACATCATCTTTAGTTTTTAAGATTTCTTTTTCATCACCCTCAACCAATCTTTCTATATGACTAATTGTTAATGAATTATATTGATTTATATGTTTAATAAATGCTGTTAATTTTTGTTCAAAATATTTTATTTGAGCAATACTACCCATCAACTTTAGGTTTTCTCCTCTTGCAATAATTTTAAGCTGGGGAAATAAACTTCTTATCTTATCAAGCTTCTTATTATTAGCGCCAAAAAGTTTTACCAACTCAATGTTACTAAGTGTTATTTTTTTTTCACTCATTAGTAAAGTTGTTCATAGATTTATTTTAATTTTGAATTTACAAAATAACACATTTTAACTGTTCTATCAATAGGTTTTATTAATAAATGGCAATAATTACACTTACTACCGATTTAGGCACTAAAGACAGCTATTTAGCATCCGTAAAAGGTAGCATATACTCTCAACTTGAAGATGCAAAAATAGTTGATATTAGTAATGATATTGAGTTGTTTAATATTCAACAAGCTACTTTTGTTTTAAGAAATTGCTTTAAATCATTTCCAAAAGGTACTGTTCATATTATTAGTGTTGATGATGAAATATCAATAAATAATGAGCATTTAGCAATTTATGCTAATGGCCATTTTTTTGTTGGTGCAGATAATGGTTTTTTCTCATTACTTTTTGATGAGTTTAAACCCGAAAAAATTGTCAGACTAAATATTTCATTAGAGGAAGATTGCATGACATTTGCTGCAAAATATATTTTTGTTCCAGCTGCTTGCCATCTAGCTAGAGGTGGAACTATGGAAATTATTGGTACTGAAATTCCAGATTTTGAAGTTCAAAAAATGGAACTAAAAGCAGTAATTCAACCAGATATGATAAGAGGAGTTGTTGTTTATGTTGATAATTACGGAAATGCGACTACTAACATAAGAAAATCTGAATTCGAACGCATACAAAAAGGAAGATCATTCGAAATCCTTTTTGGAAGAGAAGATGAGAAAATAACAGAAATTTCTTCTAAGTATAAAGATGTTTCTGTTCCTGAAAAATTAGCTTTATTTGGAGAAAACAATTTACTCCAAATTGCTATTAATAAAGGAAGTGCAAAGACTTTATTAGGATTAAAAATTCATGAATTGGTAAGAGTAGATTTTAAATGATAACGCTTTACAAAAAAGAAATAAGTATTTTTTTTAGCACTATTATTGGCTACTTAATTATTGGACTCTTCCTTTTAATTAGTAGCTTAATTTTATGGCATGACATCAGTGAAATAAATATCTTAGATAATGCTTACGCAAGCATGTATTCTTTCTTTTCTATTGCCCCACTAATTTTTTTACTATTCATCCCATCAGTAAGTATGAGAGTATTCTCAGAGGAATTCAACAGAGGGACAATCGAAACTTTAATTACCAAGCCTATTTCCAGTTTTGAAATCGTAACTGCTAAATTCTTTGCAGTTTTATCATTAGTAATTATTGCAATTTTACCAACTATTACTTATGTAATTAGTATTTACTTTTTAGGGGAAACTACTGGAAATTTGGATTTAGCAGCAGTTGTTGGGTCTTATATCGGACTGCTTTTACTAAGTAGTATTTTTTCAAGTATTAGTGTTTATGCATCATCATTAAGTAGTAATCAAATTGTTGCCTTCATACTTGCAATAATTATGAGTAGTTTCTTTTTCTTTGGATTTGATATTTTAAGTCAGTTACCCTACCTTCAAATAGTAGATTTAACACTTCAAAAAATCGGAATTTCTTACCACTACAATATGATGAGTAAAGGTCTGTTAAAAGTATCAGATTTAGTTTATTTTATGTCAGTAAGTTTACTTTTTATAAAACTTACTGAGGTTGTAATTAAAAACAAAAAAACCTAATGAGAAAATACTATTCTTCTCTAGTTTTTATATTACTAATTATTCTAACAAACATACTTGTTTCTTTTACTGATTTTAGTTTGGACTTAACTGCTGATGGCAAACATTCAATATCAGAAGAAACAATAAAAACTTTAGAAAAAGTTGATGATATTGTTTTCATTAAAGTATATTTAGAAGGAGATTTTCCTGCTGAATTCAAACATCTTCAATCAGAAGTTTTGAATTTACTTTCTTCATTTAAAACTATTGCTGATGATAATTTAGAGTTTGAGTTCATCAACCCTAATGAAGGTAGAAATGAAAAAGAAAAAGTTGACTTATATAAGCAATTAGTAAAACAAGGACTTGCCCCTACCGATATTGAAATAAAAAAAGCAGGAAGCAGTATAAATCAAATCATTTTTCCTGGTGCAATTATCTATTATAAAGACAAAGAAATTGCAGTAAATTTCTTAAAAAACTCAGTTACAAAAAATGCAGGAGAAAATATCAATGCATCAGTAGAAAACCTAGAATTTGAATTTATCTCTGCAATATATCACATCAGTAAAACTAAAACACATAGAATTGCATTTTTAGAAGGAAATGGGGAGCTTTCAGCATCTGAAGTTTATGATATTACAGAATCAGTTATGCAGGATAATGATAAACTGAGTTACCATTATACTATTGACAGATTTAACATTAAAGAATTCGAAATTGACAGCATTACATTGCAGGCTGACATATCTAGTCAGGTTAAGAAATTAACCAGTTATAAGGCAATAATTATTGCCAAGCCAACAATTGCTTTTAATATGTTAGATAAGTTCATAATTGATCAATATCTAATGAATGGAGGGAAGATTCTTTGGTTGATTGATGGTGCAAAAGCAAGTATGGATAGTTTGCAACAAAATAAGAGTTTTATTGCTACAAATAATGACCTTAAACTTAGTGATCAACTCTTCAAATATGGCATAAGAATTAATGCAAATTTAATTGAAGACTTAAGATCAACCGAAATTCCAATTGTAACAGGATATAGCAATAATATTCCACAGCAATCTTATTTTCCATGGCCCTACTACCCTCTTTTGTTTTCAGAGAATAATCATCCTATCTCAAAAGGATTAGATGCAATAAAGTGTGATTTTGCAAGCTCAATTGATACAATTAAGAATAACATCAACAAGACCATACTTTTACATAGTTCTAAGCAAAGTAGAATAAGCCCAACACCTGCAAAAGTAAGTTTAGGGATATTAGAAAACCCTCCTCCTCTTACATCATTTAACAAAGAAAACTTGCCTATTGCAGTGTTATTAGAGGGAGAATTTGAATCAGTTTTTAAAAATAGAATACTCCCTAAAAATCAGAAGTTGAATTTTGTAAGTCAAAGCAAAAAAACTCAAATGATAGTTGTATCTGATGGGGATTTAATTCGAAATTCTGTATCAAATAATGGAGATATTTACCCTTTAGGTTATGATAGATTTATAAAATACACTTACCCTGGAAACAAGAAATTTATTATGAATTCAATTCACTTTCTATGTGATGAAACAGGCTTAACTCAGCTAAAATCAAAAGAGATAAAATTAAGATTATTAGACAAAGAAAAAATCAAAAATAATAAGACTTTTATTCAGCTAATAAATATCTTACTCCCTCTATTAATATTACTTATTTTTGCGTTTATTTTCACAAAAATGAAAAAGAAAAAATATGCCTAAAAAAAATATACTTTTTGCTTTACTTATTTTCTTTATTGGCATTTCTATTTGGCTCTTAAATTCTGATAAAAAATCAACAATTATTGAGGATAACAACTTTGCAATTGAAGATACTTCAATTATTGAAAAGGTATTTATTGCTGATAGAAGTGGGAATACAATTACAGTTAAAAAAAATGATGGAAGTTGGGTTGTAAACAACAAGTATGAAGTTAGAAAAGATGCAATAAATACTTTGCTTTCTACTATTTCGAAATTGAAAATAAAGAAACCTGTGTCAAAATCATCATTTGATAATGTGATTAAATTTATGGCTACATCTGGAATAAAAGTAGAGATTTATGATAAATATAATTTAATTAAATCCTATACAATTGGCTCAAACACTTCTGATCATCTAGGGACTTATATGCTGATGGAAAATGCTACAAAGCCGTTTGTAATTCATATCCCATCTTTTAATGGTTTTTTATCCCCAAGATATGGAATTCAAGGACAAAAACTAGATGTTGTTAATTGGAGGTCAAATAAAATATTTTCTCTAAAATCAGAGGAAATTGAAAATATCAAATTTACTGACTTATCAAATATCAAAAACTCTTATCAACTTTCAACTAACCCACTAATTTTAAGTGATTATACATCTAATAAAGTAACTGTTAACAAAGAGGCTATTTTCAAACTACTTAATAGTTTTGAAAAACTTAATTGCGAAACATATAAAGTAAAATGGAAAATTGATTTTTCCACTCAATTACATGAATTAATTGTAAATTCTGACACACTAAGAACCTATCAATTAAGTGAAGGAAAAGAGAAGTCAAAAGAAGAGAATTTTACAGTTGACAGAATGTATGCTACTGTAAATCATGGAGATTTAATGCTGATACAAGATTATGTTTTTAACAAAGTGTTAATTACTCTCAATGAATTAAAAAAGTAAATACACATATAATATGAGTAGATAATTTATATTTGACACTCATTTTAACACAAAATAAAAAAGAAGATTTAATGAAATTTATAGTTAATAGTACTGCCCTTTTAAGAGAGTTGCAAAAGTTAAATGGAGTAATTAGTTCAAACAATACTTTACCAATATTAGATAACTTTTTGTTTGATATTAACAGTAATAACATGACGATTATTGCTTCTGATTTAGAAACTACAATGATGTCAACTATCTCAGTTGAGGCTGATGTTGATGGTAAAATCACAATTCCAGCTCGTATTTTAATTGATACTTTAAAAACATTTTCTAATCAGCCACTTACATTTATTGTAAACACTGAAACTTTTGGAATTGAAATGAGTTCAGAAATGGGGAATTATAAATTAGCAGGACAAAATGCTAATGAATTTCCTAAAACTCCAAAATTAAATGGTTCCTCAATAACAACTATTAAAGGTGATATTTTAGCTAATGCCATTAATAAAACTTTATTTGCTAGTGGAAATGATGAATTAAGACCCGTGATGTCAGGTATGTTTTGTGAACTTTCTAGTGAGCAAATTACTTTTGTTGCTACTGATGCTCATAAACTAGTAAAACATACTCGTACAGATATTTCTTCTGATAAAACCGCTTCTTTTATTTTACCAAAGAAACCATTAACTATTCTTAAAAATAACATTAGTGATGATGCGGATATTAAATTAGAATTCAATGACACTAATGCACTCTTTACTTTTAATAATATTACAATAATCTGCAGATTAATTGACGGGAAATATCCTAATTATGAAGCTGTAATACCTAAGGAGAACCCTAATAAACTAACAATTGAAACGGCTTCACTTCTAAGTTCAATTAAAAGAGTCTCAATTTATGCAAATAAAACGACACATCAAATAAGACTGAAAATAGCAGGAAGTGAACTTCAAATTACATCAGAAGATTTAGATTTTGCAAATAAAGCAGAAGAGAGATTATCTTGTCAATATGAAGGAACTGATATGGAAATAGGATTCAACTCTAAATTTGTAATTGATATGCTTAATAATATTGGTGCTGAACAAATTTCATTAGAAATGAGTGCGCCAAATAGAGCTGGAATTATACTGCCTTTAGATGGACTAGAAGAAGGAGAAAACACTTTAATGCTGGTAATGCCAGTAATGTTAAATAACTAAAAAATTATGAAAAAAATAACACTATTAACAATTGTAGCTTTATTAAGCTTTGGAGCTAATGCTCAAAGTTTACTGCCTACTAAATACGGAATTAAAGTAGGACTTAATATTGCAAATGTAACTTCAACTCCTAATGAAGGGGTAAAAAACATTGAAACCACTCCTCTACTAGGTGTTGCAGGAGGGTTTTATATGGAAATTGCTTTGAATGATAAATGGTATATTAATCCTGAACTTCTTTATG
>ERZ1046367.2278-NODE-2278-length-10315-cov-4.032846_pt1 | contig 10315 bp, 7 predicted proteins | sample MGYA00383091_ERZ1046367 | MGnify/ENA primary metagenome ERZ1046367 (study PRJEB29581, sample SAMEA5548361) | metagenome | biome: marine; feature: coastal; material: water | depth 50 m | study: Short-term variability in the microbial, nano- and picoplankton... | reverse complement strand
AGTAATAGGAGTGATGGGAAATTTAAATCCACATCTTCGTGACGTCCCAGATTTTCAACATAAGCTTTGGGATCAATTATTCATTATGTCTAATTTTAAATTAGATGTTGATTCTCCTTTTGAAAAACCTCAAGAAGAGGAAATTAAAGCCAGACCAGATAGAATAGCTTATCCGGTTAGTAGTCAGAAATATAGGTTCTATGGAAACAATATAGGTCAGATGATTAAAGTTGCAAAAAGCTGGGAAGAAGGAGAAATGAAAGACGCATTGGTTTTTACAATAGCAAATCATATGAAAAAATGTTTTCTTAATTGGAATAAAGACACGGTTGAGGATGTTTTAATTTTTGAACATTTAAAGGAGCTTTCCGATGGTGAATTAAAAGTGAAGGAAGAATTGTTGCCTCTTACTGAATCTTCAGAATTTTTAAGAGCAAGATCTAAGCATGGTAATGGTCCTAAATCAAATAATTCATCAAATAGCAAGAATAGAAATAGAAATAAAAGAAGTCGTTATTAAGTTTATATTTAATGGGAAGCTTTAAAATTGAAGGAGGAAATAAATTATCAGGTTCAATTGTACCTCAAGGAGCTAAAAATGAAGCTCTTCAAGTTTTATGCGCCCTATTATTGACGAAAGAGAAGGTAGTTATAAGTAATCTTCCTGATATTATTGATGTAAATAAATTAATATCTCTTCTAAAAAACCTTGGTGTTTCAATAATTAAGTTAGATGAAGGGAAATATGAGTTTCAGGCTTCTAATATTGATATTAGTTACTTGGAATCTGATCAATTCAAAATTGATGGAAAAGGACTTAGAGGATCGATAATGCTGGTTGGCCCATTACTAGGCAGGTTTGGAGTTGGAAGTATACCTCTACCAGGAGGAGATAAGATAGGAAGAAGACGTTTAGACACGCATTTTGAAGGTTTTATTAAATTAGGTGCTAAATTTAACTATAATAAGGAAAATTATTTTTACACTGTCAAATCAAAGAGACTTAAAGGAGTAGAAATGCTTTTAGATGAGCCGTCAGTAACTGGAACAGCTAATATATTAATGGCGAGTGTATTAGCTAAAGGTAGATCGGTTATTTACAATGCAGCTTGTGAGCCATATTTGCAACAATTGTGTAAAATGTTAGTTAGGATGGGCGCCAATATATCAGGGATTGGTTCTAATCGACTTACTATTATTGGAGTTGATAAATTAAAAGGAACTTCTCATTTTTTACTTCCTGATATGATAGAAATTGGAAGTTGGATTGGTCTTGCCGCAATGACAAAGAGTGAATTGACTATAAAAAATGTTAATTGGGATTATTTAGGTCAAATTCCTGCAGTATTTAAAAAAATAGGGATTCAATTAGAGAAAGTTAATGATGATATTTATATTCCTGCACATACAAACGGATATGAAATTCAAAGTTATATTGATGGATCCGTATTAACTATTTCTGATGGTCCTTGGCCTGGTTTCACTCCTGATTTATTAAGTATAATTCTAGTTGTTGCTACCCAAGCCAGAGGTAGTTTATTAATTCATCAAAAAATGTTTGAAAGCAGATTATTTTTTGTAGACAAACTTATTGATATGGGAGCTAAAATTATCTTATGTGATCCCCATAGAGCTAATGTAATTGGGCATGATTTTAAGTCTCAGTTAAAATCTACTGTAATGACTTCACCTGATATTAGAGCTGGAATTTCACTTTTAATTGCAGCACTTTCAGCAAAGGGGACAAGTATAATTCATAACATAGAGCAAATTGATCGTGGGTATGAAAAATTTGACACACGTTTACAGGCTATTGGAGCAAAAATAACTAGACTCTAAATTTTAAGCCTTCCAATTCCTTCTTTATTAACATCAATTTTTATAAAATCATGATTTAATCCAGTTAATGATTCATTTGTTATATTGGCAATGAATAAATTATGTTTATTGTGTAAACTCTTTACGATTTAACACCCTATACCTGAACTATCATCAATTAGTAGTATATTTTTTTCATATAATATTTTTTAAAGATTAATTCTTGGTATAAGATTTGGTTTCATTATAATCTTCAAAAATCTCAATTAATTCTTATTTAGAATAAACATAAAAATATAGTTACTAAATTTACCAAATTATAAATTATAAAATCATGAAAAAATTATTATTAGTTATATTATTTACACCATTTTTAAATTTTGCTCAGGTGCTTTCCCCGCAACCAAGTCCTTCCGCAGTAATTAATCAAATTATTGGCCTTACAGACGTCAAAATTGAATATTCAAGACCAGCTATGCGAGGTAGGGAAATAATGGGTAATTTAGTTCCTTATGGAGAATTATGGAGAACAGGCGCTAATGCAAATACAAAAATTAGTTTTTCTGATCCAGTAGCTATTGCTGGGATTGTTGTTCCAAAGGGAGAATATGCGTTATATACTCGTCCAGGAAAACAAATGTGGGAGGTGTTTTTTTACAAAAAAAGTGATAATTGGGCTCTTCCAAAAGTTTGGGATGCAAATCAAATTGCTGTAGTTTCTGAGTCTAAAGTATCAAAGACTAGTGAGACGATAGAGTCTTTTACAATTCAAATTGAAAATATTACAAATGATAAGGCTGAGTTGACAATTTCATGGGAGAACTCTAAAGTAAAAACTTTAATAGAAGTTCCAACCCATCAAAAAACTATGACTTCAATTGATAAAACATTATCTGGAAATCCAAATGCTTCAGATTATTATCGTTCTGCTGTTTATTATTTAAATAGAGAATTGGATCTTAAGCAAGCAAAAAACTGGATGGAGATCGCTATTGAAAAAGGGAATGATAAATATTTTCATTTAAGACAATACTCATTAATTTTAGCCAGCTTAGGTGAAAAAGATGCAGCGATTAAAATTGCAAAAAAATCATATGAATTAGCTGAAATTGCTGGAAATAAAGATTATTTAAAAATGAATAAAGAATCAATTGAAGAATGGTCTAAATAAAATTCAATTCTATTTTTAATTAGAAACCTCATTTTTTAAGTGCATTTTTTTATATGATTTTTACGGATTTAATTTTCTGTAATAGATATGCAATAGAGATTGTTAAAAAAGACCCAATGACATTTAGCCATAGATATCCAAATAAGTCAAATAAATATAGATCAATTAAGTAGCAAGATATTACTATTAATTCTGAAATTAATGCTGCATAAAATATGGGATTGCTTCCAATATTTTTAAAGAATATTGCCACTAAAAAAATACCTAGAATTGTGCCATAAAAAATTGACCCTATTATATTAACGAGTTGAATAAGATTTTCGAACAGACTGCCAAAAGATGCAAAAATAATAGCTATTACACCCCAAATTAGAGTAAATAATTTAGCCATATTTACATAGTGGCTTGAGGATAGGTTAGGGGTGTGTCTTTTATATATGTCAATCAAAGTTGTGGCTGAAAGAGCATTTAATTCAGAGGCTGTTGAGCTCATTGCAGCTGCAAATATAACAGCAAGTAACAATCCTATTATTCCATTTGGTAAATGATTGATAATAAATGTTATAAAAACATAATCTTTATCATTAGTTGAAGCGTTTTTATTACTTAATAAAATTAAATTATTTACTTTATTTCTTTGTTCAATATTTAATGATTCAAGTTTAGAGTAGTCATTTTTGAGTTGATTGTTTTCAAAAAAAGATGGATTTAATAGAATTTGATGTTTCTCGTTCTGGACAAGTTCATACTCCTTTTCCAGCTCTTCAAATTGGTTAGCGAAATTTGATTTCTCGATTTCAGTAATATTCCTTGGATTAAAATGAATTGGAGGAGTTTCATATTGGTAAAAAACAAATACCATAACGCCAAGTAATAAAATAAAAAATTGAAATGGAATTTTAAGGAAGCCGTTCATTAATAAACCCATTTGACTTTCTTTTAATGATTTACCAGAAAGATATCTTTGAACTTGACTTTGATCTGTTCCAAAATATGAAAGAGCAAGGAATAGTCCACCAGTTATTCCACTCCAGAAAGTATACCTACTCTTAAAATCAAAGCTGAAATCTAATATATTTAATTTTTCATTATAATTAGCTAGCTTAAGCGCCTTGTTAAAATCAATATTTTCAGGCATTTTAAGAAGAGCTATGTAAAATGCAGATATTAAACCAATTATAATTATGATCATTTGTTGTTTTTGCGTCACATTTACAGCATTTGTCCCTCCAATTAAAGTATAAAAGATGACTATGAATCCAATTATCACGACCAAAACTTTTAAATTCCAGCCAAGAGCAACACTTAAAATTATTGCAGGAGCATATATAGTAATCCCTGCAGCTAGGCCTCTTTGAATCAAAAATAAAACAGCAGTTAATGTTCTAGTTTTTAGGTCGAATCTATTTTCTAAAAATTCATAAGCTGTGTAAACATTTAGCTTTTGATATAGAGGTAAAAAAAACAGGCATATAATTAGCATAGCAAAAGGAAGTCCAAAATAAAACTGAACAAAACCCATTCCTTCATTGTAAGCTTGTCCTGGTGTAGAAAGAAATGTTATTGCACTTGCTTGAGTAGCCATAACGGATAAACCTACAGTCCACCACCTAGCTTTATTATCACCCTTTAGATAAGATTTAATAGAGGAATGATCTTGATTTTTCCATATCCCATAGACAGCTATAAACACAAGAGTTCCAATTAAAAAACACCAATCTAAAGTATTCATTAGTTATATTTTTCCATAATTAAATAAAATATAAACCAGTAAAAGATATTTGCTCCAATTAGCAGAGCATATGTCATATTTTTAATTTTATTCATGTCCATGATTTAGTAAATTAATAAATAGCCTATATGCACCAGAAACACCAGCGGGTAATTCTCTGAAAAAACTAAGCCCTGTATATATTATCTTCCCTTTACCGAATGATGCAACTAACAAACTTCCTCTTTTTCTAGTTTCATTAATATCATTCATCGCTAGGAGAGGCTTAAAATTATCATCCCAAATATTTGGAAAATATAAACCGCGTTCCTGCACCCAATTGTTAAAATCATTAATTTCAATTTTGTTAGGATAATTAAATATTGAATGAGATTTGTTTAAAAAAGAAACTTTTGAGTTTTCATCTGTTACTCTGTCTCTTGAAAGTATTAATTTATAAGGAGTTATATCAGTTGTCTTTAGTCCTCTACTGGTATTATATTGAATAATTAAAGTTCCTCCGTTTTTAGCATATTCCCATAAAATTTTGTTTTTAAATCTTAACTCGTCAATTACATTGAATGCTCTAATACCAATTACTATTGTTTTAAAATTCTTGATATTGTCGAATGTAATTTTTAAAGGGTCAATATTGACAACATCTATTCCTATACTTTCCAATGACTCAGGAACTTTATCTCCAACCCCCATTATATAGCCAATTTCATCAATATTATTTTTTAAGTTTATTCCAAAAGCTTTAGCTATACTTGGTTTTACAATGAATTGCTTTGGTATGTGCGGGTAATTAATCTTTATTAGCTGATTAGAGTATATATTATTATTTGAATTGACAATTGGTTTAATAACACCAGAGCTGTTTTTGTTATTTGAGAATACTTTGAATAGATAAATTTTTTCTTGTTCTTTCAATTGTTTATCTATTAAGTATTGATTAGGTTTTACTGTCCAGCCCTCAGGAACTGAAAGATTTAATGTTCCAGTTACATTATCTTCATGAGCAGTTACTGATACAGGAACTTGTCTAGGTGTTGAATCAGGAAAAATATAAACGGGTTGACTGAGATTGATTGTAAGTTTAGGAATAATTGTGTAAGGTGTAACAACCTCTCCTTTCACTGGATCAGTATCCCTATTGTTTGCACTAAAAATCATACTTAGCTTTGTACCATTAATCTCAACTTTTAATTTAGCTTCAACAGGTGATGGTGTTTCAGGCAAACCTTTTAGGTGATCCTTCTCAACATTATACATGCCAATTCCTATATCTTTGATTAACCAATAAGGGGATGAGATTTGGTCCTTTAAATAGATGTCTAATTTTTTTTCAAACAAAGTATTATTTGTTAGGATTGAATCAATTTGAAAAACAACATTGTTTATTGCTATATTTTCAAATAAAATTTTTGCATTAGAAGGGTTAACAATTTTTAAATTAAGAGTTTCTTTACTACCTGGAGTACCTAAAATACTTTCACTATTTAATTGAATATTTAATCCTAAACATAGAGAGATGATTTTTTTTACTTCACGTAGTTTTAAATTTCTCCAATATCCATTATCTAAACTTTCAATATTTTCATAAATATTAAGTAGTGCAGAAAGGTTTTTTTCTGGAAATTCAAAATCAAAATCAGTTAAAAGTTTGTTTATCAAGTTTTCAATTTTTTCACCACCTTTTAATCTATTCCAGCTGACATCAATTCCTTCAAAAGGATTATTTGATGAAATTAAATCTCCTTTGATTAATTCCAGATATCCCCATTGAGGTCCTCCAGGATTGGGTGATCTGCCAAACCCCTGAGATTTGTGTTGACTTCTACTTTTAGCAGCAATTTGATCGTAAGTTAAACCTATTAGACTATTAAATTCACTGTGATCAAATTTTAGAAATTCATTCTTTTTAATTTTGTTAAAATTTTCTTGACTACCATAAAAATACCATGAAACATTAAGAAATAATCTTTTCGGCTTCCATACTGAAAGGAATTTTAATTGTTCTGGGAAATAGTTAACATCCGAAGACAATTTATATGCCTCAAGACCTAGAATAGCTGATGATGTATGATGACCATGTGATTTGCCAGGAGTTCTATGATCGAATCGATTTATAATTATATCTGGTTGGATTGTTCTTATATGTTTAACAACCTGACTTAACAATTCATTTTTATTCCAAATATTTAATGTTTCATCTGGATGTTTTGAGAAACCAAAATCATTAGCAGTTGTAAATAGCTGATTAGCACCATCAATTTTTCTAGCAGCTAAAAGTTCTTGGGTTCTAATTAATCCTAAACCATCTCTTAGCTCGGTTCCTATTCTGTTTTGACCTCCATCTCCTCTAGTAATAGATAGATAAGTTGTTTCAATATGATATTTATTGGAGAAGTATGAGATTAGACTCGTATTTTCATCATCAGGGTGTGCTCCAATATGAAGTAAGCTTCCCAGTACATTTAATTTTTGTACCCTCGAATAAATATCTGAGCTATGTTGGGAGTTTAATTGAAATGAAAATAAAAGAAAAAATAATTGAAGTGAAAAAATATATTTCATTTGTTCAAGTTAATATTTTAAAAAGATGATACTAAAGTAGTCTTTCTATTTGATTTAAAACTTCTGTAACAGGTAGGCCCACAACATTTGTATAGCTTCCATTTATTTTTGAAATACTTAACAAACCAATTGATTCTTGAATTGCATATGCCCCAGCCTTATCAAATGGGTTTTCATTTGATAAGTAATTTTCTATAATAGATTCATTTAATTCTTCGAATGTGACTTCAGTAGTTACGTCAATACATGAATAATTTGAATAAGTTAAGAAACCAACTGCAGTTATTACTTTATGAGTTTTATTTGATAATGAGTATAACATTTTTCTCGCATCTTCTAATGAACATGGTTTGCCTAGACATTTATTTTCATGCCACACAATAGTATCTGCTGTAATTACAATCTGATTTTTATTTATTGTTTTCTTAAAAGGGTTAGCTTTTAAGCCAGCAATATATCTAGCTATAGATACATCTTTTAGGTGAATGGGGTAATTTTCTTTTACATTAATCGTTTTAATTGAAAACGGAAAATTAAATAGTTCAAAAAAAGCTTTTCTTCGAGGAGAATTTGAAGCTAGAATGATTTCTTTATTAAAATTTTTCACCACTTGATCAATTACTAAATCTCCATTTATTTTGAACTCTAAGAACTTGTTCAATAATCTCTCTAACACAACCTTGGCCACCATTTTTGTGTGAGATATAATCAACTATGTTTTTAACATCAGAAGCGGCATCTTGGGGACATGTGCTCACACCAATTTTTTTCATTACTGGAATATCAGGCATATCATCTCCCATATAAAGTATTTCATCTGGAGATAAATCGTACTTTTTTAATAAATCAGTATAAGAATTAATTTTATTATGAGAACCTAGATAAATATCATTTATTCCTAATGACTTCAATCTATTTTTTACGGCATCATTTGTTCCTCCTGAAATTATAGAAATTTTAAAACCATTATCAATAGCATATTTTATTGCGAAACCATCTTTTGTGTCTACCAATCGTAACATTCCTCCATCTGATGTAATTAGAATTTTACCATCTGTTAAAACACCATCTACATCAAAGATAAATGTGGTTATGTTTTTTAATCTAATTTTATAATTTTCTTTATTCATAGCTATTTTGGATCGATTTTGTTATAATTTTATATAGTTTTTTATCATTTAAGTTATTTATAAGTTGAGAGTGAATCTCAAGAGTTTCATTGTCACCTCTTCTAGCTGGTCCAGTTTGAATTTTATTTGGATCATTAATCAAAGCCTGATTTATTGTCTTTTTTAACATCGGCTTTAAAAGTGAAAAGGGAATATTATTGTCAGCACATATTTTTTTTCCTTTTGAAATCATGTGATTTACAAAATTATTAATCCAAACAGCTGATAAATGTATATTAGCTCTCTGTATTGAATCTAAAAGCTCATAACTACCTTCTAAAGCTAAAACTAAATTTTTTAACACATCAAGATCATTTTCATATTTAGCTTCAATACAAAAAGGGGTGTATTTAAAAAGAGTATTATTAGTTTTTGAAATTGTTTGAATTGGAAATAAGACACCTGATCTAGGATGGTTTTTAAAAACACCTATTGAGGTGGCTCCAGAACAATGAATCACAAAACAATTAGTATCAATATAATCTAAAATTTTTTTAATTGAATTATCTGATACAGCTAAAATGTATAGATCAGCATTTTTAAGTTTTGATAATTTAGTTATAGCCTGTGGCGGCAAATTATTATCCCATGTTCTGCCATACCATTCTAATAATTTGAAATCTTTAAGATTATCTATAGCATTTGCTAATGCACTACCTAAATTACCATTTCCAACAATAGTTATTTCTAACATAATTTCAAATGTACACAATGTTGTTAATAAACGTATTAATTAAGAATTAGCTTAAACAAAAAAATAATCTTTTTATAATGCTGTGCCTTTTTTAAAATTCAGCATCAAAGGTTATATTTGCAGTAATAATCTAAGATGTAAATGCAGGCAAAACTTTTAAAGTACTTGTTTTCAAATCGATTAACGGCTTTATTATTTATTGCCTTTCCAACAGCAATGGGTATAGGCACTTTTTTGGAGAGTTTCTATTCCACAACCGCTGCTAAAATATGGATCTATAATGCCTGGTGGTTTGAATTAATTATGGCTTTGCTTACGTTAAACTTTTTAGGAAATATATTTAAATATAGATTGTTTAAAAAAGACAAATGGGCAGTCTTATTATTACATTTTTCTTTTATTTTAATTCTATTGGGTGCTTTTGTAACTCGATATTTTGGTTTTGAAGGAGTAATGACTATCAGGGAAGGTGATGAAAGCAGTAAAATCATATCAGAAAAAACTTTTTTAACAGTTCTAGTTGATGGAGAAGTAAATGGTATTACCCAAAGAAAGAAGTTTGTAGATGAAGTTTTATTTTCAGAACACACCTCGAATAATCTTGAATGGAATCAAGAATTTAATGGACAAAAATTTTCTGTTAACTATATAAAATATATTAAAAATGCTTCTGAAGGACTTATTTTAGATCCAGATGGAGACAGGTATTTGAAGATTGTTGAGGCCAATGATGGTAAAAGACATGAACATTTTTTAAAAGAAGGAGAAATTGCAAGTATTCACAACGTTCTTTTTACATTAAATAATTCAGTAGATGGAGCTGTTAATATTCGATCAGAATCTGGGTTACATTATATAAAATCACCCTTTAGCGGAACATTTATGAGGATGGCTGATCAATTTAAGGGTGAAATAATAGAGAATAATGAACAAGAATTATTATTTAGATCCCTATATGCTATATCAAATTTTCAATTTGTTATTCCTGACCCTCCTTTAAGGGGTAATTTCGGAATTGTTAAATCAGATGATGAATTGTCTGATAAACAAGATGCATTATACTTATCAATAAGTTCAATGGGTGAGACTAAGCAGATTGGTATAATGGGAGGGAAAGGGGTCGTTAACGAAGCTAAAGATTTAAGAGTCGGGGAACTAGATTTTTACATATC
>ERZ1046367.2259-NODE-2259-length-10354-cov-3.628799_pt1 | contig 10354 bp, 8 predicted proteins | sample MGYA00383091_ERZ1046367 | MGnify/ENA primary metagenome ERZ1046367 (study PRJEB29581, sample SAMEA5548361) | metagenome | biome: marine; feature: coastal; material: water | depth 50 m | study: Short-term variability in the microbial, nano- and picoplankton... | reverse complement strand
TAAAATGCTGTTGTGGAACTAATAAATAACCAACCTACATTTGTTGAAATTATCGGTGTTTTAGTGATGGCACATTCCATAATCGCTTGAGGACCTCCTTCTGTTCGTGATGAAACAACATATAAATCTAACAAATTATATAGATTGTTCAGATCTTCAAAACTTATCATTTCAAAATAGTGATAAGGTATCCCAGCATTATCCAATTCTTTAATTACATATTGTCTTCGTTTTCCAGTAAGGATAACTTCGACATTTTTATTTGACTTGTAGTAATGTTTTACAATTTTAATAAACCGGTCTGGCCCTTTAATTAATTTGGGAGATTTCAAATCACTTCCTTCTGTGTCTCTTTGGAAAGAACCTATAAGAAATTTTTCCTCTTTTAGGTTGTATTTACTTCTCATTAAATTTGTATCTTCAATGGAATACCAAATATTCTGATTAACCCAAAAAGGAATAGAGACTATTTTTTTGTTGGTAAGTTGCATCAATTGATTTTTAGTTTTATTAGAAATTACATGGTACGTATCAACATAGTAATCTCTATTATAAAATTCTTTTTTTTCTTCTGGAGTAAACTTCTCAAAATCTATATGGTAGATAGAACAAAGAACTTTTTGTTTTTTTAAATATCTTTTTTTTATATTTTTCCATAACCAGGGTGTAAAGATCCATATGATATCTGCTTCTTTTATATTTTTAGTTGAAATATCTGAGTTGCAGTATTCCCATTCGTCCTTAAATCTATCAACTACCCATGATTCATTTAAGTTATTTAGATATACTTTCATTAAACACTGGTCATTATATATTAATTAATTCTGTATAGAATCAAACATAAGTAAAAAAGTAACCTTTAATAATGAAAAAAAAACATTTAATAACAGGCATAACTGGGCAAGATGGTATTTTTTTAACATCCGAAATCTTAAAGAATAATCCAAAAGATGTAATAATTGGCACATCAAGAAATTACAATAATAGCAATTTTAAAAGAAAATTAAATGTCTTAATGAACTTTGAAACTGATGATAAAACCATACAAGTTGCTAAGGTGGACTTGCTGGAATTAACAACAGTGAAAAATTTAATTTCTGACACCGAACCAGACTATATTTATAACTTATCAGGCCCTAGTTCTGTTTATAAATCACTTTCTGACAATAATCAAACATACAGAGAGATCACAACAATATTTAACAATCTTGCCATAGCAATAAATGACTCGAATTTAGATTGCAATTTTTTTCAAGCATCAAGTTCTGAAATGTTCGCACCTTCATTATCTGCATTAAGTGAAGAATCAAAACTTAGTCCGAGATCTCCATACGCAGAAGCAAAGCTTCAGATTCATGAAAAATTACAACTGTTAAAAGGTATCGGAAATATAAATTATTCTTCAGGAATAATGTTTAATCATGAATCTGAGTTCAGAGGAGATCAATATTTGGTAATGAAAATCATTAATTTTGCATTAAAAGTAAAGACTCATAAAAAAGAAGTACTTAAGATTGGTAGCCTTGATTTAATAAGAGATTGGGGCTATGCAGGAGATGTAGCAGAAGCAATTTATAAAATTAATGTCGAAAATGAATCTGAAGATTATGTAATTGGGTCTGGTGTTGGTCATAGAATAGAGGAAATACTTAATATTGTCTTCGAATACTTTAAGTTAAATTGGAAAGAATATGTTGTAGTAGATTCTAGCCTATTAAGGAAAGGAGATCCCATAACTATAACTTGTGACCCAAGAAAGATTAGTTCTCGCTTGAATTGGAACTCTTCTACTTCCTTAGAGTTAATGCTTAATAAGTGTATCGAATTTAAATTAAAAATTACTGATTAATACCCGGAGTAAGATTTTTTTTAACACATTGGGCGTAAAAAGACTGCTCTTCTTTATAAATTTGTGAAATATTTTCGACCATATTTAATTCATATAATACTTTTTTCATTATTTTGATATTATAAGAATTAGCAATTAAGTCTTTTATTAATTTAAAGTCTTGTGCATAGTAAAAATTTTCATCATACATACCAATTTTTTTTAGAACTTCTGTATACATCATTAAAGAACCGTGAATAAAAGGATTTTTATATTTAATAACTAATTTAGGGTTGAGATATTGTGAAATATTAGGAATAACTTTATTTGAATTCTTAACTTTTGCTAGAGTAGTGCAAGCATCTAAATCATTATCTAATAGATAGTCTCTTTGTAAACGAAACCTCTCTTTATAGCTAACATCATCAGAATCTTGTCTAGCAATAATTTGTCCTTTACATTTTTTAATTAGAATATTTAATGACTTTGTTAGACCAATATTTTTTTTATTTTTATGTAGGTAAATTCTGCTATCTTGTTTGTGGTAACTATCTAAAATTGAAAAAGTACCATCGGTCGAAAAATCATCAAGTATTACAAATTCAAAATTTTCATAAGTTTGAGATAAAATACTTTCGACAGCATTGGCAATATTTTTTTCATCATTATAAACAGACATAATTACAGATATTTTTTCCTTCATCGTCTTTCCTCAAATATGGTCTCAAAATTAGATAGTAATTTTTGTTCATCTAGATATTTCAAAATATATTTTCTTGATTCAAATCCATCAAAATCTAAATTATTGTTGTTAATTATTTTTTGTAATTTATTTTGTAAATCTACATAATCAAATTGTTTGAATGAGTACTGGTAATCAGATTCGAAAAACTCTTTTATGCCTCCTGAATCAGGAAATACTGAAACTATTCCTGAAGCAGAAGCTTCACAGAGTAAAGTTGGTTGTCCCTCATAAAGTTTAGTTGAAGTTACTACCGCTTTAGACTCACTAATTATTTTTAATACTTTTTCATTACTCAAGTATCCAAGCAAAGAGATACCTGGTGTTTGCATAACAATTTTATTTATCTCTTCAAAATCTGGACCATCTCCAATAATTAGTAAACTATAGTTTTTCCTAGTTAGTTTTACCCAAGCTTTAATGAGTTCCTCTATTCCCTTTTCTTTAGATATACGTCCTGCATAAACTACTTGATTTAATTTATCTTTAGATTTGTGTTTAAAATTCTTAAGGTGGGGAATTGGGTTTGGTTGAATAAATATATTTTTTTTATTATTTCCTAATTCGATTAAAAACTTTCTGTGGTGGTTTGTGAGAGTTACAATCTTTATTTTTTCTGAATTTAAGAGCTTAAAATATTTTTTTCCAAAATGATTGACTAGCACAGATTTCAAAAAAGAGTTTGTGTAATATTTATTAAAATAGCCGACTTGATCTCCAGATAAGCCACAAGCATAACAATCACCATTTTTGTCTAAATGTCTAGATGATTTGTATGATTTTGTACAGTAGTACCTAAAGTTATGAAGCTTTATTGTTACGTTTATATTATTTTTTATTAAGTATTTTAAAATTCCCAATGAGCCCTTAAACCATAGATTGTGGATGTAAACATATTGTGGGCGAAATTCAGCAATACTATTTTGAAGTTTATTCACACTATCTCTGTTGTTGTTTCTGATAAATGCCAGTAAGTCTAAAAGATTAGGTTTCAATGTATTTTGAAAAACAAGTGTTTCAACTTGATAATTTTGACCCAAAAACTGAATTTCATTATCAACTGCGATATCTTCTCCACCAGTTTCTGTATATCTAGTGTGTATTATTAATATTTTTTTCATCATAAATATAATGCAATGTTTATATAGTCTTATCCCACTATAGAAGTTACACTAAATTTTGTGCACATCGTTTATTTTTTTACGTTTGGATATTCTTTAAAAAGTTGGCATTCTGCTGGAATTCTAGAGAGGGAAATCCGAATTTTCGAAGAATTGGTTAAAAAGTATGACTTAAGATTTACACTTGTAACCTATGGTGATGCTGAAGATTATAGATTTACGCTTAATGAGGGTATAGAGATAGTCCCAATTTATACTTTATTGAAAAAATCAAAAAATAAATTTTATAATTTTTTTAAAAGTTTTTTTATCTCAACAAGAATAAAACCAGAGATACATAATTTTGATATCATTCAACAAAATCAACTTATGGGGTCTTGGGTTTCTGTCTTATTTAAATACTCTACTAAAAAACCACTCTACATAAGAACAGGATATGACATGTTTCTGTTCAGTATCAAAGATAAAAAATCAATAATTAAAAAAGCTGCCTACTTTGTTCTCACTTTTTTGAGCCATGGATTAACAAATCTCTACTCAGTAACAAGTATCTGTGATGCAACTTTTTTGAAAAAGTTTTTACCTTTTAATGAAAATAAACTTGTTGTAAGGCCAAATTGGGTAGAAAGCAATGTAACTAAAGAATTTAATACAAGATACAAAGGACGTTTATTAGCCGTTGGAAGATTTGAGACTCAAAAAAACTATCCAATACTAATTAAGTCATTAAAAAATACGGGTTTATCTTTAGACATAGTAGGTTCTGGAAGCATGGAAAATGAATTAAGAAATCTAGCAAAACTTGAAGGTGTCGAAGTAAATTTTTTAGGTATTTTGCAAAATAATGAATTGATGAAATTATATTCAAGATATAAATATTTTGTTTCTACCTCATTATATGAGGGTAACCCTAAAGCTATTCTTGAAGCAATGTGTTCTGGGTGTATAGTTATCGCTAGAGAAATTCCAAACAATAAAGAAATAATTACAAATCTAGAAAATGGGATTCTATTCAATAATGATTCTGAATTCAAAGAAATTATTAAAAATATACAATTTAGTAAGAACCAAGAAAAAATATCAAACAGGGCTATTGAGAGCACCGTTTTATTTAATTCGTTAGATAAATTAGTAGATGATATTTATTATGATTTTAAATTATTAAAGAAATTAACTGAGTAATATCTCTCGATTACCGTTTTTACTAATTGTTAACTCAATGTGCATATCTGGATTTACAAAGTCTTCTTTATTGTGCGTTGAATTAACTATCGTTATATTCAAATCTTCAAGAACTTTAAATATAACTTGTTTTGAGTATTGATCTAAATTAGAGGTAGACTCATCAAGTATTAATATTCTAACACCTGATATGAGTGCTCTTATGAAAGCAATTTTCTGCATTTGACCCATTGAAAGGGATTTATTAGAAATCTTTTTATCTAAAGATACCTCTTCATCATTAAATACATTAAATAATTTGATCATCCTATGAATTTCAGAATCTTTAATTTCTTCATCTGTAGAGTAAGTTAAATTATCTCTTAAGGTTGAATTTATTATCATTGGTGATGCCCCAATGTAGCCTAATTTTGTTGAGTAGGTTTTTACACTTCCTTTTTCGGGATAGAATACACCAGACACTAAACCAAGTAAAGTGCTCTTTCCAGATCCATTTGGTCCAGTAATAACTGTGTGCTTACCTTTTGGTATTGTTAAGTTAAGATTTTTGAAAATATAATCTTCGCTGTTAAAATATTTGAAATTCACATTTTTGATTACCACTGCATTTTCTGAATCTTTAATTGAATTAGCTTGAAAATTTTCAGAATATGAAAGTGATTTATTAACTTCCATGAAATGTAAATTCTCTAGATATACATGATAAGCGGTTATTAAATGTAGGTTATCATTAAATATCCCTAGAGTTTGAAATAGCCTCAACATAATCGCAATAAAATCAAGGGTGAGTACTTTTGCAAAATTAAAGAAAACTAACAGCACAGATAACAAAATCATTGTAGAAAAATTAGGTAAAATTGCGTTGAGTGTACCGTATCTTAGATTATTATATGAAGAACTATAGTATGAGTTCAAACTTGCTCGAAAAGATTTTATTTCTTTATTTACTCTATTAACTATCTTAATTAAAAAAAGATTGTCTAAAATTTTTTCTGTATCCTCACTTATTTTTTGTCCATATTGATAAGTTAAATGTGCATATTTTCTTCCTGTTTTAGTTAATAGAAAAGTTGGATATGCAAGAATTAATAATCCCCCAAAAAAAACAACAACAGTATTGAAATCGGTATATATAAGGTAAGCGGCATAAGCAAATATCTGTAATAAGCTACTTAAAAATACTGTAAGTGTCCCATAAAAGCTTGCCACCTGCATAGATATTGTATTTATAAAATAATATGCGTCAGATATTGAATAGTTTCCTTTATCAAAAATTTCTTTGATTAAGTATGTTCTTAGATTTTCCTCAATTTTTAATTTAAGAGATAAAACGTTCATTTTTTCAACGTATATTGCTAAAAATCTTAGAAGAATAATAATTGGAAATAACCATAATTTATCCATTACAAATTTTGCAATTATATTTTGAGTTGAAATACTTGAAGTAAAAATGTTGGTAAAAGTTAGAATTATGAGAATATCAAAAAAAACAATTAAATTAGACAATAAGACTGAAAATATTATCCTCCTCTTTTTTTTTGAGGTTTTAGTGCTTTTAGAGACAACAAGTATGTCTTTTATAAGCAATTTAAAATTATTCACTTTTTTAACTATATTATGCAAGAAAATTAAAGAAGTTAATAATTCTTAAATATAAAATTAATGTTAGTTTTCATAATTAGTGACAAATTTTCTAATTGAATTATTTCAACAAGGTCTTTATTGGATAAATAGTAAACTTTGAAGCCTTTTTCTTTTAGTCTTTTGAATAATAAAATATAATTACTGTTGTGCCTTTCTTCAATTTCGATCATAAGTAGTGTTTTTAAATGAGAAAGTAATTTTCCTGCTTCTTCAAGTACATGGTTTTCATGTCCCTCTACGTCAATTTTAATAAAAAGTAATTCACTTTTTTCAATATCTTCATATTTTTCAAAATTTTCAAGTTTAAACGACTTCACTCTAAGTGTTGATGAGTTTTCAAATTTATTATCAATTGATGACTTACCGTAAATATATCTTTTATTCGATATTGGTACTGACAAATTTTTGTCTAGATTGTCATTTGAGATAACTCCCTCATAAAACTTAGCGTTACTTTTCAAGTAACCTTTCCTAATATAATCAATACATTCCTTTATTGGTTCTACCACGAACAAAACAGAAGCTTTTGGTCCAAATATGAAAGAGTAAATACCATAATTTGCACCTATATCAATAAAAGTGTATTTATACTTCTTTGAATTTATATACTTTTTTAGATATTTAATCTCTTTTTCACCAAAAAACATATTGTAGTATGCACGTAAAGGACCTGTAATTTTTGGCAAATACGTAAGTAAAAATCTCATTAATTTAATTTAATCATTCTTAAATAATGATATATTAATTATTTATATTGGCACCATTTTAAGAGTACAATTATATACTATGGATAAATTTTCAAGCCCAATTCCTTACATGAAGCACAATATATTAGATAGAGATATTGAAATGGTTACAGAAGTTCTTAAAAGTGATTTCTTAACCCAAGGACCTTTTGTTAAAAAAGTTGAAGACTCAATGGCTTTATTGACATCAAAAAATTTTGGGGTGATGTGCTCAAATGGTACTGCTGCTCTTCATCTTGTTGCTGAAATGTTAAATCAAGATACAGAAATAATTGATAAAAATATAATTACAACGCCTCTAACTTTTGTAGCTGATGCTAATTTTGGAAGATACATAAATGCTGAAGTAAGATTTGCTGATATTGAGAAAGATACTTGGACAATTGATCCATATAAAGTTGCTGACTTAATTGACAGCAATACGCTAGCTGTTGTAGCTCCTCATTATGCAGGATTAATGTGTGATATGACAACCCTGGCTGAGATTTGTAAAGCAAAAGATGTATTCTTAGTTGAGGATGCTTGCCATGCACCTTCTGCTAGTATTGGCCAGAATCATTCTGGTTCACTGGGTGATGTCTCTACATTCTCATTCCATGCTACTAAACATATCGGCTCTGGTGAGGGCGGTGTTATTTGTACAAATAGTGAGATACATAATGAAAAATTAAATGTGCTCAGAAGTCATGGTTTGCCTCATTACAGTAAAAGAACTGGATTTGGATATGATATTGATAAAATCGCATTTAACTATAGACCAAATGAAATGTCAGCATCACTAGCATATTCACATCTATTGAGAATTGATGAGCTTATTGACTCAAGAAAAAGAATTGCAAGTATTTATGATGAAAATTTAAATTTTGACTATTACACAAAGCAAACTATTCCAAGTCAATTCACTCATGTCTACCACTTGTATCCAATTCTTTTACCTAGCAACGAAAAAAGAGAAGAATGTTTAAATTATCTTAAAAATTCAAATATATTTGCACAAATTCACTATCCACCAATAAACCATATGACCGGATTCAAAAATTATTTGTCTGATACTCCAAATTCAGATGATATATCTGGACGTATCATGTCAATTCCTATGTATCCTCAACTTACAGATACTGAGTTAGAATTTGTGATAAATAAATTAAATAATTTTTCCGAAATTTGAAAAGAATAATTGCATTTGCTGAATCCAATTCGATAATTGGAAGTGGCCACTTAGTAAGGACTATTCAACTTCTTTCATGTTTAGATGAACAATTGTTCAAAATTGATTTTTACTGTAATTATGATGAAGCTCCCCAATGGCTAAATGAGGTAGATCACAAATTAATTGAGCGTGAAAAATTTTTTGAGCTGGATATGGAAGATTTTGATTTGTTAATTTTTGACAGCTATGAAAATAGAGATATTTTAGAAAAAGTAACGATAAAAACTCTCTTAATCGATGATTTTTGTTTTTTAGGAAATGGTAATAAAGCTCATATAATACTTGACTTCAACTACCAGACTTCTGAAAGATTTTATGATAAAAGTAAAACATTACTTGGTACATCATTTTTTCCAATAGGAAAAAACACCTTTCCAGAATTTAGCGGAGAATCAGCTTGGAATCCGAAATCAAAAAAAATACTAATTTCTGCAGGAGGTGTATCTGATAAGAGTTTATTAGATATTGATTATTTAATTGAATTAGCATCCTTATATGGAGAAATTATTTTGATGGATCCTCTTTCTAAATTAGATAAATTCGCAGGGAAAAATATCGAAATTATTAAGAACGAAAGTTTATCAAATGTATTGTCAAAAGAAAAATTTCTATTTGGAATTATTGCTGGTGGAACGTCTAAATATATTGCAGCTGCTTACTCTCTACCAAGTTTGCTAATTCCAAGAAATGATATTGAAGAATTACTTATTGAAAAGTTTCTAGAGGATAATCTAAGTATTAATATGGATTTTCTTGTCGAGAGGCCTCAAGAGAAACTCTTGATGAAACATTTTTCGATAATATCTGACAATTTAAACAAAATAATAAGTGAAAAAAATGTCTTTAGATTACAAAAAGAAATATTAGCTTTATAAATGTTTTTCTATGTACTTTTCAATTTCTTGAACTGTGAGATAGTGATTATTGTTTTGTGAATCATAAACAAAACCATCCTTGACAAGGTTTCCTTTTTCGTCTTCTTTTGAGACTTTATAGTTTACACTTTCAGAAAAGAATTGGATAGAGGGTGGTATCAAATAATAATCTTTAAACTCAATGACTTTATGAGACTCATCTGCCGGACACATTATTTCATGTAGTTTTTCTCCAGGTCTTATCCCGACTTCCTCAAAATTTGAATCATTATCAATTGCTTGTAACACATCTAATATTTTGACAGAAGGAATTTTAGGAACAAATATCTCCCCTCCTCTCATTCTTTCAAAAGCATTCATTACAAAATCAACACCTTCATCCAGGGTAATCCAAAATCTAGTCATTCTTTTATCGGTAATTGGATAAATTTTTGTATTTTGTTTTTTCAGATCAAGAAAAAAAGGAACTACCGAACCTCTTGAGCCAAATACATTTCCATAACGCACAACTGAGAAAGATAAATCATTGTTACCAGACAAATTATTCGCTGCAATAAACAATTTATCTGAAGCTAATTTTGTTGCACCATAAAGATTTACGGGATTTGCTGCCTTATCGGTTGAAAGCGCCACAACTTTTTTTACATTATTATTTATTGCTGCATCTATTATGTTTTGTGCTCCTAATACATTAGTTTTAATACATTCCATAGGGTTGTATTCAGCAGCTGGAACTTGTTTTAGTGCCGCAGCATGAACAACATAATCAATATTTTTCATCGCCATATCTAATCTTTGTAGATCTCTTACGTCACCAATGAAAAATCTAACCCTATTTCCTTCAATATCCTCGGTGTTTGTTTTTTTTAACTCTTCAAGTATTTGATATTGTTTTAGCTCATCTCTTGAATATACAACTATTCTTTTGCAGTCTGTTTGATCTAATACTTTCTTCAGAAATTTCTTACCAAAAGATCCAGTACCACCTGTTATTAAAATTGATTTA
>ERZ1046367.2253-NODE-2253-length-10375-cov-4.036143_pt1 | contig 10375 bp, 20 predicted proteins | sample MGYA00383091_ERZ1046367 | MGnify/ENA primary metagenome ERZ1046367 (study PRJEB29581, sample SAMEA5548361) | metagenome | biome: marine; feature: coastal; material: water | depth 50 m | study: Short-term variability in the microbial, nano- and picoplankton... | reverse complement strand
TCTGGGTCTCGCCGTAGCCACCTATCACTAAATTGTAGTAATACTATTGCTGTGCCTACTTTAATTTTTTCTCGCCAGTTCATTAATATTATTTAATTAATTTTTTGGCAGCTAAGGCTTTTTCGGTCTTCTTATAAATCTTATAGGCAATTTTTGCGGCTTTCCTACGTTCTTTCCTGCTATGTTCAGCAGGCTTAGGGCCTTCATCTTGTGGAGACTTTTCCCAACCGTACATAAATTCACCTACTCTTGCCATATATTATCTTCTTTCCATCTTTGCTTTTAAGGCCGCTCTCTTTTTCTCTTGGAGTACCGCTTGTCTTACTTTTCTGCCTATTGGTAATGCCTGTATCATTTCGTAGACTCCGCCTTTCTTGGCTTCCCATTCTACTTTTACATTCGAGCTCTCTGATCCACTCTGGTATGACCTTACTGCCTTTTTATAACTTGTTGCCTCTTTTGTTTCTGTCTTGTCCCCATCATAAAATGTGAACGTTCTCATCTTTGCCATAAAGCCTTTCTATTAGCATGATGCTAATTAGGTATAATAGCGACCCCCTAAGTTCTCCTTACTCAATCGAACCTTTCTCCGTCCTATTACTGATAGTTCCTGCCCGTTTCCGATCTGTTCAGCCCACATAACAAATAGCGAACTTTTAACTATCTTTCCAATTCGTGTAGTATTACTTATAAAGTACTACTATAATTTACCAGTTTACTACGTTAAAATTCGTAATCTGGTTCGTCTGCTTTGTAACTTGTACAAACATACAACAATGCTTTCCGGGCCTGTTTAACATTGGCTCCATTAACATTACGAAGAATAAACCTAATTGCTTTATCCTTGCCTAACTGTAATCCATATACTGCTTCGGTGGCCGCATTTTCTAATGCTTCAGTTTTATATTCTAGTTGTTCTGCTGTAAGACTTGTCATTGTTGTTTCCTCTTATATACAATGATAAAAATAGATTCCTATTAGACCTGCTTGGTAGTAATAGAAACAATGGAATCGGCTGATACGTTTTGTTGTTCAGCAGATTTAATAGCACGGGCAACACTCTCTTTTTCAGTAGAGCCGTCCCATGATTCAAGTGACTCAATTGTAGAGCCTGTTTGTACTTCAATTGTTGTTATAAACATATTAGCCTTTCTTTGTTTGTATTATTAGTTTAATATAACATCTTTTAAATATTTGTCAACCACTTTTTGTATTTAATTGATAATTAAATTTTCTGGTGAGGTAATACCATAAGTTACCATTGCTTTACTGTTTTCGCTATTGTCAGTATACTTTGATGAATATGTAGTATTGAATACATTATCCCATAAAAACATCCATCCTATAGTGTTCCTTGCTTGTGGATTATCTCCAATAAACTCTATATTACTATTACTAAAGGTACCATTTGTTGTTAGTCCTGTAACTTTAGGATTGGTGTAATTCTTAGATGCCCATTTTACAAACTTTTCAATTTTAGGGTATTTCTTTTGTACATTAACACCTTGATTATGTAATATTACAGACATAACAACCATTGCTTGGCCTACTTCGTTACCACTAGATATTCCGTAGTTACCTCCATTGCCTTTCTGATGCTCAGACTTAAATGTTCCATTACTTCTCATTGATTTGTAGTACTGCTCAAAGCCATTAAGACCTGCGGTAAAATAAGTGCTATTCATATCGGCAATCCCCCATAACATATATGCTACATTCTTTTTAATACTTTCGTGGTTCGCTGACTCATGTGATAGTTCCCAACCCCATTGGTCACCAATTGTACCGTCCATAGGTCCTTGTTCTAAAACCCATACACGTTTTTCTAACCAATTGTGTACTAAATCATATTCTTGTTGTGAATACATTTGATTTCTTTGTAATACAATATGAGCTTCTATCAACGGAATAATTGTGAGATAAAACCAATTTAAAGAGTTGGCATATCTTTGGTAACCTTCTTGTCCGTTGCCTTGCCTATAGATAAAGACGTCGGCTTGTAATTCCTTTAACCATTTACCCTCTGCTCCGTCAATTAATCCTTGTTTTAAACTTTCTAAATTATTAGATTGTATTAAATGGGATATATCATATGAATGCCTATACGAGTTAACCCTGTGTCCTCCGTCAACAGGATAGCCTAATTTTATAGCCTCGGGGTCTAAGATAATCATTCTATCGCCACCATTTTCATCAACACCAGGAGCAAAAATCATACTATCAAAATACTCTGTCCATTTCATTTCGTCACAGGTTCCCATAGTACAATCTTCTAAGATAGACTCGTGACTTCCCCAACTAAACCCCCATATGCCTGACATGTTTGTTGGTTCATGTTCACCTTTGTATGCTATATTAATAGCAGAGTTTGTACCGTTCCAAACATTCTTACCTATGAATAGTTTTGGCTGTGTAGTTAGTTCTTCAATTATTACATTACAAGATCCTAATTTTATAACACAACCATATGCGGAATCTTTACCTGTTGGCCAACTATTCTTTTCACTTCCTTGTGCTTCGTGTGTAAAAAATAATGCCCAAAAACATAAACAAAATGTTATTACTAAAATTAATAGTTTGTTGTTACTGCCCATTGTCCCTCCTATATAAGACTTCATCTAAGGAGATAGGTGTAGCATTTATTTGTTCTACACAAACATTCACATAACGATTATCTCCCATTGTACGATCATGTATATGACCGTGTACATTAGCATCAAACCTGTTCAACTGATCTGGATGTACAGGTATGTGTGTTAGTATCATCTTATAAAGTTCAAATGCTCCACGAAGATCTTTAAAATATTTCATGTAATCTTTTACATCAAACATGTCGTGGTTACCTTTTATAAGAATCTTTTTACCGTTAAGTTGTTCTAGTAGAGCAAGTTTCCTACGAGGAAATGCTACGTCTCCTAAATGATAAACTCTATCATTTGGTCCTACAGTTTTGTTCCAACGTTCTACCATAAGAGCATCGCCTTCTTCTGAGTTCTCAGCGAAGTCTCTTACTCGTGTTCCATCAAAGTTTTTAAATTTGTAAACTGGATCATGCCCAAAATGGGTATCACTTATAAAATATCTTTCCATTAAAAATCAAAGGCCCAATGGGTCCAAGGCTCCCTTTCTGTTGGGTTAAATTTAGTAACTTCAATATTGCCTGTGTGGCTAGTAAACACAACTGACTCAATGGCATCTTTAACTTTGTCAACTTCGGTAGTATCTAAGTCGTCTGCCCAAAGTGTACCATATTCAAACCAAACTTTAGGTTGTGGCAAATCGTCAGCATCAAAGTTTTCTTTGATCGAATTTAAAACTGTTTTCTCAAGTCCCATTGTTTACTCCTTATCTTATTAACTATACCTATAGTATACAGTATTTTGGCCAATCTGTCAACCATTATTTTACTGTCTTTCCCAAGTATGTTCAGAAGTTAACTTAAAACTGCCCAAATGCTCCATTTTCCAACGTTCTGGCTCTATCATACTCAAAAATATACCGTGTGTTCCGTTATATAAATGATATGTTTGGCCTACTACAGGATTAATATTACATGTAGCATTATATACTAATTCAGTATCTTCTGTTAGTTTGGCTAATCTAAAGTATTCTTGTTTAAGTTCTTCAAATTTAGATGTGAGTTGTGCCCGAGCATTTGCCCCTCGTTCTCTTTTCTTAGATAATACAACAGGAACTGTAAATGCTGGTGCTCCTATATTAGTTGGGTAAGGTGATAGTCCTGGCTTCTCTGCTACAAGGTCGGGCTTCTTCTTAGACATTAATCTTTGTTAAATTTTTCACTCGCAACTGATCTAAGTGCCGGGTCTTCAGTGTGCCTTCCTCCATCAAAGACACATACAAAATATATGCCTCCAGGACCTGCCTCTACTTTGTGGAATACACCATCTTCAATTAAGACCATATCGCCCTTTTGGACCATAAACTTACTGTCACCTAGCGTCATAAATCCATTACCTTCGATGAACATATAAACTTCTTCTTGTCCTTCGTGCTTATGTCCGTTGGTAGACTTATTTGCTTTCATTGTTGTAGAACTTACAACAAGATTTTTAAGATTAGTATTATCTGTAACTGTGTATCTGTAGTCCTTTTTAACTACTTCGCCACCAACATCTTTTATTGATATTTTATGTGGGTGTTTCATATCAGGCATCTGGATACCATTCTGAATTGATTTCTGGATTGGTAGACAGGATTTCAGTACGCCTAGCACTTGCTTCTATGGCTTTTTGTTGTAACGTTTTTTTAGTGCCATCTAACGGTCCTGGACCTTTAGTGTAGCCTTCTGAAGTTGTGTTTAATTTTTCCATTTTTTTCATTTGATTCATTAGCCTTAATACTTGCCCGGCAAATTCTGCTCTGCCCTCACATATTTGTTCAGTGCCATCTGTAACAGGGGCATCTGTGTCCCATAGTTCTTGTTCTTCTATACACATTACTTTAATTGCTTCTACTATATCCATAACTTAGCATACTCCTTCACTTTTAATAACATATTGTAAGCACCATTCCTCCGTTGTCCGGATAGAATAGTTCCAAAATCTAATTCTGTTGTTAAGTCTACTTCGGACTCAATTATTTCTTTAGGTGTTGACCCGCTGAATATGTCAGCAATTATACTTACTACACCTTTTGTTATAAAAGCATCACTGTCGCTTGAATACTTTATAACATCACCTTCTAACTTAGGCACTAACCAAACTTGACTCTGACATCCATGTACTTTAAAGTCATTTGTTTTTAACTCGCTGGGTAAAACTGTGCCAATTGTCTTACCCTTTTCCATGATGTATTGATACTTTTCAATGTTGTCATCAAACATGTTTAGTTCTTCTTTGTATGTTGATACTTTACTAACTATTGACATGAACCCATCTTGTTTCATCACTAGTCCATTCAGGGTCCTCAAAGTTTAGCATCTCTTCTCCCGAGTCAATGTCGCTATCCTCATACGGAACACACTCTTCAACTTTTTCAGTTTGGTCGTGGTCATCATAGTTCCAATCGTTGGCATAAACTTCTACAGGTTCACCTCTGTGATATCCTTCTTGCCATTCAATCTTTTCTATGCCTCCGTGTTCCAAAACGGCATTCTCAGCCTCGTCTTTAGAATCAGCAACTACATCATACTCAACCCAAGTAGAGTAATACTTTCTTACTCTAAACTTTTGTTTGCCAATGTCTTTATGGGGTGTATCTTCTTTGTATTTAATCATAATGCCTCCATTTTCATTGGTATCATACACGTTGGACAATCGTTAATCGTTTCATCGTGAATCTCTTTTACCATTAAAGTAATGTAAATCAAAAGACCCAGGATAACAAGATTAATGCTTGTGTTAATATATTTGTTCATTTGTTTCCTTTCTAGTTGTCGTAATAAATTGCGAATGTTTTCGCAAATTCTTTGTGGCAATAATCTCTTGGTCTCGTATAGCCATAAAAACTATTACCTCTAAATTTAAATCTTCTTTTCTTGCTAGGTAGCATTTTAGAAAATACATCATACATAGCAATAGGAATTCCTTTGAAACTACTGTTTTCATAATCCGGACTTGTATACTTGTTTAATAAGTCTTGCTCTTCTGGTGTAAAACAAGCAAAGATTGTAAATTTATCTAGTTTCATATACTCCTTTACTTCCGTAGGCGTTAACCACGATCAATAAGTCCTCTCGGGTCGGCATATCCGCTCGCTCCCTTCTATGTTCATCCATTGTCGTTAGGGCCTTCGCCTACTGAATTAAGTTGTTTTAAAAATTCAATCTCATTAGGACCAATGTTAGCCTTGTATCCTTTTGATTCGAATAAACCCGTTGGAACTTTATATTTGATAACTTCTATACCTTTACTTTTATTTTCAGTTGCGGTTGCTAACACACACTTATCGTTATCTAAATAAAAATCCCACCAAGTATCTATATTCATAACATGACCTTCTAGCATAACTCTACTAACTTCAATCCTGTCTGTAATATGAGACCTGTTAATTTTATTATCTTTGTTTCCTGTTGGCAATTTATAATCATTGTCAACAATTTTATTAGATGCTAATTCAGTAATACCTACAACTCTCCAGAAGTCTTTGTTCTCTCCATTCATACTAAACATTTCCCATAGCATTCTATGTTTAGTTTGAAAGGGTACCCCTTCCATTTCTCTAATAGCAAGAAATCCATTGTAAAGTATATTCTTAATTTCCATTTGGCTTTTCCTTATTCATTTTATACAATAGAAAGACAGGAAGTATATAACAACATAACGTAAAAATTATGGCTGTTATCATATTTTATCCTCACCTTCAAATTCTATTCTAGATACTAGGTATGCTACTACTAATAACCCGATGTAAATTGATATAGTTAAGATCATACTTTCTCCCCTACTTCAAAGCCTCTAAATGTTTTAAACCTTGGGAACCTTAAACTGTATGTTCCGTCTTGATTTTGTGTAATAGCATCTGCTCTTACTTCAACAATATTTCCAGGAAGCCTGCTACGATCATTCCAATAACTATCACGGTCACTGTCACTAAAGCCACTGCCAACATTAACTTTGATATCTTTTCCGTCATCAGTGCCTTCACAAATGAATGCCCCCAAACGTCCTTCGTTTCGTCCTGTGCCTTCTTCAACATCTTTTATCTCCAAACTTACTTCAATAAAAGGTTTCATCTTTAACCAAGCATGACTCCTCTTACAAGTATAACCAGCATCAATGTCCTTGATCATTACACCCTCGTAACCACCTGCGACTGCTAGTTTATTAATTTCCGTAAATCTTGCTTGACCTTGTGTAGTGTCGAGGTCTACGTCTTCCCACTCTAAAGTTCTAACATGTTCCAATGCTTTTCTTTCTGAATCAACCCAGTACGAAACATCTTCACTTCGTTTGCTTTGAACTTTGTCCCATGCTCCTTTTTTAAAGTCTGCTAAAGGTATCATGTCAAACAAGTACAGCACGGCATCTACTGCTCCTGCTGAACTCTTTCTGTGAACTTGTTTCATTAAATCTTGAAAGTTGTCACTCATAACTTCACCGTCTAATACCATGTCTTGATCAAAGTTTGCTACTGCTTTAATTTCTTCACATATATGATCGAAGTTATGAAACTGTTTTCCGTTTCTGCTAAACATTTCAACTGAGTCATTCTTAACAATAGTAATAACTCTTACACCGTCAAGTTTAATCTCAATTTGTTTAGTGCCGGACATTTTCTTTTCGTGGTTAGCAGAATCATGTGCTAACTGGCAAGTAAATGTAGGAATAATATACTGCGGAGTCTTTGCTTTCTTGGCTACGTTGTTAATAGTCTTTTCACTTGTACCACATTTAAAGTCTTTAATAAGAATAAGTCTATACCAATCGTTCCATTGTTCGATTGTAGCCTTGTTCATAATCTCAATAATTTTGTCCCTAGCATCGTGTCCTGTTAGTTCTCTATTTTGTAAAGGAGTTGCTAGTTCTGTAACAAAGTCAGTCCAAGTTAGGCCTACACCTGTGTTCTCTGTCTTTTCAGGAACTTGTTTAACACCAAATGTAACAAGTTTGTCTAGAGCCAATTTAGCACCTTCAAAGAAAACTGTGTTCTCAGTACCTATCTCACCTAGTACAACAGATTCCTTAAATAGTCTGCTATTATCAGATCTAAGTTTCTGTATTACTTGCCAAGATTCCATTTTGTAATTGCTATCTAAAGTTAAATTCATATTATGCCACCTTCGCTTCTAAAAATATATTCACAGAATCCATATCATCAACCGACATACAAGGACGTCTTTTAGCACCATTACATCTAAAATGGTCATTTAAAAGACCTTTAGTAATCCAATATGTTTCAGCATCTTCAATTTTTGTATCACTGGCGTGTTCTAAAGGAATCACTGTTATTTTTACTTTCTCAAAAAGGTCTTTATACAGATCCATTCCCATTGCCAATGCTTCTTGCCTTAACTCTGCCCAAGCACCAGCGTCAGTGATATTTTTACCAAATTTGCCTAACAATTTGCCCCCATGTGCTAATTGTCTTTGATGAACACCTCTTTTATTTTTATCTCCTTTAGAAAGACCTAAGTAAAATTTACCAAAGACAGGATGTGATAATATATACAAACCTTTGTTTGGCAAACTAGGAAGATTGTCTTCTTCGAGCATCCTATTTGTTTTTGTTCTCATACTGCCGTGGTCACTTACATAAGTATAATCACACAACTTATAAGTATTTTTTAAAGATTCAATTATTATAGACATATTATGCTCCTGTGTAAGTATAAGGTTTATTCCATTTGCCTACGTTAATATGTGTATAATAGGCAGTATCAAAGTAATCAGTCATCGCATCTGAATTATCATACCAAGCACGACCACCTTCTGCTTTAGCAGGAGCCGTCTTCATAATTTTAACAATGTCTTTAAATAACTGTTCGTGTTTCCCATAATACTCTGGGTAGTATTCGTTAATTTGTGAATGTCCATCAAACTTATGAACTGCTCCATTGTATTTGTCTGTGCTATCCATACTTCCATCATAGAAGTTAATGTCACCTGATACAATTGAAACGTCAACACTTGAGTAGTGTTGTCTTGTTACTGAGAATTTTAGTGCTTTACCAAACTGCTCTTTAAGTGCTTTACGAATTTCCTTAACTTCGTCTGTTCTTATATATGCCATACTTTTTACTCCTTTTCTTATTAACTATACACATAGTATACAGTCTTTTGGCCAATATGTCAACCAAAATCACGTCTTTTTGACCTAAAAAGATTAAATTTAGTGGTTTATAAGGAATAATTGACTAGATGTAGTATGTTTAACCGTGTGTACGGTCCCATTTATAAGAATTAAGTAGTTGATCCTTCCTTGAATCCCAATTTTTCATTAACTTTAGGTTCTCAGAATGGTAATCTGTTAGTAAGTCTTGGCATGATTTGATCATACCTGGGGAAGTATCTGCATTGTTTGTTACTTGTAAAAAGGATTCAACTGCTGAATATTTGTGATCTATTACCAAGTCTTTGTACTCTATATCAAGTTCTGCAGGTAGTCCATAGTTTTTAGAAATACAATGTATTTGCCACTCAGTATTACATCTTTCTAGTTGTGGGCGTATTACGTTTATAGTATCTCTTTTGCCATTAAAGAAATTAGTAATTGACTTGTCGCTGTTATTATGATCATGCTTTATTCCTGCTAGGAAATGTGTCCAAACAAATTCTTCATGCGACATATTTAAAAACATTAAACAACGACATTTTATAAAAAAAGGTAGTGTTAATAAGTCAACATGGTATTGTAGTTCGTGAACAGTATCAAACTTTCTAACAAATGACAAATAACTTTGCCATAAATCATATAAAACTAAGTCTCGATTTATATATTTGGTTATATCATTTTCTCTGTCTGCTGTTCTATTCATACCAGGGTTATCAAATGTAGGTGTATCTTTAAAATTAATACCATAATGGTCGTCCCACAGATTAGCATGTCTGTCTTTAGGATTCTTTCCATTTAGAGAAATACTGCCTTTTGCTAACTCCTGTAACATTCCTAAAAATGATCCACCTGCTCCATATGGAATTATAGAATACATTATTTCATTGTCACGCTCAGGATTAGACTTAAAGACTTGGTAGTTTGCTGGCCATTCTGGAACTGGGTTGTCGTTAACATCATTTCTAACCGAGCCTTCATTAGCATTAAGTAATTTAGATAAACCTATAGAAGAAACATATTTGTCAAAGTTTTTAAACTCTGTTTGACATTCTATTATTCTATGCTTCATAACTAATATCGCCTGGGAATAAAGGAAGTTTAGTACCCGGTGCCCTTTTAGGTATCTTACTGTCTGCTGAACTAACACATGATGGACTAATACAAGGCATAGGTTTACTAAACAGTTTAAACCCTGTTTCAACATTACCTAGTGGAACATCCATACAAGAGTAAGAACGTTTTACACTTCCGTCTGGTTCTCTAATAATAATACTGCGATATCCTGAACTACACTCCCACCCTTCAAACTTATTAAAGTTGAAAGCATTAAAACGTTCTGCTTGATCCATATACCATTCTTTATGTTCGCTGTCCTTAAACTCTACTTGAAAGTGTTGTGGTATGCTGTTCTCATTAAAGTTTTTATATATAGGATCAGGTGCTCTCATAAATGTAGGCTTAGGTCTTTCAACATGTTTGTTCTTAACTTCTGTAAAGCCTCGTTGTGGCATACCGTTATGTAATCTTGCTAACATATCTTCAGTATAACCATCAACTACTTTACTTGCTGTAGGATCACTTTGTGGTTTTAGTGTTACGTTAATACCTCTGTTGTGGAAGTATAAACTTTCTTCCCATAACT
>ERZ1046367.2248-NODE-2248-length-10381-cov-5.908096_pt1 | contig 10381 bp, 11 predicted proteins | sample MGYA00383091_ERZ1046367 | MGnify/ENA primary metagenome ERZ1046367 (study PRJEB29581, sample SAMEA5548361) | metagenome | biome: marine; feature: coastal; material: water | depth 50 m | study: Short-term variability in the microbial, nano- and picoplankton... | reverse complement strand
GAATACCATCATTATTATAATCAGCAACAAGAAGCTGTCTTCCTAGTGACATTCCACTGTCTTCACGGTTATCAATAAGGAGTTCAGGTGCATAAGTAAGTTTGTGTTTTGCATCACCCAAGTAAAGTGATGGTAATGGTTTATTTCCTTCACAAGCTCCGCCACCGCAAGCTCCACCAGTATCCTCTCCAATCGAATCAACATTATTTGGGTTCATAGTGCCTATGTAAAGAACATCACTATATCCATCCTTATTAAAATCTGCCATCTTCCACATCCGTCCAAACCAGTATAATTTACCTGTTGGATATGGCATTTGTGGCGGTTTGAAAAAGTCAATATTGGGGTCATTCTCAATATCAATACCAGCTACTGCTTTTGCTTTTGAATTATCTGTAGATGAAGATGTTTGTTCATTACCACCTCCACAGTTATAAACGTAATAAGTCCCATCCGCAGAAACACTTTTAATTGGTTCACTGCCATCAGGACAAGATCCCGCAAAACTTTTAGAAATAATCACAAAAATAAGTGAAGCAAAAATAAGAAAATTATAAATTTTCATAGTACCTTTCTCCTAATAAATTGAGTTTATATAATCCCAATATAAGGTTCATCTTGTTGAAGTCTGACAATGCTAATGTATGATTTCTAGCCATTTCATTTGATGGATTATATATGGAGAATATCCCAACCAAAAACCTACAAAGATGCCGAGTAAAATTTTGCTTTTAGGTCGAATATATCTATATCTTTCAACATGGATTGGATTACTTAAAGTATTTTTAGTCATGCTTTTCTCCTAATAAATTAATATGTCCACTGCTACTATAAAGTTTGTTTTGGTAAGGTTTATTGATTGGGACTGAATACTTTCCAAGTGCGCTTTTCTATGTAGTATTCACACTTTGGATTAATACAGCCGGGGACAAAAGGACCAGATGACTTGTCTATACTTCCATTATCAAGAAGTGTGTCGGATCCGACGGAATTCATTGGGTGCCCGCATTTTTTGCAAGTACATTCAGCACACACTTGGCAAAACCAAGGTTGCCGCCCATTTAATAATTCGTTGTGTGCTTTTTGTAGAGTTGTTTTTGTCCATTTATCTTTTTCTCCCCACACGACAAGGTATTTATTTGATACATCATCTAACTTAACAGATTGATACGGGTACTTTTTATTACCACCCCCCTTAAATTCCGTTGACAATTTAAGTCCTCTTAATTTCTGTTCGGTAATCCGTTGCCCACCGATATCGCTTATCTTCTGATTGCAAAAAATACAGTTTTCAGAAGGCGTTAGAATCTTGTTAATTTCTCTTAATATTGGTTTGATTTTATTTCTTGGTGGTAATTTATAATTTATCTAGCTTTTTTATTCTACAACTAATTCCTATATTGTCAATTTTTTGCCTTATATTATCGAAAATTTCCTCTTATTTAAATATATTTATAGAAATGACTCTTTGCTGATTAACGAGTAAATGATTTTGTGATATTTGAGCGCTAAATTTGACAATATAGGAATTAATTATAGAATTTACTCAGATTGAAGGTTTATTAAAAGCCCAAAATGCTTTACTCAAAAAGCACTATTTCAATCAAATTTAGTGATAATTATTCAAAAAAACAATGACGAAAACAACAAAACTTCCACATTACTTGCATCTTATTAAAGGCAAAGGGTTTATGATGATGACATTAGCTGATGCACATCAATATGCCCTAGAGAATAATGCCGATGTGTGGAATGTGCATGAAAGTATTGATTTAAAACCCGAATATTTTGACAGTGAAGTAGAGGTGAAAGAGACGATAACAACAAAAAGTACGATCAATTGCCCCAACTGCAAAAACAGAAATTGATTTAAATAACATTTTATATTATTATGAAAATCATGGAAAGACTGAATTATAATTCTATTCAAGTTGATTTCATCTATTGAAGACCTACGATTAGGAGAATAAAATTAATAAATACCTAACAAAATCAAGATTCATACTGGCATGTGAATGCCCAACAAAGCTTTTTTATACTGGAAAGAAAAAGGTATACGCAAGTACCCGTCTTGAAAATCCTTTTTTAGATGCACTAGCAGATGGTGGATTTCAAGTAGGCGAGCTTGCTAAATGTTATTATCCTGATGGGCATGATATTCATTCGCTTGCTCCTGACAAAGCGCTTAAGCAAACTAATGAGCTGCTAAAGAAAAACAATGTTGTCATTTTTGAAGCAGCTATTAAACACAAAAACTTGTTCATTCGGGTGGATATTCTAGTCAAGCGTGGTAATTTTATTAAACTTTACGAGGTAAAAGCCAAATCATTTGATTCTAGTTCTGATTCTTTCTCACAAAAGAAAAATAAAGAAAAAATTGCTGATAAATGGAAGTCCTATTTATTTGATATTGCTTTTCAAAGACATGTTGTGCGTTCAGCGTTCCCCGATTCAACTGTTACCGCCTATCTGTATTTAGTCAACAAAAAATCAACTGCTCCTACCGATGGTCTTAACCAAAAGTTTCAAATTGTTGAAGAAAATAATAACCGTAAAAGCGTCAAAGTAACATCCCCATTATCTCAAGATGATTTATCAGAAGAGCTATTAACTAAGATTCCTGTTGATCATTATTGTGATTTAATCCTAAACACTGAAGAGGGTTCGGATGCATATGGCACGTCGTTTAAAGACCGAATAGAGAAATATTCCCAAGCCTATATTACTGACACTAAAATCAATCCCGTCTTAACTAAACTATGTGGTGAGTGCGAATTTAGGGCAAATCAAGACAATATAAATAGAGGCTTAAAAGATGGTTTCAAGGAATGTTGGAAGCAACAATTAAACTGGAAAGAACAAGATTTTGATGCACCTAATGTACTTGATATTTGGAACTTCCCCAAAAAAGACGAGTTTATTAAAGAAGGAAAAATAAAATTTTCTCAGATTTATGAAGATGATATTAATCCAAATAAATCACCTCGAGCTGCTCGTCAATGGCTCCAAATTGAAAAAGCAAACAATAATGATAATTCTATCTGGCTAGATAAAGTTGGCTTGAAGGAAGAAATGGATAGCTGGGTGTTTCCGCTACATTTTATTGATTTTGAAACCGCAGCTCCGGCGATTCCATTTAACAAAGGCAAGTCGCCCTATGAAAGTATTGCTTTTCAGTTCTCTCACCATATTGTTTATGAAGATGGGAGTGCTGAGCACAAGGGGCAGTACATCAATACCGAAAGAGGGGTATTTCCTAATTATGAATTTGCTCGCCAATTAAAATCTGAACTCGATAAAGATGAAGGCACAATATTCAGATATGCTCCGCATGAAAACACCTATTTGAATCATATCCATCAGCAATTGCAATCCGATAAAGATCCAGTGGACGATAAGGATGAGTTATGCGATTTTATTGAAACCATTACTCATTTAAAAGAAAATGGAAGTGTAATACGTCGCGGTGAGCGCGATATGGTAGATATGCTTGCAGTGGTTCAATTGCACTATTACAATCCAATGACTAATGGCGAAAATTCTCTTAAACAAGTGTTGCCAGCAACGCTCAATAGCTCGGATTACCTTAAGGAGAAGTATTCAAAACCCATCTATGGAACAAGCCAATTGCCAAGTAAGAATTTTAATAATATGACTTGGATTAAATTAGATGACGGCTTGGTTAAAGATCCTTACAAACTTCTGAAATTGATTAGCGGAGATAATAAAGACATTAGTGCAGGTGGTGATGCAATGACCGCATACTCACGCATGCAATTTTCTGAAATGAGTGATGATGAATACAATGAGCTAAAAAACGGCTTGTTAAGGTATTGCGAACTTGACACTTTGGCAATGGTGATGATTTATGAGGCTTGGCGTGAGTGGTTAGTGGTCCAATAATTCAGAAAATAGTGAATTTGTTTTGATATCTAAATTATCCCAATCTTGCCTTCCCAGGGATAAGCCCAAGAGATTTTTTATCTAAAAGTTGTAAATCATTTTTCTTATCTAAAGTAAACATCTCTATCTCAACTTTGTATAAATCTTTTCCTCTTGTACTTTCTACCTCTTCATGTGTGGCAGGATTGTCTTTTAAAAAATTTATTAAAATCCCATTCTCTACTTTTTTTAGGACACTCTTTGGATTTCTTTTTATAGATAAAAGATACATCTTAAGTTGTTGTCTATGGGGAAGAACGATCGAGGAGTGTATCTTTACTTCAATAATTGTTGGAGGTTTTTCATTATTTAAATAAAAATCAATTTCACCTAGTCTTAACGGAATTTTTTTATAATACAACTCTATAGAAGTTTCTCTAAGGTATTCAATGCGCTTTTTAGTTAATTCATGTCCGATAGCAACATGAAACGATTCTTCTTTAAAGTTTAAACCGCCCATGTGTTCATAAATATCAAGTGATAGCTTTCCTAAAACTTCTATTAATTTATTTTTCTTAGTCAAAATATAATTATGTGTCAATTTGATTTCAAAGATACACCTTTTCGTTATAAAAGTATATTATTTTTGCAAGAACTTATACTTAATAAAACCCTTTCAACTTTATGAACTCAAACTACTACTCTTCGGTTGATTCCTCTATTAATTCGTGGTCAACTTCATATCCACCCTTTTCCATAGTCCACATATCTTCTCGAATATCAATGCATTCAGCACCTAAAGGAATGCGTTTTCTTGAGCCATAAAGTTTTGAACGATCAATCTTTTTGTGACTGAATTGTGCCTCATCGCCATTGTAGTGAATTAAAATTGCTTTAGCCATATTATATAAGTATGCTTCATAAAGTTTTTCATCTATTCTGAGGCTTATAGCATTACTAATAAACGTAAATTAAACTTTATAGACCTGTTTTCTGGAGCAGGGGGTTTATCGTATGGCTTAGAGAAAGCTGGATTGAATTGCTTGGTTGGAATCGATTTTTTAGCTCCAGCAATCGAAACATTTAATCACAATCATCCTAACAGCATAGGCATTTGTGGAAACCTCAAAGAGATATCTCCCAAAGACATCAAGAAATTAATTGGTAATAAAAAAGTTAGCCTCATCTGTGGCGGTCCTCCCTGTCAAGGATTCTCTACCATAGGACGAGGAGATGCAGAGGACAGCAGAAATCATCTCTTTTATGAATTTTTAAAATTTGTAGAATTTTTTAAGCCTAATCACATCATGATTGAAAACGTTACAGGCTTGGTAGCAAGAAAAAATGAGAACACACTTTTATCTATCTTCGATTGCTTCAGTAAATTGGGCTATGAACTAGACATAAGAGTCTTAACTGCAAGTCATTATGGAGTTCCTGAGGCAAGAAGAAGGGTCATCATTCTTGGTAATAATAGAGGGAAAGAAAATTTCTATCCCGAGAAGAAGTTTGCCAACTATGGAGAGGAGAATAAAAAACTTAAACCTGTAAGAACGGTTGACTGGGCTTTTAAAAACCTCATGGAATACAGGAAGAAAATTCATAACCATGACATTGATGGAGCTTTTATTAAGAGCAACATAGAACAAGCAAGAATCAACGCTGTTCCTGAGGGTAAAAATATACGCTACGAACGAGACGAGAAAGCTTATCTTCCTGAAGAACTGTGGTTTGACCATGATTGGAATACTCTTAATGAAAAGAGATTTAGAGAAGCTAAGTTTACAAGATTGGATAGAGCCAAACCGTCACCAACCATTGTTACCAGTAGCAAGACTTACTATCACCCAACTGAAAATAGGTACCTTACTGCTAGAGAAGCTGCTGCAATTCAATCTTTCCCTGCAAAATTCGTGTTTCAAGGCTCAACAAGCAAGCAGTGGACTCAAATTGGTAATGCAGTGCCACCAATCATGGCAGAGGCGCTAGGCAAAGCGGTTATCAAGTCGCATGAATCAAGAAAGAGAAGGCCAAAAGGCACAGTTCCATTAGACTTTGAGCAGATTCGAAGTTATGCATTCAAGTATGACAAAGATACTTTTGATAACTCTAGCAATTGACAACTAGAAGTAATCGAGATGCAGAGCTGGGAAGAATAGCTATTCCACCATCTAGACTAGCCTTCAGCAAGTTTTTTTAGTTCTAGTTGCTTTTAGAGATCATCCTCATCTGATCTGTTATACACTAAGTCATCTAGAATCTGATAAAGTTCTAGAAAATTTGAATAATTAACAGGATTTTCTTGTCCTTCGGAATCTAAATAATAAGTGGATTGATCTTGAATTTCAAGGCGATCATCATCAATAATAGCATCAATTATTTTAAACCTTATTTTAATAGTGTCATCTGGGTATTCATCATAGGTAAGCATAATTAATATATCTCCTTCGGCTGCTATCCAATCATCATCTGATGTATCAACTTTTAAATTTCTATCTATACACAAAACACTGACAGTGCCAACTTCTTTTGACTCCCCTTTTTTCATATCTTGCCAATGTAATGCATCTCCAAGATTATCAAGGAACTGCTCTAGCTCTTGCGATCTGGACCATGTCCACTTATTGATTCCACCAAAATCATATAAATCAAATTTTGATTTATAGTAATCCTCAACCCCTTTATCTTCCCGAAATTCTTTTACATCCACTTTTAAGGTTGCGTTCCTCCTCTCAAAAAGTCCCCAAAACCCTTCAACAGTAAGATACTCATCTGTTGGGTCCTTTAATGGATTATCAAGCTTCTTTGGATTCATATATCCAACTTGTGCATAGAATCCTTGTCCACCGAGATCAATCATAAAGTCATGCTCGGCTCTAAGTTTGATTTTGTCGTACCAAACGTTTTCAAGAATGGGACTAAAATTGAATTTCCCAGTGCCAAACTTCATTGTACTAAATGCGAGTTTCTTAGGGTCAAAGTCTTCACCGTCAGTTTCTACAAACCAACTTGCAAAGACACCTTTCTCTGAGCTGTGAAATACTAGTACAGGAATATAGTTGTCTAAACCTTCCTGGGTTATGAGTGAATTAACTTCTTGATCAGGAATCGCATCACGTAAGTACAATTCAAATCCTTGAATACAAGGTGTTGCTTCGTCTTCATCTGCACCATCGTCACTACCGTCTGCAGGGACTTCAATAATTGAAAATCCGTTTACAGATGCATTAATATATATATTATTAAGGTGTTCGATATCATCGCACTCTTCCCACTCAAAGGTCTCCTTCAGATCAGTCACAAAAGGAACACCTTTTGGCCAGTCATCCGAGTCATTTCCATAACCGGAAATGTAACCACTTACATCATAATATTCACCATTATCAATCATAAAGTCGACGAAGTCTTTGTTAACTTTACCTATACAAAGCTCCCCACCGCGACCACCGGCATCAACTCTAAATCTACGTTTCGCCATAATTTTATCTCCAAATTAGAAGCGACAGTATGTCACCAATCGTTATTTTCTAAAATTCCATTTTAATCAAAACAATTTCACTAATCTATCTACAAATATTTTAATAATTCATTTTGAACCTAGTATAAACCCAGAGGACAATTAAGTCCAAATTCCGTTTGATGTGTGAGGGAGAGTTTAACGCTAAGTATTTGATATTCTTTAGTTGTAACTTCATGCTGGTTGGTGTGTGGTTAATATGCGGCTGGAATTTATGTGTTAGAAATTAAGACCTCGCTAGAGTTTTTACTCTTGTTCATCCCGTAGGTCCAGCTTACGGATTGGATAACAAATTTACTATAAAGGCTTCGTAACTCGGGTGTGTCATTGTAACTGAGTAACCATCGGAACCCCCTTTGATTTAGTTCGGATAATAAATGCGCTAAACGGACGTGATCGAACTCCCTGTGCGTATTTCCCTTATGTCCATACAAATTTGAGTTAGCCAACCAATAGGGCGGATCTAAGTAGATTAAAGTAGTTGTGGGTGATAGATTTTCCAATGTTGCAGGTAACCAATTAAACATGTCTGCAGCATCCACGTCAACATTAGGCATACGGAAATCACGAAGTCGAATTATTGAGGATTCGGTAAATCGTGCATGCCCTGGACTCATCCCACCCGATAATGTAAACCCTGAAAAAGAGGATCTATTAAGGACGTAAAACTGTGCGGCAATTTCGAGATGTGTACGCTCTGATAGATGAGTTTGTTGTAAAGTGTAGAAACGGTCCTTTTTTAGCGGGAAGTAACTTCTGACTGCTTCTGCTACCTTTTCTGGGTTTTCCCTTACTTGTTGCCAGAAGATTGCTAATGGTTTAAAGAAATCACAGGCGCTTACTTGCCCGTTAATATTTTCTTTGGACCACGCATGCTCAACAGATCCGCCACCCATAAAAGGAGAAACTAAGTGTGTGGTATTATTGGGGATTAGGGGCAGGATAATTTTAACGGCACGGCTTTTACCCCCTGGATATCGTAGTAGACTTACTGGCATAGTTTAGATTTATTTGGAAGACTTGTCTTTAGAGTTATTTTTAGTTGAATAATATTTAGGATTTTTGTCTGGCATTAGTTTCTCCTTTATCCCATTGGTCCTTCCCAATCTTTATTATCTATTAACCCTTTAGTTTCATCTAATTCGTCTCCAGAAAAATCATCGAACTCTGGGTCCATATCTTCTTTTAACATTCTTTTCCAAGCGATAGTCATACTGTTAAACATTAATGCATAGTGAAACTTTGCTCTATCATCTTCATTTAAATCACCACCATAGTCGGCTTGTAGTTCGTCAGTAAGAACTTCTGCAAAGTGTTCTATATCTGGTGTATCTTCTATTGCTTCTATATGTTCTCCATAATAGCCTTCAACAGTATCGTAGTCAGACCCCAATACATCTGCAAAATGTTTAATTAAATAATCTTCTTCAGTCATAATTTTATCTCCAAATTAGAAGCGACAGTATGTCACCAATCGTTATTTTCTAAAATTCCATTTTAATCAAAACAATTTCACTAATCTATCTACAAATATTTTAATAATTCATTTTGAACCTAGTATACATAAAAGTCCAAATTTCGTTTGATGTGTGAGGGAGGTTATATTAATACATAGGTGTAACTCACGTGTAACCTAAGAAACTCTTAAATAAGAAAAATCAGAAATATATTATAATTACATAATGACTAATAGTGAAAAACCTGACTTAGAATCGTTACAAGAATTTAAAAAAGAGTTTGATGATAAAGATAGTGCCCCACATCGACTAGAAAAATTATTGAATAAATTCAATGTTTTCGATGTGCTTAACATTGTAACTGCAGAAACAAGTCACTCAAATGTTTTAGCTTGGCTGCTAAATCCCAATGAAAGTCATAATATTGGTGATAAGGCATTAAAGTTATTTCTAGAAAGCATCCATAGGGGTGAATCGTCCAAAAGTGGTGTCGATCTAACTAGTTTGATTAATGATAGTTCTAAAATAGATAGAGTTGAAATTCGTACAGAAGAGTATATATTCCAACGACAAGAGCCCCGAAGGAAGAAAGATACCCGAAGAATTGATATATCAATTCTAATAAAGTTTGGAAGCAAAAAGTTTTTAATTATTATTGAAAATAAAATCGGAGCCAAGGATACAACAAGACAGTTAGTAGATTACAGAAATTGGGCTGAAAATAAGTTTAAAGAAGATTATAAAAAAATCTTTATTTATCTTACTCCTGAGGGAGTTGTGCCAAACGATAAGAATGAGTTACCGCATTGGGATTTATTTAGTTATAGGCAAATAGAAAGAGACATTCTTAATAAAGTAATCCAAAAAACCCCAAAGGGTAATGCTAAAGAATTTATAAAACAGTATGTTGATATATTAAGGAGAATTATTTTGGGAAATTCTAATAAGCTTTGTAATGACATTTATGACAAACATGAAAAAGTGATCAATCTTATTTATAAAGAAGTGATTGTTAAAAAATTTATAGATCAGTATGTTAAAGATAAGATTGAAGAAGATAAGAACTTTGAAGTTGTAGATTTCGACAACAAAAAATACATTCAGTTTACAACTACAACTTTATCTGAAAAGATAAAGATTCAACGCGAGAAGGGTGACAAACCGATCTTACTATTTCAATTTGTAAGCAACTCAAATAGATTAGCTTTAACACTTGGTCTTGGTCAAGGGGACGATGTAAACCAACTGTTATCTTTTATGGAGCGTGAAAAAGAAATCTTTACATTTTCTAAAGTAAAGGATTGGAAAACAAAAGTAGTATTTTCAATGCCCATTTTAGGTACAACGGACTATGATCAAGAAGATATGGTCGAAAAAATTGTGGGCAGTTTAACGAAAAAAATTGAAAAAAAATGGCCAAGTGTTGAAGCGGAAATACAAAAAATAGACGAGGTGTTTAATAGTAAGTGGCCAAATTTCGTTTGATGTGTGAGGGAGGTTATATTAATACATAACCAAGTGAAAT
>ERZ1046367.2245-NODE-2245-length-10397-cov-4.478341_pt1 | contig 10397 bp, 7 predicted proteins | sample MGYA00383091_ERZ1046367 | MGnify/ENA primary metagenome ERZ1046367 (study PRJEB29581, sample SAMEA5548361) | metagenome | biome: marine; feature: coastal; material: water | depth 50 m | study: Short-term variability in the microbial, nano- and picoplankton... | reverse complement strand
CATATGTGGATTGGTGGTTTTTGTGTAGTTGGTGTGCAGCGGCATGTTGATCTTTCAGCCTGATTTCGGTCAGGCGTGTATCGTGTTTTTTGGCTGGGCGGTGATGTATTTTGTGGCTGGTGCCCCGATGACGCTGCTTTTGGCGCTGGCCGGTCTGGTGGTGGCTATCGGTGGTGTCGCCTATGGGCATTCCGAGCATTTTGCCCGCCGGATTGATGGGTTTCTCTATCCTGACTTCGACCCGACGTCGCAATTGGGTTATGCAACAAACGCAATCCGCGAGGGCGGGATTTTAGGGGTTGGTGTGGGCGAGGGACAAGTAAAATGGTCGCTGCCAGATGCGCATACAGATTTTATCATTGCTGTGGCCGCAGAAGAGTTTGGATTGATTATGGTGCTGTTTATCATCGTGCTGTATCTGATCATTGTGGTGCGAACCCTGCTGCGGCTGATGCGCGAGCGCGATCCTTTTATTCGACTTGCAGGCACGGGTCTGGCGTGTATTTTTGGTGTTCAGGCTTTTATTAATTTGGGGGTTGCGGTGCGACTTTTGCCAGCTAAGGGGATGACGCTGCCCTTTGTCAGTTATGGCGGTTCTTCGCTGATTGCCGGTGGCATTGCGGTGGGCATGCTGTTGGCGTTTACGCGCACGCGCGCTCAGGGCGAAATTGGCGATCTGCTGCGAGCCCGCGTGAGATGAACACAAAACCCCGTCTGCTATTACTGGCTGCCGGCGGCACTGGTGGGCATATGTTCCCGGCTCAAGCGCTTTCCGAGGCGATGCTTGCCAAAGGTTGGCGGGTCAAACTGTCGACGGATTGGCGCGGAGCGCGCTATACCAAAGGCTTTCCGTCCGAGGTTGAGATTGAACAGATTTCCGCGTCAACCTTTGCCCGCGGTGGTTTTTGGGCAAAATTGATCGTGCCGTTCGTATTGGGGATTGGTGTGCTGAACAGTTTGTTTGCGATGCAGCGTGATCGTCCGGACGTGGTTGTCGGGTTTGGGGGCTACCCCAGTATTCCGGCGTTGGCGGCGGCATGGCTGCTGCGGAGACCGCGAATAATCCATGAACAAAATGGCGTTTTGGGACGGGTAAACCAACTTTTTGCCAAGCATGTGAACCAGCTGGCCTGCGGCAGTTGGCCCACAGCAACGCCCGCAGGTGTCACGGGCGTACATACCGGCAATCCGGTGCGGGCAAAAATACTTGATCGTGCAGGGGCGGGCTATATTGCGCCGGGTGATTATCCCATGTCGGTTCTGGTGATGGGCGGATCACAAGGCGCGCGCATTCTGTCTGATCTGGTGCCACCGGCGCTTGTCGATCTGCCGATTGCGCATCTCAAGCATCTTCGGGTCAGCCATCAGGCGCGCCACGAAGATATCGAACGCGTCGCAGATTTCTATGCCGATCACGGGATTGCGGCCGAGGTCGAAACGTTTTTTGATGATATCCCGCGCCGTATGAGCGAGGCACAACTGGTCATCAGCCGCGCTGGGGCGTCATCGGTAGCCGATGTATCGGTGATTGGCAGGCCATCTATCTTGATCCCACTCGCCAGTGCTATTCGCGACGAACAGACCGCCAACGCCCGGGCGCTGGTCATGGCCGATGCCGCGATTCTGATGCCCGAACCGGGCTTGACCGTCGCGACACTCAGCGCGCAGATAGCGGCTTTTCTAGAGGCCCCTGACAAGGCAACCGCGATGGCAAACGCGGCTTTACGTTGCGCAGTACCGGACGCCACCGGGCGGCTTGCGACACTGGTCGAGAACCTTGCACCAGCGGGCCTTGGACAGGGAGCACCGAAATGAACGCGGCCACCAAATTGCCCGGGGATGTCGGTGCAATTCACTTTGTTGGCATCGGTGGCATCGGCATGTCAGGAATTGCCGAAGTGCTGCTCAACCATGGCTATCAGGTGCAGGGCTCTGACCTGAAAGCGTCGAAAATTACGGACCGTCTTCAAACATTGGGCGCGGTGATTTTTGAAGGCCAGAAGCCGGAAAATCTTGATCATGCCGAGGTCGTGGTGATCTCGTCGGCGATCAAGCTGGGCAATGCCGAGTTGGACAGCGCCCGCCTACGCGGTTTGCCGGTGGTGCGCCGAGCTGAAATGTTGGCTGAACTGATGCGGCTGAAATCTAATGTCGCGGTTGCGGGTACCCATGGCAAAACCACCACGACCACGATGGTGGCGACGCTGCTGGATGCCGGTCAGTTTGACCCCACGGTGATCAATGGTGGTATCATTCACGCCTATGGATCGAACGCGCGTATGGGGCAGGGCGAATGGATGGTGGTCGAGGCCGATGAAAGTGACGGTACCTTCAACCGGCTGCCCGCCACCATCGCCATTGTCACCAATATTGATCCCGAGCATATGGAGCATTGGGGTGATTTTGACACCCTGCGACAGGGCTTTGTGGATTTTGTGTCAAACATCCCCTTTTATGGCTTGGCAGTGTGTTGCACCGATCACCCCGAGGTGCAGGCGCTGGTCGGCAAGATCACCGACCGGCGGATCGTCACATACGGTTTTAACGCGCAGGCCGACGTTCGGGCGCTCAACCTGACAACCCAGTGCGGCGTGGCGCACTTCGATGTACAGTTTCAGGCGGAAGATGTGACCTTGATCGGGTGCCGTCTGCCCATGCCAGGTGATCATAACGTGTCAAACGCCCTTGCGGCGATAGCGGTGGCACGTCATCTGGGCATGAATTTTGATCAAATTCGCGATGCGCTGGCCGCATTCAAAGGCGTCAACCGTCGCTTTACCATCGTTGACGAGGTCGATGGTGTCACCATTATTGATGATTATGGGCACCATCCGGTCGAGATCGCCGCAGTACTGAAAGCGGCACGGCAAGCCTGTGACGGGCGGGTGATCGCCGTGCACCAGCCGCACCGCTATAGCCGGTTGCACGATCTGTTCGAAGAGTTCAGTAGCTGTTTCCACGAGGCCGACGTGGTGGCCATATCTGAGGTGTTTTCGGCGGGTGAAGACCCGATTGAAGGCGCATCGCGCGATGATCTGGTGGCGGGCCTGATCCGCCACGGTCACCGTCATGCCAGCGCGCTATTGCAACAAGATGATCTGACGCAATTGGTCCGCGATCACACCAAGCCGGGTGACATGGTGGTCTGTCTTGGGGCGGGTACAATTAGCGCTTGGGCCAACGCGCTGCCCGCACGGTTGCGGCAAGTCTGACGTTGGCAGAAACTGTCCCATCCGTAAAATTGGGCTGGATTTTACGATCTGTTCGTTCGCACTGGGTGGCCGGGCATAATTTTCGGACATTGACCTTATTTTGTTACGTGCCGGATAAGCTGGCGCATTTTCATTCTGCGATTGCGGGCTGCACTCAAAATTTTAAGTGCTCTTAACGCCGGCCTAACGATAAAACCCCCTTGCGTTTTATCCTTTAAATGCGGCACTGCTTTCGCAAGCAAAAATGGGCAAGCATGACTGATATTCCCATCCCACGCGGCAGCATTGCCAAAGACCGGCCCTTGTCAGGATTGACATGGTTGCGTGTTGGTGGGCCGGCCGAATATCTGTTTCAGCCCGCTGATCCCGAGGATCTGGCGGCGTTTCTGCGTGATTTGCCCCGCGATATGCCGGTGTTTCCCATCGGAGTGGGCAGCAATCTGATCGTGCGCGACGGTGGAATGCGCGGTGTGGTGGTCCGGCTTGGGCGGGGGTTCAACCACATTCAAATTGACGGCACCACAGTCATCGCCGGGGCGGCTGCTCTGGACGCGCATGTCGCGCGCCGGGCTGCTGAGGCCGGGGTCGATCTTGGATTTCTGCGCACTATACCAGGTTCGATCGGCGGGGCTGTGCGGATGAATGCCGGCTGCTACGGTTCTTATGTCGCCGATGTATTCGTGTCGGCGCGCGCAATCACCCGCGAGGGTGACTTGGTGGATTTGACGGCCGATGATCTGAATTTTCGCTACCGCCAGAGCGATTTACCCCTCGGCATGGTGCTGATTGAGGCCCGGTTGCAGGGACCCGTGGGCGATCCCGGAGTTTTGGCCGAACGGATGGCGGCGCAGATTGCCGCGCGCGATGCCAGCCAGCCGACGAAAGACCGCAGCGCTGGCAGCACATTTCGAAATCCGGCGGGGTTTTCCAGTACTGGCCGTGATGATGATATTCATGACTTGAAAGCCTGGCGGGTCATCGACGAGGCAGGGTTGCGCGGGGCCACGCAAGGCGGGGCGCAGATGAGCCCAAAACATCCGAATTTTCTGATCAATACTGGCGGCGCCACGGCTGCTGATCTTGAGGGTCTGGGTGAATATGTTCGAAAAAAAGTCTTTCAAAAGGCGGCAATAACGTTAGAATGGGAAATCATGAGGGTTGGTGAACCGATCCCACAATAGTGCTGGTGAAAACAGGCGCTACCAATTGGGCCAAAGGCCCGGAAGATCGAGGCAAGATTGGGTATGTCGAGCAGGACAGACCCCAAAGTTGCGGTATTGATGGGCGGCTTCTCGGCAGAGCGCGAGGTGTCGCTGTCATCGGGGCGCGAATGCGCTGCGGCGCTGCGGGGCGAAGGCTTTGAAGTGGTTGAGATAATTGCAGATCGCGCCCTGTCCGCGCGTCTGGAGGAAGCCGCGTGCGACGTCGTGTTTAATGCGCTGCATGGTCGCTGGGGCGAAGATGGATCTGTGCAGGGAATGCTGGAATGGATGGGTTTGCCCTATAGCCATTCGGGCGTAATGGCGTCAGCATTGGCGATGGATAAAGCCCGCAGTAAAGATGTGTTTCGGTCTGTTGGCCTGCCGGTGGTGGACAGCTGTCTGCTGCCCAAGACCGAAGTTGCAGCCCGGCATGCGATGGCGCCTCCCTATGTGATAAAGCCCAACAATGAAGGCTCATCTGTGGGTATTTATCTTGTGAATGAGGGGGCAAATACGCCACCAGATTTGGCGCCTGATATGCCTGAGGTGGTGATGGTCGAGACCTATGCGCCGGGGCGGGAATTAACCACCACTGTGATGGGGGACCGGGCGTTGACTGTGACCGATATCATCACAGATGGATGGTATGATTATGATGCGAAATATGTCGCCGGCGGATCGCGTCATATTGTGCCGGCGGCGCTGCCTGACGAGATTTTTGCCGCCTGTATGGACTATGCTTTGCGCGCGCATCAGGCTTTGGGATGTCGCGGTGTCAGCCGCACTGATTTGCGTTGGGATGAGACGCGTGGGTTGGCGGGATTGATAGTGTTGGAAACCAACACCCAACCAGGAATGACGCCAACCTCCCTAGCGCCAGAGCAGGGCCAACAGGTTGGGATCAGTTTTGGTCAGATGTGCCGCTGGATCGTTGAGGATGCGTCATGTTTCCGTTGACCGGCAATCAAAAACCTAAAAGCGATCCGGCGCCCTCGGTCTGGACCTACAGGCTGAACCGTCTGATGTTGACCCCGCTGTTTCGGGTGACAGTGCGCCTCGTGTTGCCAGTGGCCGCGCTCTGTCTGGCAACTTGGGTGTATTTTTCCGATGCCGGACGTCGTGAAGCCGTTGTAATCGCGAAAAATGAGATTGTCGAAACGATTAAGAACCGTCCTGAATTTATGCTGAATGTGATGGCTATTGAGGGGGCAAGCCGGTCTGTGTCGGAAGATATTCGCGAAATCCTTGCAATTGATTTTCCGATCAGCTGGCTTGACCTTGATCTTGATCAAGTTCGTGATACCGTTGCGGGCCTGGATCCGGTCGAGCAGGTAAAAGTGCACCACCGCAAGGGGGGTATTTTACAATTGGATGTTGTCGAACGGGTGCCGGCTGTGGTGTGGCGCACCAAGCAGGGCATGGAGCTGCTGGATGCAACAGGGGCACCTGTCGGGCTGCTTAAAACCCGTGCGGCACGGGGCGATTTGCCGTTGATCGCCGGCCCCGGTGCAGCGGCCGCGGTGCCGCAGGGATTAGCGATCATTGCAGCGGCCGCCCCGATCAAGGAACGTTTGCGGGGTTTGGTGCGTGTCGGAGAGCGGCGTTGGGATATGATTTTGGACAATGATCAGCGCATTCTGCTGCCGGAAGACGCGCCGGTTCAGGCCGTTGAGCGGATCATTGTTCTGCATCAGGCCAGCGATTTGTTGGCGCGGGATCTGGCGCTGGTGGATATGCGCCTTGGTGCCCGGCCCTCGCTGCGCCTGAGCGACAACGCGCTGCGGGAACTGTCGCGGATAAAACCCATATACGTGGAGAATTGACACTATGATGGACCTCTATCAGTCTCAGCGGGCGATGCGCCAGATGCGCAAGGCGGCCCTGCAAAAAGGTGTGATTGCAATTCTTGACGTTGGCAGCACCAAGATAGCCTGTCTTGTACTAAGGTTTGACGGCAACGATTGGGACCGCAGCTCGGACGGGGTTGGGTCGCTGGCGGGACAGTCGGGCTTTCGGGTTTTAGGGGCGGCAACAACCCAGTCGCGCGGCGTAAGTTTTGGCGAAATCGATGCCATGCGCGAAACTGAACGTGCGATCCGTACGGTGCTGCAATCGGCGCAAAAGATGGCCAATACCCCAGTTTACCATGTTATTGTGTCGATGGCGGGGGGCAACCCCCGGTCTTACGGTTTGGCCGGTTCGGTTGACATCGGCGGCGGTCAGGTCTCTGAAGAGGATGTCGCGCGGGTTCTGTCATCTTGTAACGTGCCCGATTTCGGAGAGGCGCGCGAGGTGTTGCACGCACAACCCGTCAACTTTGCGCTGGATAACAGATCCGGTTTGTCAGATCCGCGCGGTCAGGTCGGGCAAAAAATGTCCACCGATATGCATATGATCACCGTGGATGCGGGCGCTGTGCAGAATTTGGTGCACTGTGTAAAGCGCTGTGATCTGGAGTTGGCAGGGGTGGTTTCCTCGGCCTATGTGTCTGGCCTGTCCAGCTTGGTTGAAGATGAACAAGAACTTGGGGCGGCCTGCGTCGATATGGGTGGGGGAGCTACGAGCCTGTCGATTTTCCTGAAAAAGCATATGATTTATGCTGATACTGTGCGCATGGGGGGAGATCACGTTACCAATGACATCTCCTTGGGTTTGCAGATTCCAGCAACCAAGGCTGAGCGTATCAAGACGTTTTATGGTGGGGCCCATGCCACCAGTATGGATGACCGCGAGCGGATAGAGATCGGGGGCGATACAGGGGATTATGACCGCGACAGTCGCAGTGTCAGCCGTACTGAATTGATCGGCATCATTAAGCCGCGGATTGAAGAGATCCTTGAAGATGTTCGCTCTAGGTTGGATGCTGCGGGGTTTGAGCATCTACCCAGTCAGCAAATTGTCTTGACCGGGGGTGGTAGCCAAATTCCCGGTCTCGACGCGCTTGCCAGCCGAATTTTGGGCCAGCAGGTGCGTCTTGGACGCCCGCTTCGGGTGCACGGGTTGCCTCAGGCGACAACCGGGCCGGGCTTCTCTGCTGCGGTCGGTCTGTGTTTGATGGCGGCAAATCCGCAGGATGAGTGGTGGGATTTCGATATGCCGTCTGACCGTCATCCCGTGAGATCAATGGCCCGCACGGTCAAATGGTTCCGTGACAACTGGTAGCCACCAAATGCGGGGCATTTTGCGACATTGTCTATGGATGTGCGACGAAACTACAATATTTTGTGCCCTGCACTGCGTTTTTTTACGTGACCTTACGCCATTGTCGCAGTATCATAGGGCGAATTAGCAGATAAAAAAATCTACTAGGATGTAGCACAGGCGGACGAACCAATGACCTTGAACCTCTCGATGCCGGGATATGACGAACTCAAACCGCGAATAACGGTTTTCGGAGTGGGCGGTGCGGGCGGCAACGCGGTCGATAATATGATCGATAAAAATCTCGATGGAGTGGATTTTGTTGTTGGTAACACCGATGCGCAAGCTTTGCAGCAAAGTAAATCAGAGACCCGCATCCAGCTTGGTGTCAAAGTAACAGAAGGTCTTGGCGCGGGCGCAAGGGCCAGTGTTGGTGCCGCAGCGGCAGAAGAGAGTATCGAGCAAATTGTCGATCATCTGGCGGGCGCTCATATGTGCTTTATCACCGCTGGTATGGGCGGGGGTACAGGAACCGGGGCAGCGCCGATTATTGCACAGGCAGCGCGTGAATTGGGTGTGTTGACCGTTGGCGTTGTGACAAAGCCGTTCCAATTTGAGGGTGCCAAGCGCATGCGGCAGGCCGAAGCGGGTGTGGAGGCGCTGCAAAAAGTTGTCGATACCCTGATTATTATCCCAAACCAGAATCTGTTTCGTCTGGCGAATGAAAAAACCACTTTTACCGAAGCGTTTTCACTGGCTGATGATGTGCTATATCAAGGCGTCAAAGGGGTGACAGATTTGATGGTGCGCCCCGGCTTGATCAATCTGGACTTTGCCGATGTGCGGTCTGTGATGGATGAGATGGGCAAGGCGATGATGGGCACCGGCGAGGCCGAGGGCGAAGATCGTGCTGTCAGTGCGGCCGAAAAAGCAATTGCCAACCCGCTGCTGGATGAAATCAGCTTGCGCGGCGCCAAGGGCGTTTTGATCAATATCACGGGCGGCGGTGATCTTACCTTGTTCGAACTGGACGAGGCGGCCAATCGAATTCGCGAAGAAGTCGATGCAGAGGCCAATATTATCGTGGGTTCTACCTTGGATGTTGAGATGGGTGGATGGATGCGTGTCAGCGTTGTTGCGACGGGAATTGACGCTGTTGAACCACCTGAAGAACTGCCGCGGCCACGACGCAGCAAACCCGCGCCACACGATGGGGCTGAGCCGCACCAGTCCGAGCATGATGCGCCATCAGACTATCATGCTGCGAGCGAACCAAAGCTTGGCCGGCATGAAATGCGGACGCGGGATGAGCAGCCGCAGTATGAGGCACGCAGCACTGTAGGCCAGAGTGCTGCGGGCGAAGAAGCATTTGAAGCGCCAAGCGTTGATCGCAATTCCGAACAGGCTGCCGATCCTTATGTGCTGGAAGAGCCAACATTTAACGCCAATGAAGAGGCCTATGACTCTGAGCCTGAATCCTTTGTCGCGCCGCGCCCGCGTGAGCCGGGCACACCGTCGCCTGAGACAATGACGCGGTTGCAAGAGGCAGTCAGGAATGCGCCGAATAGATTGCAACAGTCTATGAGTCGGGTCGATGACGTCCCAGCCGATACCGATCGTTCAAGATTCGGGATCAACTCTCTGATCAATCGAATGACGGGTCAACCCGGGGACTCGGCTGAAAAGCCGGTGGCCACTCGGCGGCATCCCACCAGCCAACAGGCTGAGCCGGAGTTTGAACCAGAGCCCGAACAGGGTGTGGATCCAGATCAGGATCGCATTGAAATCCCAGCATTTTTGCGGCGTCAAGCCAACTAGATCGCAAGACTTGCGGCATTAAGCTTAACCGCTTGTTGGCGGATAGGCGGAAATTCGCCGCCTATCTGGGGTGGTTGTTTCAGACCGATACAAAGTTTGAGTTGTCTATTTTGCGGGTCACCTTTAGTCAAAGGCCAAGACAGACATCGGCAACGGTGTGATAACGGCGAGGTTAAATTTGCAATCCACCCTAGAGAGATCGGTCAAGTTTACTGGCATTGGCTTGCATTCGGCTTCGCCTGTGACTTTGGTCATTCATCCAGCCGACGTTGGGTTTGGTCTGCAGATCAGACGAACTGACGTGAAAGAAGGTGGCGCCGGTTTCGCTGCCCATTGGACCTGTGTGTCCCACTCGCCTTTGTGCACACGTTTGGTCAACGACGAAGGTGTATCGATCTCAACCGTTGAACATGTCATGGCCGCGCTTGCGGGTTGTGGTGTTCACAATGCGTTAATTGAATTGAACGGACCGGAAGCGCCGATTTTGGATGGAAGCGCCGTACCGTTTGTGCAAGAGATTTTAGCCGCTGGTGTAAAGCCCCAAAACGTGCCGGTCACCGTGTTTAAAGTGCTTAAGTCGGTAGAATTTCATTGTGATGATGGTTGGGCGCGCCTTGCGCCTGCAGACACATTGCAAATGGATTTTCATATCGAATTCGAGGATGCTGCTATCGGCATTCAAAGTAAAAAGCTTAACTTAGCAAATGGCGCGTTTGTGCGTGAACTTTGTGACAGCCGCACTTTTTGTCGCCAATCGGATGTCGATACTATGCGCGCCAACGGCCTTGCTCTGGGTGGTACTTTGCACAATGCCGTGGTGGTTGATGGTGAAAGCGTTCTGAACCCTGGTGGTATGCGGTACAGCGATGAGCCAGTTCGTCATAAAATGCTGGATGCACTGGGGGACCTTGCCTTGGCAGGTGCGCCAATCATCGGCCATTATACCGGGTTTCGCGCCGGTCACGAGATTACGAATAATTTGCTGCGGGAATTATTCAGCGTGCCCGGTGCTGTTGAACAGGTT